>OFFG01001094.1_pt1 | contig 17741 bp, 15 predicted proteins | sample 1521331 | NCBI WGS metagenome assembly OFFG01 (sample SAMEA3504129, study PRJEB24116) | mouse gut metagenome | biome: mouse gut; feature: mouse-associated habitat; material: faeces | place: Denmark | collected 2011 | reverse complement strand
AGATGCCGGAGGCATAGCCGTTGATGAGGGTGGCAGTCATGCCGATGACCTTGTCCGCTGTGCGGACGATCTCTCCCATGGCGTCCCCCTGGCCGCTGTCGTTGTTGTATTGGTGCAGCTCGTCGCAAAGGACGCCGTCTATTTGCCCTTTCATCTTCTGCTTGATGTAGCTGCTGATGGGGAACCGCCGAACGGCCCCCACCGCGGGATAAAAAGCGTCCGGGTCGCAGCAGATCTTCTCCACCTGCTCCTTGATATGCGGGTCTTTTGTCCGCAAAAGATAATTGCCGGCAAAGCACCGGTGAACGAAGCCGAAACCTCCCACCTTGACCCATTCGGTCTGCATGGTGGAGGAAGTCAGCGGTGACCAGAGGACCGCGCCGCAGCTTCGGCATTTGTGGTTCTGTTGGTTCTCCCGAAGAAAGTCGGGGGCTTCTGCGGGAACTGTGTAGCGGACACCATCCTTGGAGATGTCCACCATAATGGGCTTGCCGCACTCCGGGCAGACAAACCGCCTTTTTACCCGGTTCCAGACGGCGGAAGGATAACGGGAATAGCCATCTCTGGCTTTTTCTTTGCCGACGATGGCAAAGGCAGTCTGTTCTCCCCGCTGGTAGGCTTGGTGGAATCGACGCAGCTCCGCAATGCTTCCAATAACAGCAGCTGTGGACCGAGGGACAGTTTCTTTGACCTCCCGCGCCCACTTTTTCGCTACATGGCTGGGGCAAAGGATGATGTTGAAGGTCTTTGCTTTTCCCGCCCCCCGGTGGCTGGCATACAGGGCAGCTGCTCCAATTTTGCTCTTTCCGCTGCCGCATTCCGCCACGATCAGCGCCGGTTCGTGGCGGTCGGTCTTTCGCTTGAGGGCTTCGGCGGCGGCAAGCTGGGCTGGATACAGACCGTAGCCGCAGTTCCGGCGGATGGTTTCGTTTACCTCAATTACCTCTGGGGAAAGGAGTTCCGTTTCCGGGTCAAACAGAGGACGAAACTGCTCTTTGATCCGGTCAGCGATGGTGACGCCGAACTGGTGGAGATACTGGGAAACGGTGTGGACCTGCTCAAAGGCCGCCGAGTTTTCCGGGGTCGCTCCCGGGATGGTGACAGCGCCGGTTTTCAGCCCTTCCTCCAGCACCTCGATGAGGTTCTGGTCATCTTGGGTACAGGTGAGCTGCCAGGCATCAAAGCGACTGTTGGGAGAAAAGACCTTTAGAGGAACCAGAGTTTTTTCCCGTATGAGGGTGTCTAAAAAGTAGTCCTGGAACTCCCGAATCAGCGGCACACCGGTGCGGCGGTCGATCTCATCCAGAAGCCGATTCCTGTCCCCTGCCGGAGTGAAAATATAGCAGTTTCTCTGGCTGGGGAGCTTTTGTTGTTTTGGTTCCTCTGCCGCTGCCGCAATTTCCGCCTCGTCTTGGAGGAACAGGGCAGCTTCGGCGTAGACACCATCCATGGATTGACTGCGGTCGTACTGCTTGGGTTGGGAGGACATGAGCATATTTACCTTTTCCCCTTGCTCCAGCCGGACAGATCCGCCGCCGTAGATGGCATCGGACATGGCCCGCACCTGTTCCGGGTATCCGCCGATGCGGATGGCGACAAGGGTATGGCTCCCCCCTGCGCTGGTGCGGTAGACGATGGTATCGGCGTAGCACTCCAGAAAGATGCCACGCCCGGCGTCCTGGTAAATGACTTTTACCAGATTGGGTTTTTGCATTTCACTTGCGAACCTCCTTCTTCCGATTTTTGTCCGAAAGCAGAAAAAGACCCCGACCTGCCCATTTTCGGGTGGTCGAGGTCTTTTGTGCTTTCTTGGCGGTATGGTGGGTGTGGGTTTTTAGGCGGTGGTTTCCTTGGGGCAAAGCTGTCCCCCGGCGCTATTACTCCTGCCTCGATAAACTCATACCTATCATACAGGTTTATTGTAGCAAGAAATTTTTCCTCTGTAAACTTGCAGATATGTCAATACTCGCAAGAGCACTTTGTACAATACAAGCAGTAATGCATTGTGAAAAATGTATATATTTAGAGTGCTTTTGAAATATTTTCATTAAACTCTTGCAATCTTGTCTATTTTATGCTAAACTAACAACAATTAAAATGACAAATAGAAATTTTAGTGTGGACAAGCCCTACAATATTTAGAATCGAACAAACACAATACATATAACTTTTATCCTGTCCACTTAAATTGCTAGTTTGTCTGTCAAACTGTTGCAAAAGTAAAAATGAATAGCCGAAGACAATAGGTGCAAAGTAAATCCTATCGAGGTAATATCATTGCCAATATGGCTTGTACCGTTTTGTTTTCGGAGCGGTACATTTTTATTATTGTAGGTAAAACATAGCATATCTGAAGCATTCGAATCCATATTAATGAAAATGAATTAGTATGGAGGAGATTCAGATGTCACATTTTGGAGGCAGGATTATGTGCAAAGCAGCAGAGGTTGGGAAAATTGTCGTAAATAAATGTATTGATTTAAATTTGCCAATCGATGTTCAAAAACTTCAAAAACTGTTAGTATTAATGCAGGTTGAATGTATAAAACTAAGCAGTGAGCCTCTGTTTAGAGAGGACATAGTTATCTGGAATTGTGGTGTTGCAATTAAAGAAGTCGACGAGGAATTTCGCAACATTGGAACTCCCTTTGAAAATCATCAAATTGAGTATATTAGTTTATTAGATAGAGAGAAAAAATGCGTTGATTATGTCATCAAAATGTATGGAGATAAGAGCGCTATAGATTTAAGCAAATTGCCCATACTTCAGAAAGTGTGTACTCTAGGGGAGAAATTAGGAGACTCACATGTTCCTCGTGTAAATCTTTATAAACTTATGGGAGTGTTTGCACAGAAATGACCATTGAAGAATTCATTAATACTTTGAGCAATTTGTCTTTTGAGTCGGAAGATATAGATTCTTTTTTTCGTTGTTTCATTGCAGATGACTTGATTTCAGAATATGAGGATGAGAGCAAGAGGGTTAAGTATAAAGAAGATGCTATAGCTGCCATTTGGAAAATTGGCGATGAGGCTTTTACAGCGTTTAATACATTGCTAGACGATTTTAAAAAGCGATGCGAAAATGATATTGCGAAAAACAAGAAGTTTGCCAGTAAAGTGTATTCTTGCAAAATGGAATATGCAATGAAAATAATACAGGATCTTCAAGAAGTTTATCAAAAAGTTAAAGGAGAAAGATATCCAGATAAATCCAATGATAATTCCAAAGAAACTACGGATGAACAGCAAAGAAAAAATGTGGCAGAATTAAAAGCGAAAATTGACGATTTGTATTCGCGATTAGAAGCAGCAAACAATCTAATGGAAAATAAAACATTTGCTTTGTTGGTTAATACGGTTTCAATACTAGGTATATTCGTTGCAATAGCATATACTGGCTTTGGTGTAGTTTCGATTTTTTCAAGTATTGATTTAGGCGTATCAATAAAATGCACAACTGCATTTTTAAAAAACATTTTCTTTCTTTTGTTAACTGCTCTGTTGTCATACAATTTACTTCTGCTTTTAGTGTATTTTATTTTTAAACTATCTCGTCCAATTAGTTTCGCTAACACAATCGGGAGCAGTATTAATAACAAAAATGTGGATCAGCCTGGTTTCAAGGAAGCAGTAAATTTATGTCCCTTTCTTGTAGTAGATGCTGTGTTATTGGTAATAACAGGTGTGTTTTTCTATTTTAGTATTAAATGATTTTTATAATAAACACAGAGTTTTTAAAAAGCGTCCTGCGATTTTATGAATTTTCACACAATTCTAAAATCACAGGACGCCTAAAAGTATTTCATAAATTTTGCTATCTACATATCATAAGAAGCACCTTTACCACTTCGCCAAAATCCTGGCATAAATAAGCTTTCGCCGTTCATCGTAGTGGGTAATATGGATCAGTACCGTATCCCCAATGGCAAACTGCGTATCAAAATGATTGTTGGAGTACAGGCACAGACAGGTGACACCATCCTTCATGGTACAGAAGATCCCCCCGGCGTACTTCCCGCTGATGACCGCCTGCCGCCGGCAGCCTACTGGATGGCGAATTTCCGCTCCGTCAAAGGGGTTGGGATTCACTTCCTTCACCGAGATAACAGGTTTTCCCGTTTCAGGGGAGAATCCCTTGAAGACAGCCTCCAGCTCCTGCCCGGGATGGTACTTCTCCCGGAGGTCGGCGATAGCAGTATAGCTGAGGTCCCGCTGGGTGCAGGGGATGTCAAAGCCGCCGCATTCCAAAAGACACCGCTTAGGCCCGGCGGTAAGGACCCGGCAAGGAACACGAGCACCCGTCTGACCGCCGTAAAGATTGCGGAACCGCCGTCGCTGCTTCTGCATGGCCAGCTTTCGGGAGGCGATGGCGCATTCCCCGGCCCGGTCTACTTCCAGAATGACATACTCGATTTTCGCTCCCACAAGGCTCCGGGTCACATGGTCGGGGCGTTCTTCCCCGGCGGCCCAGATCTCTGTTTCCGGAATGATGACCTTCACCCGGTAGTCGATGATGACCAGGCTTCGGATGGTACGCCGTTCCGTTTCCCCGGTTTCCGGGTTCTTGACAGTAAAGGTGTTGGTGTCCACGCCAGTGACCTCCCCGGTGAGGATAGACTGGGAGCGATAGGATGCGTAGATAGCCTGCCACTCTTGAAGCTGTTCCGGGGAAAGGTCTCGGTCCAGCTCTTTGAAGTCAGTGTGGAAAAACTCGCTTCGCCGTTGGGCTTGGAGCTTTTCGGCTTCAGTTTCCGGCCTTTTAGCTGTTGCTCTCCGCCGGGGTTTTGTCACTTTCTCCTCGGGTTTGCTCTCCTCTGTTGCGGCTGATGCTTCCGGGGGGAGAGATCGTTCTTCTGGAGAATCCGAGGGATCCTGCGGTTCCTGCACCACCGAATAAAGAGGAACGGACGAAATAGCCGATTCCTCCTTTAGCGGTTCGGAATCACTTACCATATCTACTTGAGGCGTGGATTCCAAAGGGGAAACATCTTCGGGGGTGTCGCTGGATTCGTTGTTTTCGTCGGAGACTTCCGGGGACATTTCTCCTTCGATGAGGGCATCATTGGGCACAGGATTTTCTGCCATAGGGGTATCTTCGACAGTCCCTTCCTGCTGGGCAAGAAGCTCCGCTTCCACCTGAGCTTTTGTTTTTCTGGGCATCTTTTTCTTTCCTTTCTCTGTTCATTCAAGCTGATGGTTTCTATTCTCTGGCGGCATCCCTCCCCTCGCTGGCTCCTGCCTGGAGGAAGTGATAGCCGCCTTTGCCGTCCGGCAGCGCAAAGTAGGCTCTGGGAACAGCGGCCAGCTTCGGAATCTGTTCTTCCTGCTGGATAGCAAAAATGCAGGTGCAGACAAACCGAGAAAGCTGAGGCTCCAGCTGCAACAGCACCCTTCGTTCCTGGCCCGGTGCCACCGGGATCACCTTGAAGTCCAGATACCCCCGCTCATCTTCCAGATAAAAGGCCAGCTTGGCCGGAGGACTGCCACTGCCGAACTCCGGCAGGCTCTCCCCGGACAAAAGCCGCATGATGTCGATGGCGGCAAGCACCTGTCTGTCCTGTTCCTGTCCGGGGAGAAGAACCAGCTCCTCCCTGCGATGCAAAAGCCCCATATATTGCAGCTGTCGCAGATCGCTTTCCACCTGCTTTGGGGTACTGCCAAATTTCAGCCGCAGGAGCCATTCCAGCTGATTCAGTCGGGCACAGCGAAATATTTTCATGCTGTTCATCAGCCAGACCTGGAAGCTGGTCATCATCATGTGACCCCCTCCCTTCCGGGGGCAGCCATAGAGTTGAGGAAGGGGTCAACCAGCAGGTCACTTTCCTGTTCCCAGATAGAATTGAGAAGCACCGCCATCACATAGGCGGTGCTGTTCTTTACCTTTCGCTCCCGGTTGGACTGGAGCTTTTCCAGTGCTGACTGCAAGACGGAACCCTCCAGCTCCCAGAGGTGGGAGCGTATCTTTTCCTGTGGGAGGGTAGCTCCGCTAAGGGTGAAGCTGCTGGAGTAGTAGAGCCGTTCCACCGCGTTTCGGAACACCCCCGCCACCTCCGGGGAGAAAAGCTCCAGTTCGCACCGTTCCAAGATCACCTCCAATTCGTCCGGCTGACTGACTTCATTCTCACTCCTTTCTATCTTTTTCTGTTCAGTCTTACTTGGGTGCGGCTCCGGCAGGTCTTGACCTTCCGAAATCGCAGGTTCTGGACTGCCGGAATCGCACTCCTTGACCTTCGGTTCCGACAGTTCTTCTCCAGCAAGGACATCTTTCAAAGATGCCGGTTTTGCAGGTCTTTGCCGCCGGAAAGGAGCAGCAGTATGGGCTTTGGCATCTTCCTCCTCCAGCTGCACCAGGGCCAAATAGATCTGATTGGCGCTCCCCCGGCCCAGCCGCCGCTCCCAAATGAGATCCACCGCTGCCAACTCCTTGAAGCATTCGATAGCCTTCCGATAGCTGATCTGCATTTCCTCCGCCAGAGATTCACGGGGAAAGACCACAAAGACTTCCCCCGCCGAATTGATCCAGCCGTTCAACCGGGACAACTGGAAACGGTTCAACAGGAAGGTATAGGCTACCTTCGCTTCTAAGGACAAAGACCGGTATTTTTTGTGGGAGAATAACCAGCGGGGCATCTGCAGGTGGAAAAAGGAAACAATGTCTGCCTGGGTCATCAAGGGGAAATCTGGTCGGGTGGTCATTGGGGCTGCCTTCATGGTAGTCACGCTCCTTGTTTCATTAAAAACAGCGCCCGGAGGTCATTCCTCGTGGACGCTGTTACGCTTCATATCATCAATAGTCACAGCAGTATGGACATACCGCCGAAGCAGGCCGACTGCTTGGGGCGGTTCAGTCTTTGCTGGTTCCGGCGGAGGTGTCAGTGGGGATTCCGGTTTCGTTTCTGTGGAGGTATCGGTTAGAGGAACAGGCTCTACGGTCGACGGCGGTGGTTCTGGCGGAATCGGTTCCACTGGGGCAGTGGGAACCGCCTTCGCCTTTCCTTTCTCGCCTTCCTCCCTCACCCGCCATTGGGGAATATAGTCCACCACCCGCACCCTCGGCATCTCACGGAACCCCGGCAGATCGTCCGGGTTGATCTTGGAGAGAAGCAGCGGCTTTTGTCCCCGGAGAATAACGATCTCCCGGCTGTTATCCAGCCGAAGCAGCTCGTCCGGGTACATAAGGGGCCGCTGGGTGGTGGTGCGGCTTTGGCTGTATGGCCGGGTGTTATTGTAGACAGGGGAAAAGAGCGGCTGCACCGGCGTTTGGTTGGTCGTGGTGGTGATGCTGGCAACGCCGATCTTGGCGGACCAGTAATCCACCGTCATCTTGTCATTGGCCCCAAGGAAAATTTGCAGGTCGCAGTTGCCGATGATCTCCTCCCACTCCCGGTCTGGGTAGCGGTCGGAGATCTGCGCCACCCCCTGTATCACCACCTGGCAGTTGATGCCGAAGCTGCGGCAGACCGCAATGGTCCGCTTAAAGTCCACCAGATGCCCGATGTTGCAGGCCTCCTCCAGCATAGCGTTCACTGCCACCGGGAGCCGCCCGCCGGGGCAGTTCTTCCGGGCATAGTTGGGCAGGACAGTGAACATCAGAGAGAAAAACATAGAGCTGAGAAACTCCAGCGAGCTGTCTTGGGCAGAGATAATGCAGTAGTAGGCACAGGGCCGTTGTCCCAGCTGGAAAAGGTCAATGTCATCGTAGCGGGTGATTTTGTCGATGAGGGGGTTCTGAAAGACGCTGAGGCGGTTGCCCAGACCGATGGCCACATTCCCCCAGATCTGCCGCCCCGCCAGCTTAAAGACATTGTAAGGAGAGATGGCCGGGTGTCCCGCCGGCAGCTGGGCGAACAGCTCGTCGATCTCCTGGAAGCTGTTTTGGGAAAGGATGCTGTAAACTACCCCCAGGGAGCGCTCCTCGATGGGGAGCAGTTCCCCGGTGGAGGGGTCGCAGCGGTTGTTGACATAATGGAGCAGGGCCATGAGAAGGTTTTTCTCCGCCTTTTCCCAGAAGTCCTGCCGCTCGTTGGCGTTGGAGGTGTTCTTGATGATGACCTCGGCGATGGTGGCAATAAGGGAAGGGTCATCCCCCACCACACTCATGCAGTTGAATCCGTCACTGTTTTCCAGGTCTAAGAGGTTATAGGCTTTCACCAGATACTCCTGCCGCCGGAGGGTCTCGGAGGTGCGCTCAAAAAGCTCCCCCTTGGGGTCTACGATGACCATGCTCTCCTTTTTCGCTTTGGTGGCCATGCCGTAGATGAAGGGCAGGACAAAGCCCCGGCTTTTTCCTGTGCCGGAAGCACCGTAGATCATCACATGACGGTTTAGGGGAAGTTCTGGTTTCATCGCCAGATATTCTTCCTCCCCCGTCTCCCCCTGCTTTCCGATCAAAATGCCCTCCAGCTGTTCCGGCGGACCGATGTCGATGAGTTTCTCGATCTCCTGTCGCTTGGTCCACCATCCCCCAGTGCCGTGGGTCCCTTCCGTTACGATATCAAACCCTCTGGGGTCCCGCTCAAATTTGTAGCCGGACAGCCAGTGATAGCCCTTTTTGGTGATAAGGCAGACCATGACAACGCAGAAAAAGGTGACACCCAAACCGGTGGGGGTAAATACCGCCAGAAGGTTTTTGATTGGATTCAGTACCCAGATACTTTTGATCTCCGGTGAACCGGGGGCGCGAAAGGTGCTGTCGATCCCCAGCCGGACGGAGTTTATCAACATCCCGTAAAAGTACCACCCCGCCAGCAGGAGGGGGAGGTGTCCGCCTATCCAGTGGGAAAGGCGCTTCATTTTACGGCTCCACCCTTTTGGCAGGCCGCCCGGCCCTTTTCCGTTTGGGGATGCTGGAAACATAAAGATACCCTCCTTTCTTGTTCAGATATGGCTCCCTGCCGGGATCGTGGAGCCGAAGCTCCAAAGCCTCGGCTACCTGCTCTTTCTCCACCTGGTAAAACTCGATCTTGCCCACCGCTCCGAACAGCTCCACCAGTGTCCCCAGCTGTTCCGGGAACGCGACAATGGACAGCTTCGGAATTTCTGCGCCGAAAGCCATTTGGCAGGCCCGCTGGATCCGTTTCACATCCATATCCATAGCCACTACCAAAGGGACACCATCCAAGGTGGCATCGGTATCCGGCAGGTCGCTGCGGGGCGGTTGATAGGCGCTTTCCAGCACCAGCCGGGCAATCTTCTCCCGGTAGCCGGGTGTTCCCATCACCAGCAGCTGAACCGCTCCGGCGTCGCTGCACTCCAGTAGGTGCAGGGGCATTTGGGTCATTCTTGCGGCGGTGCAGAAGGAGGTCCAATCGCTTTTGTGCTTCTTCTCCCCTGCGGGCGGCTCATGGATCAGCCACCAGGCAGCGTCGGTGTAGCGGTCTGCCGCATAGACGGAAACTGTCTGGGAACATCCTGCGGCGGCCTGCCGGAATCGGGTCATCTCTCCGGCAAAGTACATCCCCCGTTCATCCGCAAAGTGGACCAGACAGCCGCAGTCCCCGATTCGGCCCACGCCGCACATCCGCAGCCCGTTCCAGACTTTTGTGTTTTGGCGGCGGAGGCTCCTCTGCATCGCCTCGGTGGAGAGAAAAACGCCGGACCGCGCCAGCACCCCCAAATGATCCCCGAACACATCAAAGCCTGCCCGGTGGAAGGTGAGCATCACCTTGGCGGCCTGTTCCCTGCGGCGGGTCTTGATGGGGTCGCTGACATACTTGGCGTCCTGGGGGTAAGGAAAGCCCATCTCTGCAAGGAAGTCCCAGCCCAAGGGGGTGAGGCGGTACTGCTGACGCTCCGGGGCATGGTACAAAAGGTGAAGGGCTTCCAGCACCCCGATCTCTGCGGGGGAAAAGATGCTGCTGGAGAACCGCTCCGAAAGACCGGAGGGCAGCCCCTTGAACCATCCGGCCAACCGGAGCAGTTCCATCTCTGCGGTGTCAAAAATCATTCTCCTGTGCCTCCTTCCCGAAAATTCACCCCTTGATGTGGACATGGTGGGTGGGTCAATTTCTCCACCCCCGGATGTGTTGGCGGTGGAAAGTCCGCTTCCTGTGCGGATCGATCCGCAAAACACATTCGGGGGTGAATTATAATTGACCCCCTGATGTGTTTTTGGCCGTTTTTGAAAATACACCCCTCGATGTGGTCACAGGCAAAAGCCGTACTGTCCTGTCCGCAAGGCGAAGAACTCCCCGGCTTCCTCTTGGGGTAAAAGGTAGATGTGGCAGCTGGGGGTCCCATCCAAGGTGGAGAGCAGAGCCAGCTCTAAGGTGAACTGGTCGTCATCCGGGACCAGCACCCCCTTGATGGCGTTGGGGACTGCCTTCCAGCCCTTGTTGTCCTGGTCATAGATCTGCCGGTTCAGCAGGTCACAGTGTTCGTTGATGATGAGGATGGCCTTTTCAAAACAGGGGAGCTTTCCCTTGTAGGATCGAAGCAGCCGGGAGATGGTCGTTTGCAGAAACTCCGGGGTCCGGTATCGACAGTGGGGCAAGAGGGTATGCAGAGTGATATGTACCCAGCCGAACTGGTTCACTTCCATCTCGCCAAGAATCTCAGAAGGCCGGAGAGCAGGTTTTCCTGTCGGTTCCTCCGGGCGGATCAGCGCCGATTCATTGAGGCCGCAAAGTTTTACGGCAGCTTTTTCCACCTCGGTCTGGGCTTCGATCAGGTTATAATTCAGCCGCACCATACCCTCCGCATGGGAGAGCAGCGCGGCGACCTCCTTTAACTGCTTTTCCCGGCTCATTCCGCCACCCCTTCCTGCTGCTCCATCATCTGCCGTTCCAGATCCGCCCTGCTGGTGGTTATCATATCGTACTCGGTACGGGTGGGCTGAAAGGCCACGCTGATCCGGTTGTGACCGGCACAGAGGAGCCCTTCTCCCCGACGGTTGCGGATGACCTGCAAGGTCTCCTCGTCCGAAAGTCCCAGCACCTTTTGGGTGAACATGGCTTCCTCCTCCTCCATGGGCAGGACGATCTTAATGCGGCTGTTGCTGAGGATGGCCCGTCCGTACTGCCCATCCCCAAGGCTGAAATAATCGTGGCAGTCCTGGGTCTCCCCCACCATGGCCCCGCCGTACCCCCGGATGATCTTCACGATCTCCAGCACAAAGTTGGCGGCGATGGGGCTGGAGGAGGAGCCGATGAGGGTCCACAGCTCAAAGAGCATGAGGAGTTTTTTCTCTACTCTGGATTCTTTGCACTTGTCCCAGCAGAAATCCAGCGCCATAAACATCCCCACCGAAATGAGGTCGGAGGGCAGCTCGGAAATATCCAGAACAATATACTTATTCTGAAGGTCGATATTGGTCTGCTGGCCCATATTGGCGGCGGAACCGGTGGCGAACCGGGCCAAAGCCACCGCCAGGCTCTTTGTTTCCGGTTGCTCCCGGAGAAGGTCGTACAGGTCGTGTAAATCAGGCATGACCTTTAAGCTCCCATCCTCGTTGTGGAGGGAAGCATTGTCAAAGGTGATGCCAAAGCGCCGGTAACACTCCACCAGAGCCGGGTCCAGATACTGCTTTTCCTCCTCGGTGATATTGCTTTTCAGCAGCGAAAAGAAGATGTGCAGCTTGGAGATCTTGTCCGCCAAAAGGGAATCCCCCCGTTCGGCCAGACGCCCCAGCTGGGAATCGGTGTCCAAGGTGCTGCGGCGGATCTCCATGATGTTGATACAATCTTTTGAGGTGGGGGACAGCTTGATGTACTTCCCGCCGATGGCTTCACAGGCAGGGCGGAGTTCGTGTCCTTTGAGGGGACAAAGCAGAAAGACCTGCACCCCCTGCTGGCGGTAGCGGAGGGCCATCAGCTGCATGAGAAAGCTCTTGCCCGCGCCGCTCATTCCCATGACACACATATTGCCGTTGGAGTATTTCTGGGAATCGAATACATCCAGCATACAGGCGGAGCGATTGTGCTGGTTGATCCCCAGCATCACCCCCGTCTGGTCGCAAATTTCAAAGGACGAAAACGGAAAGGAGGCGGCAAGACCGGAGGTGAGGACATTCCGGCGGCCCTTCCGCTCAATGTCCGGATCCAGCTGCAGGAGGGGCAGGGTGGAAAGAAAGCCCTCCTCGTTGCGGTAATCGCAACGGCGCACCGTCATTCCCAAAGCGGTACAGCGGGTCTCCAGCCAGGCAGCACGCTGTTCCATGGTCTCCAGGTCGTCCCCATGGACCTCGATCACAGTGGTCATGTAGTAAAAATCCTCACCACTGCGGTTCATCTCGTTTTTCAAATACAGCCCGGAATCAATGGCACCGTCCACCTCCTCGAAGTCCTGGCGGGTGTCCCCGATCTCCCGCATCCGGGAGCGGTTGAGCATGGTGGTATGGGCGATCTTGGGCAGGATACTTTCCCTAAGCTGCTTCTTGAAAGTGAAGCTGACATTGATCCCCTCCCCGGATTCGATGACCGGGCAGAGCCAGCCGCCCCCTACGGTGGAGGGGTAGCCGTATCCGGTGATGTAGAAATAGGTGTGGTACACCCCATCCACCACCACATAGTCCCGGTTGTTGAGGTCGGCGGAGGCCGGGGCCAGAATGTCCGGGACGGTAAAAGCCCCAGAATCCAGCGGAGATACCTCCGGTTCCTGGGGCTTTCGAGGAAAGAGAGACCGCCTCTCCCTCGGCTTTTTCTTTTCAGAGATTTTTGTCTTTCGCTTTTTCATCCGTTTCTTCTCCGGCCTTTCCGGTTCGGAAAACGGTTCCACCTGCCAATCCACGCCATCCTGCAAGGGCCTGTCCCTTTTGGGGGAAGGCGCTTTTTTTCGGGTAAAGTTTTCTGTCTCAAAATGTCCGTCCTCCGTTTCATACGCTCGGATCTGATACCGGTGCTTCATCTTCCGTTTCACCTCCTGTGACGATCTCGCTGTCCGCCGCCCCGTAGACCTTGGACACCGTTTCAAAAATATCCGGGGACAGCTTTTGCCGGCGGCTGGTTCTCTTGCTGATGCAGCTGTTCAGCGTTTCCAGCAGGAAATTGTCGGCGTATTCGCTGGAAAGCACCTCCAGCCCGCACATCCCCAGATACCGCCGGGCGTTCTGTTCTTCTTCCCACAGCCGCTCGGCGATGGCATCCACCGACTGCTCCCTTGCCTTCATTCTGGCATCGTACTGGAACACCAGAAAGAAGCGGCGGGTCACTGCTTCGCTGGAGGCCAGATAGGTGACTTCCCGGATGTTGTCGGCGATCAGCTCCCGGCAGCCCTCCACCGGCTCGTTCTCGTAGAAGGTCTTCATCCGCCGGATGTAGCTGTCGATGTCGGCCTTTTGGGTCAGCACCAAAATTTGCAGAGTGTCCGGAGCCACCTTCAGATAGCTTCGGAAGTAGTGGATCATGTTCTGCTGCTCCAACGGCGAAAGAAGATAAAAGTTCACCGGCAGCACCTCTACAAATTTCACAAAGCGGCTGTCCTTTGTGAGGACGACACCCTTTTGAATATCTGCCACCGGGAGCCACTTTTGGGTGCTGCCATGATACTGGGAGACCTTCACCGCCGGGGTGGTTTTGCCGAAGATCAGTTCCTTGAGATTCATCGTTTCCTCCTTTTCGCCGGGGTTCCCCGGTAGGTGAGGATGCCCCGCCGCCTGCGCCATCTCCACCAGATCCAAAGAAACCGGCTGAGGCAGTCATCCTGGACGCCGATGAGGGCAAAGCCCCCCAGAGGGACACCAGCAATCATGGACACCATGATTTTTGTGGTCAGATCGAAGGGCAGAAAGGCAAAACAGCAGAACGCCGCCGGGAGCGCCAAGATCAGCGCTTCCACCGCGTTGCGAATGGGGAACATTCCCGCCAGCTTCCCGGCATCGGTAAAGTTCACGGGGATGTAATAGTCTTGATAATTCAAGTGAAGTCCTCCTTTGGGGCCTCGTCAAGAAGGCTGTTTTTGTATTTCTCGAAATCCTGCTCCAGTGAGAAGAGCTCCAGCCTTCTGGCGGCGATGACCCGTAGGAAGGCCCGGCGGATCAGGTCCCGGTGGTAGTTGGTACTGGGGTCGGGGTTCAGTTCGATCTGGGAAAGACGCTGGGTGGAAATGTCGGCAGCTTTGCCCAGTTCCACATAGGAGATGTTATGCTTGTGGCGAAGCAGGCGCATGGTTCGGTTCATAAAGTCACTTCCTTATTTAGAAATTTTAACATTCATTTGGGAAAGGTCGGGCGGTGGACACTTAGGAAAATCCATGATATAATAAGCATGAAAGAAGGTGTTCCCCATGGATCAGGCGTCTACTCTGGCACAAAGCCTTCATGCTACCGATGGCAAAGCGGCTTACGACAGAGCCTGTAAGCAGCTTTTGTCTGAAAAGAGCATCCTGGCATGGATCATGCAGACCTGTTTGGAGGAATACCGGAACTGCGATGTAAAGGAAGTCGAGAAGTACATTGAGGGGATGCCCCAGGTGGGAGAGGAAGCGGTTTTTCCCAACGAAAGTTCACCTCTCATCCAGGGGGCTGATACTACCGACAAATCCCTTGCCGAAGGGACGGTCACCTACGACATTCGCTTTTTCGCGGTCACACCGGCAGAGGGAGAGCAGGTCCGCATTATCATCAATCTGGAGATGCAGAACAAGTTTGATCCCGGTTATCCCCTTCTGAAACGGGCAATCTACTATTGCAGCCGGATGCTTTCCTCCCAGCATGGCAGGGAATTTACCCATTCCCACTATGAAAAGATCAAGAAGGTCTACTCCATCTTTATCTGCATGGGTTCCTCGAAGCAGCGGGAAAACACCATCACCAGGTATCGCATGACGGAAGAAAATCTGGTTGGTGCGCTGCAGGAGCCGATTCACCATTATGACCTTCTCTCGGTGGTTCTCCTTTGTCTTGGGGATTCGGAGAAGGAAGCCCCTAACAAACTGCTGAAGCTGCTCAACACGCTGCTCTCCAACGAAACCGGGGAATCGGAAAAGCGGAGAGTTTTGGAAGAAGATTTTGATATACCAATGACCCACAGGTTAGAAAGCGAGGTGTCTACTATGTGCAATCTGAGCCAAGGGGTAGAAGAAAAGGGCATCCAGAAGGGCCGCAAGGATGAACGCCTTTTACTATTGAAAAAACTCCTAAAAAACGGAAAAATGTCTATGGAAGAAATTTTGGTTGCATGGGAGATCCCCGAAGCAGATTGGCCCAAGTACCGCCAGCTTTTGGCGGAACAGTAAACCATAAAACCGGATCGCCGCAGGAACATCTGCGGCGATTTCTTTTACCCAATGACCCAAAACGGCCCCCCGGCGGCATCCAAACTGCTGGTTTCGCTGAACACAGTTTCCGCATCCCACTCCTGCTGGCTCTTGGTAAGGCTCACCGGATCAGCCACCAGGAGTTTTCCTTCAGCGGTAACGCCCCGCAGCACAATAAAGTGCCCGCTGGTGGTGAAGTGTCCCGGCCCCATAATGGCGACTACCAGCTTCCCTTCCGCCAAAGCATCCACGACCTCCTGCACACCGCTCCGGCCCGGATAGGAAACCGAAAGGCCAAAGTGGGCAGCCCCTTCCGGGATGAGGGTGCGGTAGCTTCCGTCCCCTTCGCAGCAGTAGCCATTTTCGTAGGCCCAGTCTGCCATCTCCTTGGGATTCATCGTGTTGCCGGTCAAGGTGGAAACCACTATTGCCAAAGCGGTGGGGCCGCACCCGGCATAGCCAATGGTCTGGGTCTTGCCGTAAGGTTCGTTGCACCACCGTTTGTCCATCTGGTTCCAATAGACCACTTCCCGCCCGCCATCGGCAAAGGAAACATCCCCAATAGATACCCCCGGCTGGTCGCCGGTGTAGTCCGGGTCGCTGGGATCAATGGCCTGGGATTCGGTAAGGTTATCATAAAGAAAGCCCGCCCACTCCCGGTGGAAACTGTCAAAAGCCAGCTTCTTCATCAAAGCCTGGGGACCGATGTCCCAAAGGCTGATATGGATGCGGTATAAAGGGTTTTCTTCCTCCTCGTCGCCGCTGGCATAATAGACCTCCACCCAATAGGAATAGTCGATATTTCGGCGGATGATCCCCCGGACACTGACCTCGGAAATCTGGAAAAGGTCTTGGTCGTGGTGGACAGAGGAGATCACGGTCAGCCAGTTGCGGTTTGTGTTTCCGAAATCCTCGGTCACAACAACATCGTCATAGCCGGCGGATAAACCGGCTATGATAGCATCCGCTTCCAACCGGGTGTAATGGTCAAAGCGTTCATACAGTCCGCCTACCAAAGCAGCCTGTTGATTCAGCTCCTGTATTTCGGTGTCCTCAACGGAGGGGAACTGAAAATTGGGATTCACCAAAGACAGAAAGAGGAAAAAGGGCAGGAGGATCGCCAGTAGCAAAATACTGGCGATGATCCTCAAAAGCTGGGGAAGGAACGCCTCCCCGGCGGCGATGGCGGCCCCGGAAAGACCGCCTTTGATCGCTCCATTTAGGATCGTGGCAACTGCGTGACCCATTCGGGCCGCCTTTGCTGGTGAAAATCCCTGGTTTTCGTCGTTCATTTACTGCCACCTCGCTCCTGGTTCAGCGGTGGACGGCGGGGTGGCTGAGAGGTTTGCGGCGCCGCTCCCTGCGGGGCGGCATTTCTGCGGGGGCTTGGCGGCTGTGGAGCAGCTTGCGGTGCTACTTGCGAAGTGGTATTCCTGCTGGGGCCTGGCGGCTGAGGTTGCGGCACAGGAGGATTTGCCCCCGGCACTCCCTCATTCCTGCGGGAACTTGGCCGGGATTCCCCGGCAGATGGCGCAGAGTGAGGGGGATCGCCATTCCTGCGGGGGGCGGGCGGTGCATCTTTGGGCACAGCGGACGCCATTCCCTGCGGAGGCCCGTTCTTGCGGGACGCAGATCGCGCTTCGCCGGAAACTTTGGGAGCAGGTCCGGGGACCGGATCATTCCTGCGGGATGCGGGAGGCACTTCTCCAGAACCGGCGACTGCCCCGTTTTTGCGGGGATTTGCTGGTGATTCCTGCGGAGGATTCCCACTCCTTTGAAGGGATGGTCTGGTGGGCTTGGCGCCTTGTCCTGTTTCTTTTGTGGAAACACCACCCGGAACAGGCGGATTCTGGACAGCTCCGGCAGATATTGTCTTACTTTCACTTTGCCGTCGGGTCTGGCTGGTTGCACTTTCGGTATGGGTTCCAGTATGTTCCCCTGCCCCTTGGGACGGGAGCGGATTTTTCTGCGGCATTTGACTTGGCTGGCCTGTCCCTTTCTGTCCCTGTGCAGGGGGTGGTGTGGCGTTTTTACCACGAAGTGGCGGTCTGGTTGGTTTGGGGGAAGGATCCCCGGAAGTCGTGGAAGACGGTTTTTCACCGCCCCGTTTGCCTGCGGGGGCAGCCCTTCCCAACGGGGGCTTTTGCTGCTGCCCAGCGCTTCTTACGGGACTAAACTTTTCAGCCGACTTTGCCGCTGGCTGTCCCGGTGCGGGAGTACCTTGTGAAGCAGTGCCTTTTGCCGGGCTTTGCCCCGGCGAGGAAGTAGGATTGGTGGTAAGTATTTGAGAAAATTTCTCCCCTCTCCGGGAAGAACCGCTGCCAGAGCCGCCAGCGGATTTACCGCCGGGGTTTTGTGGGGAACCGGGCCGGGGAGACGCCCGGATGGCGGGCATGCCGACCTCGGTCGTGTCGCGGGCCGACGAGATACTGCGCAACCTCGAACTGGTCTATGGCAACAACCAGATTGTGCCGAACCGCAGTCTCAAGGAGCGCGGCAGCCGCAAGCCCTCGGCCCAGTCGGTGCGCGAAGCGGCCGAAAACAGC
>OFFG01001092.1_pt1 | contig 17760 bp, 13 predicted proteins | sample 1521331 | NCBI WGS metagenome assembly OFFG01 (sample SAMEA3504129, study PRJEB24116) | mouse gut metagenome | biome: mouse gut; feature: mouse-associated habitat; material: faeces | place: Denmark | collected 2011 | reverse complement strand
CCTTCTTGTCATAGGCCCCGGTGACCGGGTCGAACACGTCGAAGGCCTGAGTGGTGTAGGTGTCCCGGGCCATGGCGGACAGCTTGTCCAGGGCGTGGCGGGGGTCCATGAGGAGGAAGCGGCTGTAAAACAGTGGATGGAAGAGTCTGCTGAGAACCGCCTGGCCTTTTTGAAAGAACGGAAATTGTTTGATGCCATGTTGCTTTTGGGGAATGAAGAAATAATTAAGAACGGAAAGAAAAGATTTTCTATAAACCTTAGTTCTCTTAGAACTGAGTTAATCAAAATAGCCGCAGTCATCGCCCTTACGCTTGGCGGGAGTTTTATCTACCGGCAAATGCAAACGGAACAGACTCCGATAGCATTGCAAACAATCACTGTCCCGGCAGGACAACGCATCAATATTACATTAGCTGACGGAACAAATGTCTGGCTGAACGCACGGACTACCATTCAATACCCAATCACCTTTAACGAAAAGGAACGTCTGGTCAAACTGGACGGCGAAGCCTATTTCGATGTGACAAAAGATAAAAGCAAACCGTTCATCGTGCAAACAAATAATTATAACGTAGAGGTATTGGGAACTAAATTCGATGTCGATTCTTATTCGGAAACAGAAATATTTGAAACAACCCTGATGGAAGGAAGTGTGAGAATTTCTTCCCTGACCGATGCAAACGAAAGCCTGATGCTCACACCACACAATAAAGCCTATCTGCATGATGGCAAACTGCGGGTAAAACCGGTAGACGATTATACACCCTACCGCTGGCGGGAAGGCCTGATCTGTTTCAAAAACGAGACATTTGCATCGATCATGAAAGATTTTGAGAAATACTATGGGATAAACATCTATATCACAAACAAACAAGTACAAAAATACTTGTATACAGGAAAGTTCAGACAAACCGACGGCGTTGATTATGCATTGAGGGTTTTACAAAAAGATATAAAGTTTGCCTATGAACGGGATGACGACAATCACATTATTTATATCAAATGATTTTAACAATATGTTTCACCTAAATTAAAATGCTTATGGGATAAAAAATTTGTTAACCGTAATGCCGGTGAAAGCTGGGGGGCAATAGCCGGCAGACATCCAATTAACACAAACTAAATTATTAATTTATTAATTTCAAATCACAACAAAGTATGAAAGAAAACACTTTGTCGAGGTGTAATTATCGGGCACCGCGACCCTTAAAAATTTTCAGAATTATGAGAATCACGACATTCCTGCTCTTAGTATGTGTGTTCTGCACTTTTGCAGAAAATACACATTCACAAAATGCGAGGGTCAGTATTAACAAGAAAAATGTTCAACTGGAAACAGTACTGAACGAGATAGAACACCAGACTGATTACCTGTTTATCTACAACAACCAGGTAAACGTAAACAAGAAGGTGTCGTTAAAGGCTAAAAACCAGCCTGTCTCCAAAGTACTGGAAGAATTGTTGGCTAATTCGGGTATCACATATTCTGTAGAAGGAAACCATATCGTACTTGGCAAACAGACTATGGCTGCTGCTCCGCAACAAAGTAGTACAATCAGAGGTAAAGTAATCGACACCAATGGAGACCCCGTTATCGGTGCCAACATTGTCGAAAAAGGGACAACCAACGGAACTACAACGGACGTAGAAGGGAATTTCTCTATTAACGCAAAATCAGGCTCTACGCTGGTAATCACTTTCATCGGCTATGTCAGAGAAGAAGTGAAAGCTAACGCCGGAAGAAGAATGGAAATCATCTTACAGGAAGACTCCGAGACATTGGAAGAAGTCGTTGTCGTAGGATACGGTACCATGAAAAAAGCAGACTTGACAGGTTCTGTGGCAACCGTCGGTTCGGAAGTGATCGAAGACCGCCCGTTGACCAACCTGGGAGCCGGTTTGCAGGGCGCAATCGCCAACTTGAATATCACTTCTTCCAGCGGTGCGCCGGGAACAGGTTCTTCCTTCAATATTCGTGGTACAACAAACTTATCCGGCGGAGGTCCGCTGGTACTGGTGGACGGCATCGAAATGGACCCGAACCTGATTAACCCGCAGGATGTGAAGGATGTAACCGTACTGAAAGATGCGGCTTCCGCGTCTATCTATGGTGCACGTGCCGCTTTTGGTGTAATCCTGATCACCACTAAGACAGGTTTCGTATCACAAAAACCGGTTGTTTCACTGAGTGCAAACTATTCCATCAACGTTCCGACCGTTCATGCCAATTATATGAACTCCATGGAATATACACAATGGATGAATGATGCCAACACAACAAGCAACGGTAGTAACTATTTCGATGACATTACTATGGAGCATGTCAGAAATTATTACAATGACCCGGTCAATAATCTTCCGGTATTCCATCATCCGGACGATACAGCCAGCAAATACCGTTATTGTGGCAATACCGACTGGTATGAAGCCTTGAATAAGAAAAGTTATCCGATGCAACAGTACAACATCAGTGTACAAGGCGGTAGCGAAACAGCCAAATATATGACATCGGCCGGTATGTTCCAGCAGGACGGTATCTCTAAATGGACAGACGAAGATTACAAACGTTTCAATGTATTGCAACACGTAAACTACAAGGTGAACAACTGGTTGCAGGTTGGCTTGAGAGCCACTCTGTCAATGGTAAAAATGAATACCGGTCCACAAAATAAATATGGTAGCAACTCTTTGGGAGCTACGATTCCGGGCGACAGCCGCCCCCTGATGCCGGTTTATCATCCGGACGGACATTTTGCCGGTTACTGTGGCGACGGTTACTTTACGAACCAGGCAGCCTGGTTATCACAAGGAGGTTCTGCCGAAATGAGAAACAATAATATGTATGCAACGGCATTCGCTAAACTGAACCCGTTCGAAGGATTGGAAATCAACTTCGATTATACATATAACTACTATAACTATTCTTTCAAGAACCATGTACGTGAATACATCGACTATGATGCCGACGGAAATCAGGGTTCAATCTTCCCGCATACTTCTCCGAATCAGGTCTCTTATAACAAAAGAGAATCGCAGTACGACGTATTCAATGCATATGCTACCTATAAGAAGAAAATCAACAAAGTACATGCTTTGGAAGGAATGATCGGTTTCAACCAGGAAAATGCGACTTATAAAGGTGTGGGTCTGAGTAGAAACAATCTGATCGCCAACGATATTCCATTTCTGAACCTGGCAACCGGCGACCGTTCGACCAGTGATTATATGAACCAGTGGGCCATCCGTGGTGCTTTCTTCCGTCTGTTCTACGCTTACGACGACAAATATCTGGTACAGGTAAATGGCCGTTACGACGGTTCTTCACGTTTCCCGAAAGATGACCGTTTTGCATTCTTCCCGACATTCTCATTGGGTTGGAGACTTTCACAGGAAAAATTCTGGAAACCGATCGCCCATATCGTAAATGACTTCAAGATCAGAGGTTCTTACGGGGCTTTAGGAAACCAGGTACTACTGCAAGGTGGTAATGACATGTATTATCCCTATATTTCTACCTATACCACAGGTGAAGTAGGTTACCTGTTTAGCGGTGAAAAACAGATGGGAGTATATGCTCCGGGATTGGTAAGCGACCAGCTAACCTGGGAAACAGTTAAACAATGGGACTTAGGTTTTAACTTCTCAATGTTTGACAGCAAACTGACCGGAGAATTCGACTATTACGTTCGAACAACAGAAGACATGTTGACAAAATCAAAAACATTACCTTCCATTTTAGGTGTTTCTGAACCTCAGATGAATGCTGCCGATTTGAGAACCAGTGGATGGGAAGTTGCTTTAACCTGGAAATCAGCCTTACAGAATGGTTTGGCCTATAGCGCAACGCTATCTTTATCAGACTATCAAGCTGAAATCACCAAATATGATAATCCAACAAAGAACTTATCCGACAATTATTATGAAGGTAAGAAGCTGGGTGAAATCTGGGGATTCGTAACAGATGGTTTATTCCAGTCCGACGAAGAAGCCTCTTCATGGAACCAGTCAAAAATAGTCGGTTATACGCAATATGCCGGTGATATCAAATTTGCCGACCTGAATGGTGACGGAGAAGTTACAAGAGGTGAAAACACGGTCAACAACTCAGGTGACCTGAAGATCATCGGTAATGAAACACCGCGTTATAACTTCGGTATCCGTGGTACAGCCGAGTATAAGGGCTTCGATTTCACGTTATTCTTCCAGGGCACTATGAAACGTGATATTATACCGTCAAAGACATTCTATCTGTCTCATTATACATCTGAATGGTCTGTTCCCCAAAAGATGAATTATGACTATTGGAGAGAAGACAACCGCGATGCGTTCTTTCCACGTGCCCGTATGAACGGTTCTGCTGTAAATGAAAACCAGACCCGTTTCATGTTGAATGGTGCTTATATCCGTTGTAAACAGCTCGCTCTTGGTTATACTATTCCTAAATATATCACGGAAAAGGCTAAAATCTCCAAGCTGAGAGTTTACTTCAATGCGGACAACTTGTTTGAATTCTCCGGAATGCCTGACACTTTCGATCCTGAATTGGCTACAGTAAATGCTTATCCATTTATCCGGTCATTCTCTTTTGGTGCTAACCTGACATTCTAAGATGAAACATTGTAGAATAATTAAAATTAAGAACAGAATGAAAAAAGTATATTATATAGCAAGCATGTCTTTATTACTTGGATTTTCCGCATGTAATAACGACTTTATGGACTTGTATCCGGAAGATAAGATCAACGACGAGACTTATTGGAAGACAGAAAGCGACTTGAAAAACTTTGCCAACCAGTTCTATACAACACTGGATAATACCGGTATATATAACAGTGACAATGCCTCAGACAATCAGGCACCTCAATCTAAGGATAATTTTGTTTGGAGCGATTACACCATCCCCACAGCCGGAGGGGGTTGGGCTAAAGGCGATTGGGCTAATATCAGAAGTTGTAATTATTTTTTGAGCCGTTATCATACCGTTGAGGGGAATGCTGAAAAGATCAACCAGTATGTAGGGGAGATTTACTTCTTTAAAGCCAAGTTCTATTACGAAAAAGTTCTTCGATTCGGTGATGTACCCTGGTTGACAACAGACCTGACTACTTCTTCCGAAGAACTATACAATCCACGTAATGATCGCGGAGCTGTTATCGACTCTATCTGTGCTTGCCTGGACAAAGCCAGCGAATGGTTGCCGGAAACAATGCAAGACTCACGTCTAAGTAAATATGCTGCATTGACTCTGAAATCCAGGGTATGTCTGTTTGAAGGAACCTGGAGAAAATACAGAAATCTTGAAAATGCAGATAAGTATCTACGTATTAGTGTAGATGCTGCCGAAAAAATTATCAATAGTGGTAATTTTACTGTTTACTCTACCGGTAATATTGAAGACGACTATCATGCACTGTTCAACCAACAAGATTATTCAAACAATAAGGAAGCGATCTTTTTTGCTGCCTATGTGACAGATAAACGCATGAATAACAGGCCTCGTACAGTCCGCGAGTCATATACAGGTATGACCAAGGACTTTGTAGAATCATTCTTATGCGATGATGGTAAACCTATTGCTCTAAGCGACCGGTATAAAGGTGACGTAAAATTCACTGATGAGTTTGAAAATCGTGACCCGCGTTTGAAACAATGTATATATACACCAGAACGTCCTATCGCTATATTGGCAGATGGTTCTGAAGAATATGAAAATTCTCCGGTATTCAGTAATCTCTCAAATACAGGCTACCGCTTATACAAAATGTATTCTCCGTTAGCGGAAGATAACGAATATATTAAATGTACACTGGACGACCTGATCTACCGATACGGTGAAGTTCTTCTGAATTATGCTGAAGCAAAAGCCGAATTGGGTGAATGCGACCAGGCGGTTCTGGACAAAACGATCAATAAACTGCGTGACCGTGTAGGCATGAAACATCTGACTACAGATGTAGGATTTACCGATCCGAACTGGCCGAAATGGGAAGTTCCCATCTCTCCGCTATTAAACGAAATTCGTCGCGAACGTCGTGTAGAACTGGCTTGCGAAGGCCTCCGTTGGAACGATTTGTGCAGATGGAAAGCAGGGAAGTTACTGGAAAACATAAAAACTTATTTAGGTCCGCGCGATCCGGCAACAGGTGAATACCGTGTTGTTTATCCGGGTATGACCCGCACATGGTACGATCGTTTATACCTGTATCCGATCCCGACAGACGAGTTTACTTACAATCCTAATCTGTTACCGCAGAATCCGGGTTGGACAAACTAATAATGTGCCAATGAGCTAATGTGCCAATATGCCAATAAGGCAATATGCTAATGTACCAGTTTTAAGAATTTTAGATCCACGGTATTTTATTGGCATATTGACACATTAGCATATTGGCATATTATTTTTCACTATACTTGCATCTGAAATATAATCTGACTCAATCATGAAAAAAACATTTGTAGGATTACTGGCAGCCTTGTCAGTTCTTGTTTCCTGTTCATCCAACGAACCGACGAACGTTGTCACCCCAAACGCACGGCAACTGGCCTGGGCCGATGCCGAAGTTGGCGTATTGATCCATTTTGATATGCCTGTTTACCAACCGGACTACAATTTCAGGAAATGGGGAACGCATCCGGACGCATCCATTTTCAACCCGACAGAATTGAATACCGACCAATGGCTGGAAACCGCGCACAAACTGGGAGCCCAATATGCCGTACTGGTAGCCAAGCATTGCAGCGGCTTCAGCCTGTGGCCAACGGAAGCACATGATTACAGTATCAAACAATCCCCCTGGAAAAACGGCGAAGGTGATATTGTTGCCGATTTTATCGCTTCCTGCAAAAAGTATAACATCAAACCGGGAATCTACGCCAGCACAACAGCAAACGGTTATCTGTATGTAGACAATCCCGGCGTTGTCCAGGAAGGCGGTCCGGTCACTCAGGAAGAATACAACAAAATCGTAACGCAGCAATTGACCGAGTTATGGAGCAATTACGGGGAATTATTTGAAATATGGTTTGACGGCGGTGTGCTCTCCAAAGACCAGGGCGGTGCAGACGTACTATCCCTGGTACAGAAACTACAACCCAATGCCATCGCTTTCCAGGGCCCGTACGGTCATCCAAACCTGATCAGATGGGTAGGCAATGAGGAAGGTGTCGCCCCTTATCCGTGTTGGTCTACTGCCGATTCGACAACCAATGCCGACGGCACGCGTGTTATAAATGGCTTGAACGGCGATCCTTTCGCCCCGTTCTGGTGTCCGGGGGAATCAGATTTCACCCTGCGCTGGAATCGTTCCTTCCAGGGAGGCTGGTTCTGGACGGCCGGACAGGATAGCATGATGTTCACTCTCCCCGAACTACTAACAAAATATGAGACCAGTGTAGGAAGAAACACGAATATGCTTTTAGGTTTGGTTGTCGATAATAAAGGTCTTATCCCTGAAGCCGACGTCCGTCAGGTCGAAGCACTTGGCCATGAGATTGCACGCCAATATGGAACACCGCTACAACAAATAGCTGGTACCGGATCAGAATACACCATTTCTTTCGATAAACCGACCAGCATAAACCGTGTCGTCATACAGGAAGATATATCCAAAGGGGAACGGACACTGAAATATTTACTGAAAGGTAAAAAAGAAAATGAATGGATCGAGTTATCTTCGGGTAGCAGCATCGGACATAAACATATTAACAGATTTGACTCCCAAACAGTTGAAGCGATAAAATTAGTTGTGACCGAATCGAAAGCGGATCCTCAGATAATAAATTTCTCCGTATTCGAAACGCTCTAAATAAATTTGAATTAAAGGCCTTTGAGAAAATATTCTATCAGAGGTCTTTATTTTTATTCCCAAAGCTTTTTTATTTCTCATAAACGATAGACCGAACCTTTGATTTTAGTATAATTGTCTTATATTTGCTACACAAAACACAAGTATGCAAGTAGATGAAAGTAAAATAAAATGGCGTCAATTTGTTTCCGGTGATAACGAATCGTACAGCTGGATATACACTACTTATGTACAAATTTTATACCGGTACGGCCTCCGTTTTACTTCTGACCCTGAAATCATAAAAGATTGTATACAAGAAGTTTTCACTTCGCTGTATAAAAACAGGAATAGCCTCATCACTCCTGATAATATCAAAGTATACTTATTCGTTTCTGTAAAAAACTGCCTTATACGCACTCTATATAAGGAATCTTTTTATGACCGGGAATTACCGGAAAACATTCAATTTTCATTAGAATCTACCGTCGAAGAAGATTTCATCAATAATGAACAATATGCCAATCAGCAGAAAATGATCAATGAGATCCTTGCTCTTTTAACGCCCCGTCAAAAGAATTTCCGGAAAAGAAATAAAAATATTTTGCGTTCAGATGCGCCTGGGCGGCAAGAGCTTCCAGCTTTTCAAACGACGCGTATTCCATCGTTTCCTTTGCCCAGCTGCAGCTTCCGACAATGCACTCCTGTTTTTCGTCCTGGGCGATAATGTCGATGCTGCCCTGTTTTCCCACCCATGTCCCCATTTTGCAAATCTCCGTCGGAAGCCGCCCGCTGCGGTTCATCAGCTTGAGATATTCCATGCAGATCCCGGCAAAATAGCGTTCCATATATCCGCCGAACGCCTCCTTGATATGCGCCCCGTAAAATTCTTCCGGCGTCAGCAGGTATAAATCCGACAGATGGGGAAACACAAACCGGAACCAGAAATGGAGAAATGTATTTTTAAACTGATAGACGCCCTTCTGGGCATGCTCTTTCCGATCCGTATCGAACGACACGACTTTTTCAATTACTTCAAATTCCATCAGGTTTTTCAAATAAACGCTGATTTTAGCCCGGGAAAATCCGGTGGATTTGTACAGTTCATTTAACTTCTGATGGCCCGCGGCAAGCACCGTTAAAATCGTATTGTAAACGGACAGTTCCCGCAGTTCCGTGCGCAGATAATGCTCCGCCTCCAAAAACAGCCCGCCGCGTTCCGAAAGGATATGCCTGCAAATGTTTTCTTTCACGCTCTTTTTCGTATCCCAGAATCTCAGGTAAGCGGGAATGCCGCCCGTTATGCCGTAAATTTCCAGGCAGTCGCGGACGGGGCTTTTCGGAAAAGCGCGCACCAAATCCAAAAAAGAAAGCTCCGCAAATTTGTGCGTAAAATCAATTTCATAAAATAATTTGCCCATTGCAGAAGCCATTTTGTGCTCGACAAAAACCAGGGAGGAACTGCATAATAAAATCAGGACGGGCGGATCCTGCGTCTTCTTTTTTAATTTCACCAGGTTTTCCAGAAAATCGGATCCTTTTTTGATCAGATGGTCAAACTCATCCAGCACAATCACGGACTTTGCGGTAATGCCTTCCCGAAAAACGGTAAAACAGGCCTCATACGTCAGCGTATCCGGATCTTTCTGGTACTTTTTTGCAATTTCCCGGATAAAATTCTGCTTTTGGGCAGAAACGGAAATTTCTCTTGCGCGGTAGTAAAAATGCGGTTTTGCCTGCAGGAAATGCTTAATATACGTTTCCTTTCCGCAGCCGGGACGTCCGTAAAGGACGACCAGCTGGCTCTGCGGCTTTTGGTATTCCTGGTTTAAGGTTTTTATAGTAGGCGTGTGATGTATCATGTTCCCCCCTGTGGATTCAGCCGCGTTTTATGGATACGTGCAGGCAAGACAAGCTTACCCGTTTTTATTTTGCCGTAATATACCCCTGCGCCTTTAACAGTTCCGCGCAGAGCACCGCGCCGCCCGCAGCGCCGCGTACCGTATTATGCGACAGGCCGACAAATTTCCAGTCGTAGACGCTGTCTTCACGCAGCCTTCCGACGCAGACTCCCATCCCGTTCTCGTAATCCACGTCAAGCGCCACCTGCGGCCGGTTGTCCTCCTGCATATACCGGATAAACTGCCCCGGCGCGCTCGGAAGCGCAAGCTTCTGCGGAAGCCCCCGGAAGCGTTCCAACGCCGCAATCAGCTGCTCCTTCGTCGGTTTTTTCTTAAATTTTACAAACACGGCCGCGGTATGCCCGTTTAAAACCGGCACGCGGATGCACTGGCAGGTAATCGTCGGGCCGTCCGCCGGGACAATCACGCCGTTTTCTATCGTTCCCCAGATACGCAGCGGCTCCTTTTCGCTCTTTTCCTCTTCGCCTCCGATATACGGGATAATATTGCCTTCCATTTCAGGCCAGTCCGCGAACGTTTTGCCCGCGCCGGAAATCGCCTGGTAAGTCGTCGCCACAACCTCATACGGCTCAAATTCCATCCACGCGGTCAAAACCGGGGCATAGCTTTGGATTGAGCAGTTCGGTTTTACGGCTACAAATCCGCGGCTGGCGCCTAAGCGTTTTTTCTGAAATTCAATCACCTGCATATGCTCCGGGTTAATTTCCGGAATCACCATCGGCACGTCCGGCGTCCAGCGGTGCGCGCTGTTGTTGGAGACAACCGGCGTTTCGGTTTTGGCGTACGCTTCCTCAATCGCGCGGATTTCTTCTTTTGTCATGTCTACCGCGGAAAAGACAAAATCCACGGAGGATGCGACTTCTTCTATTTCATTTACATTTTTAACTATAATATTTTTGACGGAATCCGGCATCGGCGTATCCATTTTCCAGCGCCCGCCGACGGCTTCTTCATAGCGTTTGCCCGCGCTTCGCTCGCTGGCGGCAATCGTCGTCACCTCAAACCACGGGTGGTTCTCCAAAAGGGAGATAAAACGCTGCCCCACCATACCTGTTCCGCCTAAAATGCCTGCTTTTAATTTCTGTTCCATGTCTTTTTCCTCTGCTTTCTGTTTTTCGGCAAATGACTGCGGCGGCCGCATTTGTCCGCTCGTGGCGTACATTTGTCGTTTCATAGATATCTTATGATGAATCATGCAAAAAAGCAATCCGCAGATTATCAAAAATTTCCCGGGGAATGCCGGATTTCTTATGCATTTGTACTAATTTGGGGCGTACTCTTCAGATAATCCCTTGCCGCGGCAATCGCACGTTCCATAGCAGCCTTTCCCGGCGCGCCTGCCGTCAGGCGTTTATTCACGCAGGCTTCCATAGAAACCGCTTCGTAAATATCCTCTTCAAACGCTTCCGAAAACCGCTTCAGCTCCGAAAGCGGCATATCGTCAATGGCAATCCCTTTTTCAATACAGTAAAGCACAATCTGCCCGATAATCCCGTGCGCATCCCGAAACGGCACGCCGCGCCCCACCAGGTAATCCGCCGCGTCCGTAGCGTTCGTAAACCCGTGGCTGGCGCTCTTTTCCATAACCGCTTTGTTAAACTTCATCGTAGAAAGCATCCCCTCAAACAGCGCCAGGCAGCCTTTTGCGGTATCCATCGCGTCAAACGCCAGTTCCTTATCCTCCTGCATATCTTTGTTGTAAGCAAGCGGAATCCCCTTCATCGTTGTAAGCAGCGACAGCAGCGCGCCGTATACGCGCCCGGTCTTGCCGCGCACCAGTTCCGCAATATCGGGATTTTTCTTCTGCGGCATAATACTGCTCCCGGTGCTGTAGGCGTCGTCAATTTCCACAAACTGATATTCATTGGAATTCCAGATAATGATTTCCTCCGAAAAACGGCTCAGATGCATCATGACCGTCGCAAGCGCCGACAGAAATTCAATCAGGTAATCCCGATCGGATACGCCGTCCATGCTGTTTTGCGTCGGTCCGTAAAAGCCCAGAAGTTCCGCCGTATATTCCCGGTCCAGCGGAAACGTCGTACCCGCCAGCGCGCCCGAGCCCAGCGGGCAGTAATTCATACGCTCGTAAATATCCGCCATCCGCTGCCTGTCCCGCTTAAACATTTCAAAATACGCCCCCATATGATGCGCAAGCGTAATCGGCTGCGCCTTCTGCAGATGCGTAAATCCTGGCATCACGGTCTGCGTATGCTCTTCCATAATCTGCAGAACCGTCTCAAGAAGTTTCTTTAAAAGCGCGTCCGTCTCCTGCACCTGCCGCCTGGTATAAAGCCGCATATCAAGCGCCACCTGGTCATTCCGGCTGCGCCCGGTATGCAGCTTTTTCCCGGTATCGCCAATCCGTTTAATTAACGTCGCTTCCACAAAGCTGTGAATGTCTTCGTACTCTTCCGTCACCAAAAGCGCCCCGGACGCCACGTCCAGGCGAATCCCCTCGAGCGCCTCAACCATCCGCGCCGCTTCCTCCTCCGTAATAATCCCCTGCCTTCCAAGCATTTTGGCATGCGCCTTGCTGCCCTCGATATCCTGTTCATAAAATTTCCGGTCAAATGTAATCGACGCATTAAACTGATACACCAGCCTGTCCGTTTCCTTCGTAAAGCGTCCTCCCCATAACTGTGCCATATGTCAAATTCTCCTTTCGTCTTTTCTCCGTGTTTTCTGCATTTTTCGCTCCTGCCTGGAAAAAATGCAGCCGCAGTAATCCTGCCGGTACATTCCGTATTCCTTCGACAGTTCAACCGAACGCCGGTACCCGTTTTTCTTCTTAAAATCAGAGCACAGGTACTTCACGCCGTACACCTTGGCAAGCTCCTCTCCGATTTCGTTTAATTTCGCCGCGTTTTTTAACGGACTGACCGAAAGCGTCGTCGTAAAATAATCCGCGCCCGCTTCTTTTGCCGCCCTCGCCGTCTCCGCAAGCCTGAGCCGGTAACAGCGAAAACACCGCTCCCCGCCTTCCCGCTGCGCTTCATACCCTTTCACCGCTTCATAAAACCGCTCCTTTTCAAACGCGCCGCGGATAAAATCCACCGGATACTTTGCAGGAAACGCCCTGATAAAACGCATCTGCTCGTCCGCCCGCTTTTCGTATTCATCCTCCGGATAAAGATTGGGATTATAATAAAAAACCGTAATCCGAAAAAAATCGGAAAGATATTCTATCACGTAAGAACTGCACGGGGCGCAGCAGCTGTGCAGAAGCAAAGACGGGGGCAAATCCGGCGAAAGCCCGGATAAGGTATATTCTAATTCTTTCTGGTAATTGCGGTTCACGGATATCTGGCCTTCCTTTCAATTCCTGTTTTATCGGTCCAAAATGTTGTATTCCCGATACAGCTTTTGGCAATCTTCTTCATTATCCTTGATTTTGGCAATGTCGTCAAGCCGTCCGTCCGCCATTAATTTTTGTATTAATTCCAGCATCATTTTCTGGCCTTCCATTTTACCTTCTCTTTTGCCCTCAATTTTTCCATCTATCTTGCCCTTCTTATAATTCTGCCTGTCGCGCATCAGCAATGTCATATATTCATGCCTCCATTCCCTGTTTTTCTTCGCCTTCCTTACTGCCTCCTCTAATTTTCTCACAAAAGAATCCTCCGGCTCCTTCCCCGCTACATAATCCAAAAACGCCTTCAGTTCCGCACTCACGTCGTCCATTTCACTGTCCGCATTCAAAAATATTTTTCTCGCCCCGTCTTCCAGCAAGAGATCCTTTTCTTCCCTGCACAACTCTGCATCCTGCATCACCTTCCCGAACAGGAAGTCATTGGATATCCCCAGTTCCTCCCAATCCGTTTTCTGTTCTCTCAAGCTTTTCCCGTCCACCGTCTTCTCCTTTTTCACTTCCCGCTTTATAGTATCCCGGCTCTTTTTCGTCTGTCTCACTGCCTCCAGAGCGTATTTAAAAAAATCATTCCCCGCGTCCGCATCCTCTTTACATACAAATCTCGCATATCTCTATAAATATTATACACATCCTACCGCCAAAATACAATGATATCCTAAAGCGTATTTGCGGCAAACAAATGCAACACCGGACGCCGATTCCGGAAAAATTTTCAGGCAATACAGGTATAGCCTCCTTCCAACTCCTGAATCGGCCCCCTAAATTTGCCAAAACCACAGTCCGCCAGAGGGCAGGGGATACGGCATACGCCTTGAAACTGGATTTAGCGGCTCTTTAAGTACCTTTTCCCGCCTCCGGCAATGTCCTTCCAGTGTCAAAAAACATCCTTTGGCATAAACTAAAAGCAAAACATAATTCCAACAAATACCGGAAAGGCAGGCGCCACATGCAACCCATCCTAGACTGTAACCACGTCCACTACTCCTACCATACCCTGCAGGGCGAAACCCCCGCCTTATGCGATATTCAGTTCCACGTAGACGAAGGCGAATTTGTCAGCATCGTAGGGCCGTCCGGCTGCGGCAAATCCACGCTGCTTTCCCTCTTATGCGGGCTCATCGTCCCGGAATCCGGGGCAATCTATTTTAAAGGCGCCCCCGTTACCGAGCAAAGCCGCCGCCATATTGGATATATGCTCCAGCACGATCACCTGTTTGAATGGCGAAGCATACGAAAAAACATCCTGCTCGGCCTTGAAATCCAGAAAAAGATTTCCGAACAAACGCTCCTTGAAGCCGATCACCTGCTAAAGCTTTACGGGCTGTACCGCTTCAAAGACGCCAGGCCCTCGCAGCTTTCCGGAGGGATGCGCCAGCGCGCAGCCCTTATACGAACACTTTTACTTCATCCGGATCTGCTGCTGCTTGACGAACCGTTTTCTGCCTTAGACTATCAAACCAGGCTTAAAGTCAGCGACGACATCGGAGGCATTATCCGCAACTCCGGCAAAACGGCGATTTTGGTCACCCACGATTTATCCGAAGCCGTAAGTCTTGGCGACCGGGTCATTGTCCTTTCGCCGCTGCCCGCCGGGATCCAGAACATCATTGCCACGGATTTTCCAAAAGGGCTCTCACCGTTGGAACGGCGCAATACTGACGCATTCAAGGATTATTTTAATCTGATTTGGAAGGAGTTAAACCCGCATGATAAATGAGAATATTTCCGCCGCGCAGGCCGCCTATCTGGCATCCCACCGGTTTCATAAAATCAAAATATGCCTGTACCGCATCCTGATTCTTTTTGCTTTCTTAAGTTTATGGGAAAGCAGCGCTCGCCTGGGATGGATTGACGATTTTATTTTCAGCAGCCCTTCAAAACTAATCGCCTGCTTCTATCGTATGACAACGGAAAACGCATTATTTTTTCATATTGCAATTACGCTGTTTGAAACACTGGCCAGCTTTTTTCTGGTGATGGCGGGTTCCCTTCTTATCACAATCCTGTTGTGGTACAGCAAAAGCCTGACCGAAACCCTGGATCCCTATCTGGTCGTTTTAAACAGTCTTCCGAAATCCGCACTCGCGCCGCTTTTAATTGTATGGCTTGGCGCAAATTACACAACGATTATCCTGACCGGAGTTTCCGTTGCCATATTCGGTACGATACTAAACCTCTACATCGGTTTTTCTGAGGTAGACGAAGAAAAGATCAAATTGATAAGAACGCTTGGCGGCAGCAAAAACCAGGCCCTTTTTAAGGTAATCCTGCCTGCAAACCGGGCGAACCTGATTGGGCTTATGAAAAGTAATATCGGGCTGTGCCTGGTAGGGGTAATTATCGGAGAATTTATCGCCTCCAAATGCGGGCTTGGATACCTTATCATTTATGGAAGCCAGGTGTTTAAACTGGATTGGGTCATTTTATCCATTTTCATCCTGTGCATCATTGCAATAGGCCTGTACGGCTGCATCCGGCTTTTGGAAAAAAATTGCATCCCGCAGGAATAAACGGTAAAATCTATTTTTTTCACTTTAAAATAAACGAAAATACCGGCAGCACTCCTGCTGCCGGCGCACTCCCGTCCTTTTGAATCCATACTCTTAGAGCGTATTTGAAATTTTCTTTTTCAGGCGCCTTTTCCCGGTCATTTCTTCTACGGTCAGCTTCATCACAACTGTCTGCGGCACAACCTCACGGTTATATGCAAAATCTTCCTTATGGTAATGCCCCATCAAGAGCCTTAATGCCTCCTCCTTTTCTTCCTCCGGCAGAATTTCTACTTTCCCTCTTCCGATCACGCTCTCATATTCCATCGTACAATTTCCGTGTTCCTCGTCTGTCACCAGGCGGTGTGAACAATCCATTTCAAAACTGGCCCGGTTGTCCTTTCTGATCAGTTCGTACTTTGTGCCCTTATTTGCTCCATGAAAAAACAGGGTTATTTTCTCTGCGTCCGCCCGTATGCCAAAATTCAACGGCAGGATATACGGATAATCGCCATTCTGAAACGCCAGGCGGCAGACGTCGCATTGTTCCATAATCCGGATCAATTCCGCGCGTTCCTTTATCTCCCGATCCTGCCGCCTCATAGAAGTTTTCTTTCTGTCTGCCAGTTTTTCTTCCCATTCTGATTCCTTAAAACCAACCAGAATCCCGTCTTCCGTCACCAGAAGCGGCCGCTTTACAAGCATCCCGTCTTCCGCCAGAATATGGTACTGCTCCTCCTGTCCCATTGCCGCAAGTTTTTCTTTTAAATTTTTCTCCTTGTATAAGTTGCCGCTGGTATTAAAAAACCGTTTTAGAGGAAGGCCGCTTTTCGCATGCCACTCTTTTAATTCTTCCACCGTCGGGTTTTGTTCCCGGATAGGGCGTTCCTCATAAGAAATACCCTTTGCATCCAGCCACTTTTTTGCCTTTTTGCAGGTACTGCATGCTGCGTATCCAATCAATTGCATCCTGTTTTCTCCTTCCTGTCCGTTTTTTTCTGTCCTACAGCCACGGCGTTTCCCACTGGTGCCGTTCCATATTGACATGTCCTTCCAAAAATGTAACCCCTTCTGCCCTAAGCAGTTCCACCTGCCGGTTTGCCCCGCCGAATGCAAAGGCTTCCGATACATTCCCGTCCTTCGTTACAACTCTGTGACATGGAATATGCGTAGAATCCGGATTCACATGGAGCGCGTACCCGACCACCCTCGCCCACCTGCGGTTCCCTGCAAGCGCGGCTATCTGGCCATAAGTTGCTACCTGGCCTTTTGGAATTTGCTTTACAACATCATATATTTTCTCAAAAACATTTTTCTCTTTGTCCATGACGGGTTCCTCCTTTTATTCATAACGCAGTATGGATTTGGCTTTTGCTGCCAAACCTGTAATAATTTCTGCCAAAACGGATGCCCGTAATCCGTTCCGTGTGTTTCACAACCAAACGCCCAAAAATAAAAAACTGGAACACACAAAAAACCAAAAGGGACAAAAAAAGATGGAACACCGACAAATATGCCGGATATGCCTTCACTCCAAATTCCCTCCGTTGCCCTTATGCAAAACATTCTCCAAAAATCCTAAACCCCGGTAGCGTCGAACGCCGGAATAAAGCTTTCCCCGGCACAGTCCCCTTCCTGGATATATACCTGCTTCATCCCCAGAAAACAAGCATAATCTACCACTTCCCCGTATTCCAAACCGGTAACCTTCCGCCCCAGTTCCGGATAATCCCCCGCACTACCAAGCGGCGTATACTGGCTTAAAATACTGACCCATATCCGCTCTTTCCATGTGTCATACAAATAATCCAGCACATCCTTACTGTCCCTCACACAGCCCGGAAGAACTAAATGGCGGACGATAACGCCTCTTTTCATCATGCCCCTGCCGTCAAAAACAGGCGCGCCTGCCTGGCGTACCATTTCTGCTATCGCCCCGCCTGCCCGCCCGGGGTAATCCGCACAGTTGGAATACCGTTTTGCCAGCGCGCTGTCCCGATACTTATAATCCGGCAGCCAGATATCCACAAGGCCATCGAGCAGGCGCAGCGCTTCCGGTTTTTCATAGCCGCCCGTATTATACACCACCGGAAGCGTAAGCCCCTGCGCCTTAGCCGCCTCAAGCGCAGGGACAATCCATGGAAGGAAATGCCCTGCCGTCACAAGGTTTATATTTTCCGCTCCCTTTTCCT
>OFFG01001085.1_pt1 | contig 17931 bp, 16 predicted proteins | sample 1521331 | NCBI WGS metagenome assembly OFFG01 (sample SAMEA3504129, study PRJEB24116) | mouse gut metagenome | biome: mouse gut; feature: mouse-associated habitat; material: faeces | place: Denmark | collected 2011 | reverse complement strand
CCTTCCGCGGGCTTTCGAATGCAGAGGAGCAGAATCCCGGCGTGACTGTGACAGGGCTTGAGACGCTGTTCGGGGATTCCGTGGCAGACGTTTTCCGCACGGGGCAGACTGTGCTGTCGGGAGCGGACAGAAGCTACACATTGAAGGTAAGCCAGGCGACGGATGCCGGTTCCATGGAAGCTGCGTTTAGACGGATATTTCAAGACGCAATTCCGGATAATATACAGCTGTATGAGTTGGAACTGACTGACGACAGCGGTATTCCCCTGAAAAAGCTGGGGAAGCAGGCTTTGTGTGTGGTGCTTCCCGTTCCGGATGCCTTAAAGGGACAGAGTCTGACGGTTTTCACACTGGACGGAAACGGGCAGCTTGAGAAACTGGAGGCGGAATCTGTGGACGTGAACGGCGTGGAGGCACTGCGATTTGAGACAAAACATCCCGCTGTGGTTGGCGTATGCGGAAGTTTTCCGGCGGAGTAGGGTCTGCTGCCAGTGCGGATTTGCCTGAAAAGCATGTTAGTCAATAGAACAAATACATTATTCCCGGCATACAATAAATGAAAGTATATGCCGGGAATTTTTTTAATATGCAGCGGGTGAGAGAATTAATTGCCGGAAATATGACTGAGGGCATTGACGGCAGTGGTGTAACGGTTGCTGTACTCGATACGGGGCTGGCAAATCATCCCGATCTGAATGGCAGACAGTTGTGCTTCCGTGATTTTGTGGGTGGGAGAAAGAACATGTATGATGATAACGGACACGGAACCCATGTATGCGGTATTTTGTGCGGAAACGGCAGTCTCTCGGGAGGACAGTACAGAGGAATAGCATCGGGAATCAGTCTTGTAGTGGGAAAGGTTCTGGATGAAAAGGGGGACGGGGAAACAGACGCCATGCTGGAGGGGATGGATTGGGTTTTAAAGGTGAGATCCCGGTACAGGATAAGGATTTTAAATATTTCAGTGGGAATCGGAAGCCTGGAGGAACCGGGAAGGGAGAGAACCCTGCGGCGGAAGGTGGAGGAACTGTGGGAAAAAGGGATTCTGGTAGTATGTGCCGCGGGCAACAAGGGACCTGGAGACGGGAGTATCTCTGCTGTAGGCAGCGGCAAAGCCGTAACGGTAGGATGCCATGACGGGAATTACGCCTTGGGAAATCCCAGGCGATGTGAGACATACTCCGGAAGAGGATATTCCGGGAGCCTTATCCGGAAACCGGATCTGGTGGCTCCCGGGACAGATATTATTTCCTGTAATATGAACTGCCATGGATTCGGCGGCAGGATAAGAAATCCCTATGTAGCGAAAAGCGGTACTTCCATGGCAACGCCGATGGTATCCGGGGCATCGGCATTATTTTTTCAAAAGTTTCCTCATATGGACAACGAAGCATGTAAGCGGAAGCTGCAATATACGGCCACGGACCTTGGGCTGTCCTGGAACCTGCAGGGGTGGGGAATGCTGAATATAGAGCGGCTGCTGCGATAGGGGGATGCCTGCTTTCGAGGTTTCAGGTTTTTGGATTCTATAAAAAAAGAATTGACATTTCGACAATTTTCATCTATTATTACTGTCGCCCCTTGCGGGTCGGAGCGCATGTATCGGCGCCGTCTCCGGCAGCGTTTTGCGGGATCGTTTTCCGTCGGCAAGGCATTTGGGGGCGACAACGCCGTGGACAGGCCTTCCGGGTACAACACGGCACCGGTGTGGGAAGCGAGTACTGATTGTGCATGGACTTATGCCGTGTGTGTCTGTGGCGAGGTACATGGACCGAAGCACTGCATACAAAGGGGAGAGTATCGCATAAAAGGCACAGGAGAGGAGACGAACGGAAACATGAAAAAAAACAGTATAATCAGAGGTGTATTGGCGGCAGCCATTCTGGGCGTGGCATTGGCGGCACCGCTGCTGGCAGGGGACGGTGTGAGCGCTGCGGAGGGCGGCGGATTTTACGGTACGGCATGGGCGCTGCTGCCGCCGGTGATTGCCATCGGTTTGGCATTAATCACGAAAGAGGTGTATTCTTCTTTATTTGTGGGAATACTGATGGGAGGGCTTCTCTATTCCGCCTATTCCTTTGAAGGGACGGTACTCCATGTATTTCAGGACGGGATTGTGGGAGTACTCTCAGACGGATATAATATCGGTATTCTGGTATTTCTGGTGATCCTTGGAGCGATGGTTTCTCTGATGAATAAGGCCGGGGGATCCGCCGCATTCGGCCGCTGGGCGGCGCAGCATATCAAGAGCCGTGTGGGCGCACAGCTTGCCACCGTGGCACTGGGCGTACTGATATTTATTGACGATTATTTTAACTGCCTTACGGTGGGTTCCGTGATGCGGCCTGTGACGGACAAGCACAGGATTCCAAGGGTGAAGCTTGCCTATCTGATTGACGCTACGGCTGCACCGATATGTATTATTGCACCTATTTCTTCCTGGGCTGCGGCGGTTGCCAGCTATGTGGAGGACGGCAACGGGCTGACGCTGTTTATACGGGCAATCCCCTTTAATTTTTATGCCATAGTGACGATCATCATGATGGTGGGCATGGCAGTGATGAAGGTGGAGTTCGGGCCTATGGTGAGGTTTGAGAAGAGGGCTAAATTTAACGGAGACTTGTTCGGCGGTAAAAATCCCTATGCGGGCATGGCTGCAGCAAAAGAGGAGAAAAAGGGAATTGTATTGGACTTGGTTCTGCCCATAGCGGTGCTTATCCTTTGCTGTGTGGTTGGCATGATTTATTCCGGCGGATTTTTTGAGGGAGCTTCTTTTGTGGAGGCATTTTCCAACTCGGATGCATCGGTGGGGCTGATGCTGGGTTCCGTATTTGCCCTGGCTTTTACCGTGCTGTACTACTGCCTGCGCAGGACAATGACCTTCAGGGAGACGATGGAATGTATTCCCGAGGGGTTCCGTGCCATGGTACCGGCAATTCTGATTCTGACTTTTGCATGGTCCCTGAAGGCCATGACCGATTCTCTGGGGGCAGGGGAATTTGTGGCAGGCGTGGTCAAAGGCTCCGCAGGGGCGTTTCAGGCATTTTTGCCCGCAGCAGTGTTCCTGATTGGCTGTTTCCTGGCGTTTGCCACCGGAACCAGTTGGGGTACCTTTGGAATTCTGATTCCCATCACACTGGAGGTATTTCCGCTCACGAATCCCCTGGGGGTGGTGTGCGTATCGGCATGTATGGCCGGTGCCGTCTGCGGTGACCACTGCTCGCCCATTTCAGATACCACCATTATGGCATCTGCAGGGGCACAGTGTGACCATGTGGATCATGTTTCCACACAGCTGCCCTATGCGGTGGTTGCGGCGGCAGTGAGTTTTGCCGCGTATGTAATAGCAGGGTTTGTGCCAAATGCTTTGATTATGCTTCCGGTTGCGATTCTGCTGATGACAGTGACTTTGTTTGGAATCCGGATGGCACAGGGGAAAAAGGAAAAGTAATGTCGTGCCGCCGCCGGAATGGGGGAAATGAATGCAGACAAATGTAATCTGGGGAATTTTGATTCCCTTTGCAGGAACGGCGCTGGGGTCTGCCTGTGTGCTGTTTCTGAAAAAGAAAATGAACCTGCTGGTACAAAGGTCGCTGACTGGTTTTGCCGCCGGAGTGATGGTGGCTGCTTCTGTCTGGAGCCTGTTGATTCCGGCGATGGAGCAGGCGGAAGCCATGGGGCAATGGGCGTTTGTACCGGCGGCTGCAGGCTTTTGGATCGGTATCCTGTTCCTGCTTCTCCTGGATAAAACGATCCCTCATCTGCACATGAACAGCAGTAAGGCGGAAGGGCCGAAGAGCAGCTTTGGCAGGTCTACCATGCTGGTGCTTGCCGTGACGCTGCATAATCTGCCGGAGGGCATGGCAGTGGGGGTGGTATATGCCGGGTGGCTTTCCGGGGACGCCGGAATCACTGCCATGGGTGCGCTGGCACTTTCACTCGGCATTGCCATACAGAATTTCCCGGAGGGCGCGATTATTTCCATGCCTTTGCGGGCAGAAGGAGCAGGAAGAGGGAAGGCTTTTCTCTACGGAGCGCTTTCCGGGGCGGTGGAACCCATTGGAGCGGCATTGACTTTGCTCGCAGCGCATTATGTGGTTCCCTTTCTGCCCTATCTTTTGAGCTTTGCGGCCGGAGCCATGGTGTATGTGGTGGTGGAGGAGCTGATTCCGGAAATGTCTGAGGGAAAACATTCCAATTTGGGGACAATTCTGTTTGCTGCCGGTTTTACAATTATGATGGCGCTGGATGTGGCCCTGGGATAGCGGGACAAAAGGATTCTCCCATGCCCGGTATGGTCAGGACGGGAAACACGGAATATGCAGTTCCCCCTTTTTCAGACGGCAAATCACGTCGGCCTGCTTCGCGAGGTCATTTGAGTGGGTTACGACAATGACGCACTTTTGCATCTCATGCGCACACTCTTTCAGAATGCCCATAATCTCCGCGGTGTTGTCTTCATCCAGATTTCCGGTTGGCTCGTCGGCGAGGATGACATCGGCGTCAGAAGACAATGCGCGGGCAATAGCCACTCGTTGCTGCTGGCCGCCGGAGAGTTTCAGCACATTGCGCCCGGTTTCTTCTTTTGTGAACCCCAGGCGTTCCAAAATCGGCAGAGGCGGCAGTTTTGAGGTCAGGCCACATTTTCGACGGCTGTCATGTAGTCAATGAGGTTATAACTTTGGAAGACGAATGCTACATTATGTCTGCGGTGCCAGGCAAGCCCTTTTTTCATGATGTCTTTTTCCCGGAACAGTATCCGGCCGTCAGAGGGGCTGTCCAGGCGGCCGAGCAGGGAAAGCAGCGTGGTTTTTCCGCATCCGGAGGTTCTCAGGACAGCATAGAGTTTTCCAGTTTCAAATTCTGCAGATATATCTTTTAGAATTATTCTTTTACCATCATAAGAGTATTTCAAACCTGGATCAGTACATTTGACCTGATTACAGCATTGTAATCTGTAATCTTCCGCATACTTTGTACGGCTTTTGCAACTTTTTCATTCAACGGCTTCCCGATATACCGTATAACGGTTTCTCCGTCCGATTCGCTGACGACTACGTTTTCTATGTTCTGTATATCCGGCGCTACGGATACTGAAAAGGCGCAAATTCAAACCGGTATGACAGCGTTGTCAGAATCTTTGACGCAATATATAACCCCAGGCCGTTCCCTCCGTCGGGATTCTCGCCTGCACCGTTCCGGCTCCGGGAGAAATCCGGCCGGTAAAACGGTTCAAAGATGTGGTCCAGGTCCTCCGGCCGAAGGGGCGTGCATTCATTTTCCACCACCATACGCCTGTGGGCAAGGTAAATTCGTACCATGCCGTTAGAATCCGTATACTTTACCCCGTTGGAAATCACATTGTTCACAACCTTCTCCATTGCGGATACCGGGAACTGCACCGAAAAGTCATTCCTGAAATCCGTCTCTACCAGAATCCCTTTCGATTTCGCAACCAGCAGCCAGGGCGGCAGGAGCTTTTCCAAAAAGGCCTGCAGCCGGACCTGCTCCGAAGGTTCCCCGGCAAAAGAAAAGTTCAGCCTGGAAGCGTCCAGGATTTCCTGTATCATTCCGCCGAATCTGCCCGCCATCTCCTGGCAGACAGGCAGATAAGCCTCCCAGTCCCTGTAGCGCCCGATTCCCATAATCATATTGTCAAGCATTCCGCACAGGGCCGTGACGGGGGTCTTCAACTCGTGGGAGGCAGCGCGCAGGAAATCGATCTTTGCAGCCTCCGCTTCACTGGCCCGGGTACTTTCTCTTTGGATATCCTCTATGGTGGCCAGCAGGCTTCGGTAAAGGATATTGATATTTTCCGAGAGTACCCCGATTTCATCCATGGTTTCCACCTTGCATGCGGCCGATTTGTCAAGTGCCCGCATCCGTTCCGTGGTTCTGGAGATATCCGACAGGGGTTTGGTAATCCTTTTGGAATACAGCAGTGCGAAAACTACGGACAGTGCCAGGGAGAATGCCAGCGTAAAGGGAAGGAATATGACTACGGCGCTTTTGGCTTCATGAACCGGCTGAAGCGTCAGAAGCAGTACAAGATAACAGGGCTGTCCCTCCTCCGTGCGGAAACAGGTGCCGGAGTACAGCTGTGAATCGGTTTTCTGGTAAAAATCCTGCCGATACTGCTCCAGGCCGGCATCCGTGCCAACCTGCACCTGCCATCGGCGCAAGCTCCACAGGATCTCCGCCTCTTTCTGCCAGATAGCCGTTAAAATCTACTTTGATGTCTCCGTATTTCCAGATGTCCATTTCGGGAATCCGGCCTGACCGGCGCAGCAATGCCAGCACCCGTTTTCCAAGCAGCACCATGGAGAAGGGCTTTGTCATATAGTCGTCCGCCAGGGCGTCGAAGCTGCTGATCTGCGTCCCCTCATCCTGCAGGGCGGTCAGCATCAGCACCGGGACCATGCTTGTGCTGCGAATTTCCTTCAATACCTGTATTCCGCTGAGTTTCGGAAGCATGATATCCAGTATCACAAGTTCTATGGTTCCTTCCGCAAACTGCCTCAGCGCGTCCCTGCCGTCGTAAGCCTGCCGTATGCCCCGCGTCATATAAATAGTCCCGAATCAGATCGTTCGTTGTCCTGTCATCTTCCACAACCAAAATAACCGCCATGTCGCTGCTCCCTGTCATATCAATTTTCCTTATTATTATACCCCATAAATGTTTCAGGAATATGACGGGCTGCAATTGCCTCGGGAAATGGTATCAAATCCTTCCGCAAAATGATTTCCAGAGGTTCTTCCGGCAGCAGGAGAGAACCGCAGTCTGTATAACCGTTTTTACGATAGAAAAATTGCGCCTGTTCGTTTGAAAGCGTGGAAGTCAGAACCATCCGGAAGCCGCTGTCGTACATTTCTTTTTCCCAGAAAGCCGTCAGCCGCCTGCCATATCCTTTCCCCCTGTATGCTTCCAGGAAATACAGCATATTCATAAACGGGATACTGTCCCAGAACAGATTAAACCGCAGCCATCCCATGAAAACGGCATTATGGTACATGACCAGGACTCTGTTTGCGCGGATACTGTTTTTTAACTCTGCCTCGGAGATATGATGGTCAAATTCCCTTAACAGGGCAAAGTCGTTCTCAACGGCATATCGAATCATAAGTATATCCTCCATTCCTGTTGACATTTTACCACAAAGCGGGCAGCGTGAAAACAGCGCGGTCACGGATGTCATTTATTTTGAAAGTAAATATAAAAAATGATTGACATAATCGTTTTGATTGTATACAATGATACAAGTGCATGTGGCACCCACATATTTTCGGAGAAAAGGAATAAAGCTGTATATATGACGGCATGGATAAGGGAGTGACAGGGAGATGAGAAACAGCGACGCATTTCAAAACCGTCCGGTTACGATGAATCACAACAGCAATCTGCTGCAGATAGAGGAGCATATGTACATTTTGGACGATGTGAGCAAACCAAATGTGTTCCGCAATATGTTTCCGTATTCGGAGATTCCGAAGATTCCCTTCAACGACAGGATTGTACCTCACAATATGCCGAAGGAAATCTGGATTACGGATACTACATTTCGCGACGGGCAGCAGTCAAGGGCACCGTATACCACAGAGCAGATCGTGACCATATACGATTACCTTCACAGGCTGGGAGGAGAAAAGGGGATGATCCGCGCCAGTGAATTTTTCCTGTACAGCAAAAAGGATCGGGATGCCGTCTATAAATGTATGGAGAGAGGATATGCGTTCCCGGAGGTTACCAGCTGGATTCGCGCCAGCAGGGAAGACTTCCGGCTGGTAAAGGAAATCGGCATGAGGGAGACCGGAATACTGGTCAGCTGCTCTGATTACCATATCTTTCTGAAGCTGAAAATGACCAGGCGCCAGGCGATGGAGCATTATCTGAGCGTGATTCGGGAGTGCCTGGAGGAAGGGATCAGTCCCAGATGCCATCTGGAGGATATAACCAGGGCGGATATCTATGGTTATGTAGTGCCGTTCTGCCTGGAATTGATGAAGCTGATGGAGCAATACGGGATTCCTGTCAAGATAAGGGCATGCGACACCATGGGCTATGGGGTGAATTATGCCGGCGCCGTGATTCCCAGAAGTGTTCAGGGGATCATTTATGCCATTCATACCCATGCGGGGGTTCCCCATGAACTTATTGAATGGCATGGCCATAATGATTTTTACAAGGCTGTGAGCAACTCTACCACCGCGTGGCTGTACGGTTGTTCCGGCGTGAATACATCCCTGTTCGGAATCGGCGAGCGGACGGGGAATACGCCCCTGGAAGCCATGGTGTTCGAGTATGCGCAGCTGAAGGGCGATTTGAACGGAATGGACACCACGGTGATTACGGAACTGGCGGAATATTATGAGAAGGAAATCGGCTATCAGATTCCGCCCAGGACGCCTTTTGTGGGAAAGAATTTCAATGTGACCAGGGCGGGTATCCATGCGGACGGGCTGCTGAAAAACGAGGAAATCTATAATATCTTTGATACGGAGAAATTCCTGAACAGGCCGGTTCTCTGCGCGGTGTCCAACACTTCGGGGCTGGCAGGCATTGCCCACTGGATTAATACCTATTATGGGCTGAAGGGTGAAGAACAGGTGGAGAAAACCTCTCCGCTGGTAGCCGGAATCAAGGAGTGGGTGGACGAAGAATATGCCGGCGGGCGTGTTACGGTGCTGACGGACGAGGAAATGATCATATGCCTGGAACGGGTGTGCGCGGAGAGAAACATTGCTTTGCGGCAGCCCGGCAGCTGATCCTGTGGAACGGGTTTTAGACGATACCGGGGGATGGAAGGGCATGTGAGGAAAGATCCCAAATAAATAGTGCTGTCAGGCATGGAGGTATGAAAAAGAAGAAATGAGCAACTATGATGTGAAGCAGGAGGTAACGGATAAGTACTCTCTGCGGGGCCGCGTATTTAACCGTCTGCGGGAGGATATCCTCAGCGGCAGATATGCGGAGCATGAAGAATTGAGGGAAGTGGCAATCGGAGAGGAGATGGGGGTCAGCCGCACTCCGGTGAGGGAAGCGTTCCGCCAGCTGGAACTGGAAGGGCTGATCCAGATCATTCCCAACAAGGGTGCCTATGTTACCGGCATCACGGAAAAGGATGTGAAGGACATTTATATGATCCGCTCCCTGCTGGAAGGGCTTTGCGCCAGATGGGCCACAGAACATATTACGGATGAACAGATGGCGGAAATGGAAGAAAATGTGTATTTGGCTGAATTCCATGCCGGCAAGGGGCATCTGGAGCAGCTGGCCGAACTGGATAACCGTTTCCACGATATTATGTATGAGGCCTGCGACAGCAAGCTTCTGGAGCATCAGCTGAAGGATTTTCACCAGTATGTGCTGCGCGTGCGCAGGAAGACGCTGGCAAATGTCAACCGGGGACCGAAGTCCAATGAGGAGCATAAGAAAATCATGGAGGCCATCAAAGCGGGAGACGGGGATCTGGCAGAGCAGCTTGCACACCAGCATATGATAAATGCATATGAAAATATGGTGGAGGGCGGCCTGCATGAGGCATATGTGAGGGACGGGCTTGCCAAGGAGTAATGCCTGCTGCGGGAAACGGGGAAACTGCCGATGGGAAATCATAAAATAGCAGAAAGAGAGGAAAGTGCAATGGATAAGATAAGGATGACGACGCCTCTGGTGGAAATGGATGGGGACGAGATGACCAGAATTCTCTGGCAGATGATTAAGGATGAGCTGTTGCTCCCATACATAGACCTGAAGACGGAATACTACGACCTGGGGCTGGAGTACAGGAATGCAACGGACGACCAGGTGACGGTGGATTCCGCAAATGCGACGCTGAAGTACGGCGTCGCCGTGAAATGTGCCACTATTACGCCCAATGCCGCCAGAATGAAGGAATACGATTTGAAGGAAATGTGGAAGAGTCCCAACGGAACCATTCGCGCAATTCTGGATGGTACCGTGTTTCGTTCCCCGATCTTGGTGAAGGGAATCGTTCCCTATGTGGCAAATTGGACAAAGCCCATTACCATTGCGCGCCATGCCTATGGTGATGTATATAAGAATACGGAGATTAAGGTGCCGGGTGCCGGCAAGGCAGAGCTGGTATTTACCGCTGAGGACGGGACGGAGATAAGGGAAACGATACATGAATTCAGAGGTCCCGGAATCCTTCAGGGCATTCACAATACGGAGAAGTCCATCGGCAGCTTTGCCAGGGCATGCTTTGAATACGCGGTGGATACGAAGCAGGATCTCTGGTTCTCTACCAAGGACACGATCTCCAAGAAGTATGACCACAGGTTTAAGGATATCTTCCAGGAGATTTACGATGCCGAGTACAGGGAGAAGTTTGAAGCTCTTGGCATTGAATATTTTTATACGCTGATTGATGACGCGGTGGCAAGGGTGATTCGCTCTGAAGGCGGCTTTATCTGGGCATGCAAGAATTATGACGGCGATGTGATGTCGGACATGGTGGCTACAGCCTATGGCGATCTGTCCATGATGACCTCGGTCCTGGTATCGCCCAGCGGTGTCTATGAATACGAGGCGGCCCACGGAACCGTGCAGCGTCATTATTACAGGCATCTGAAGGGCGAGGAGACCTCCACGAATTCCATTGCGACCATTTTTGCCTGGACAGGCGCCCTGAAGAAGAGAGGGGAGCTGGACGGCATCGAGGAACTTGCCGCGTTTGCGGAAAAATTGGAGCAGGCATGCATCAAAACCGTGGAAGAAGGCAGGATGACGAAGAGCCTGTCCCTGATTTCCACCTGTGAGAATCCTGTCATTCTGAACAGCCTGGAATTCATTAAGGCCATCAGGGAGACACTGGATTCCCTCTTATAATCCCTGCTGATTACGATGCAACCACGGTGACGTCCGGCATTTCCTGCCATGTGGGCTGCCGGGGTGCATCGTTTACTGTAAAGGGCCTGCAGCCTGCCTGTGCAAGCCGGGCAGTCCGAACGCATTCTGCTGTCGGTTACTACCGTGTTTTGCACATGCAGGACAATGATACCCCTGGGGGGCCCTGGCGAATTTCGGGGCGGCTCATTCGGCCAGGACCGCCCACTGCTCATATAATCGCTCCAGCTCCGTTCCAATTGCCGCCTGCTCTGTCGCAAATTCCTGCAGCCTGGCGGCCTGGGTGGCGACGGAAGGAGCCGCCATGAGCATATCGATTTCAGCATTTCTTTCTTCCAATGCGGTAATCCGTTCTTCACATTTTTTGAGATCATTTTCTCTTTTACGGATTCTGGCCTGTTCTTCCTTCTTCGCTTTCCAGTCCAGCCTGCCGTCGGATGCGGCGGTTCCGGAGGCAGACACCGGCATGGCAGTGTCAAAAGCGGAAGCCTGAATTTCGGCGGCATCCGTCGTAGAAGCGGCATCCTGTTTTTCCAGATAATAATCGTAGTTGCCGATGTAGTTCACAAATTGCTTCGCTTTCAGCTCCAGTATCCTGCCGGCAGTCTTATTAATGAAATAACGGTCATGGGACACATACAGCACGGTCCCCTCATAACGGTTCAAGGCGTCCTCCAGAATTTCCTTGGAGACGATATCCAGGTGGTTGGTTGGTTCATCCAGGATCAGGAAATTGGCATTGCCCAACATCAGCTTGGCCAGGGAGACCCGTCCTCTTTCCCCGCCGCTCAGATCTTCAATCCGCTTAAAGACATCATCACCCGTAAACAGAAAAGCGGCTAACAGATTTCGAATTTCCGTGTTGCTGAGCGTGGGATTCTCGTCGGAAATCTCCTCAAACAATGTCTTTTCGGCGTGAAGCACATGATGCTCTTGGTCGTAATAGCCGATTTCCACATTTGTACCCAGGCGAAAGCTTCCCTGGTCTGCGGGGAGCAGCCCGTTCAGTATTTTCAGCAGAGTGGTTTTGCCGGTTCCGTTGTCACCGATAATCGCCACATGCTCTCCCTGTCGGATCTCCAGATTGACATGCTCGAACAGCAGGGAATCGCCGAAGGATTTCCCCAGATCTTCCAGAATCAGCACGTCGTTTCCGCTTTTTTTCCCGGGGACAAGCCTGATATGCATGTCTGTGCGCACTTCCGTCGGCTTCTCCAGGATTTCCGTCTTTTCCAGCAGTTTTTCACGGCTCTGTGCCCGTCTGACGAATTTTTCCCGGTTAAAGGACCGCAGCTTCTCAATAACCGCTTCCTGATGCCTGATTTCCCGCTGCTGGTTTAGATAAGCATGCATGGCAGCCTGCCGGAGCCGTTCTTTTTTGACTGCGTAATCGGCGTAATTCCCCATAAATGTTGTGGCCTTTGTCTGGTCAATCTCGATAACCTTGGTGGCTATACGGTTGAGAAAATAGCGGTCGTGGGAGACCACGATTACGGCGCCCCTATAGTTCATGAGGTAAGTTTCCAGCCATGTGATGGAGTTCATATCCAGGTGGTTGGTGGGTTCGTCCAGTATGATCAGGTCAGGCTTTTTCAGGAGAAGCTTGCTCAGGGCCACCCGGGTCTTCTGGCCGCCGGAGAGTGCGGCAACCGGCTTGTGGAATTCCTCCGGGGCAAATCCCAGCCCTTTCAGGACACCGGTTATTTCGCTTTTACAGGCGTAACCGCCGTCCGCCTCAAAAGCCTGGGTCAGCCTGGCATATTGTCCCATGAGTGCTTCCAGCTCGGCACCCTGTTTGGAAGGCATGTCCTTTTCGCATTCCCGGATGCGGCGTTCCAGATCGATCAGATGCTGTTTTACGGATAAAAGTTCCTCATAGATCGTGTTGGCGGTATTCACGGCGCCGTCCTGAGCCAGGTACCCCAGGCTCCTGTTTTTGGAGAGGGTAACGCAGCCGCCGTCAGGCTCCGTTTCCCCTACCAGAATGCGGAGCAAGGTGGTCTTACCGGCTCCGTTGATTCCCACAATGGCTGCTTTCTCGTAATCTTCAATATGAAAGCTGACGTTTTCCAGTACTTTATTTTCAATAAATGCTTTGCTGATATTCTGACAGGATAATATCATGATGCAGATGTCCATCCTTTCGTTCCCAATGTATCTTTTCCATTTTACTGTAGATATCGCAATTTGTCCAGCGGAAAACAGGCTTTCGGAACGGATGCTTCTGCCCATGCCCGCACCGGATGGCGGCTTCAGCCAGGCGGCCGGAACCGCCTTGGGAGACTGGCAGGGTAGCCACGCAGACGAAAATTCGGCGGATGGAAATCATTGACAGGAATTTCACATTTTGCTATGATGAATAAAGTGGTGAAACTTTTGCCATGTATAAATGGAGGTAGAGGATTTGGAAGAGAAGGAAATATCACAGGCTGTCATCGGGCGCCTTCCCAGGTACTTCCGATATCTGGGCGAGCTGAAGGACCAGGGAGTGGAGAGGATATCATCGCAGGACTTAAGCGGCCTGATGAAGGTAACAGCATCCCAGATCCGGCAGGATTTCAATAATTTCGGCGGTTTCGGGCAGCAGGGATACGGTTATAATGTAGAATACCTGTATAATGAGATCGGTAAAATACTTGGCTTGGACAGACAACATAATTTTATTATAGTAGGTGCCGGAAATTTGGGCCGTGCATTGGGGAATTATCTGAATTTTGAGAGGCGGGGCTTTATTTTTCGAGGGATGTTCGACTGTAATCCCGAACTGGTTGGGACGGATGTCAGGGGAATTGCCGTGATGCCTATGGAAGAGATGGAGCGGTTTGTCAGAGAGAATAATATTGACATCGCGGTTTTGACCATACCAAAGGCAGGAGCGGTTCCCGTGGCGGAGAAGCTGGTTCGGACGGGCATTCGCGCCATTTGGAATTTTGCCCATGTGGATTTGAACGTTCCGGAAGGCATACAGGTGGAAAATGTACATCTGTCGGACAGCCTGATGAAACTGTCCTACAATATCCGAAAAGGGCAGAATCCGGCGGAAGCGGCTGAGGGCGGAATGTAAAAACGCGGTATGCGGCAGAAGATGAAGAGAAGAAAACCTGCGCCGCCACAGGGCCTGAGAAAAGCGCTATGGCGGTGAAGGGGAGATTTGACGGGAGGTTACATACACGATGGACAGGAATGACAGGAATCAGAAGGAGACTTTTTCCCAGGCGCTGGAAGGCAAGAAAGTCCCGATTCTCACGTTGGATAATAAGTGGTATCATCTTTTTTCAGAGGAGAAGAGGCAGGAAGTTTCCGAACTGGAGCAGCAGCTGAATATCCTTTTGAAGCAGCAGGGCAGGCTCAACAATGAGATTAAGGATATCAAGAGACTGAAAAAGAAGCTGATGGGGGAAATCGTTTCCCTGATGGACGAGGCGGGCCAGGAAGCGGAGTCGGAAAATGTCCGGAAAATCGAACAGAACAAGACAAAGGTGGAAGAGTGCAACGAATTGCTGGAGGGACGGCAGGATGAGCTTCTGGATCTGCCGAAGCAGATTGAACAGGCGAATTTTCAGCTGATGCTGGCAACCATGGACAGCTGTTATGACACCATGAAGGAAAACGCGGAAGAAATTCAGGAAATCGCAAATTGGGTATCGGAAATTCGTATTGAATTAAAGAAGAAGCTGGTCAGAAAGCAGGAAATGGAACAGCGGAACCATGCGATTTATTCCTATATGCATGATGTGTTCGGCGCGGAGGTGATTGACATATTTGATCTGAAGTATAATCCAGACCAGCAGCATCCGGATTCCGGAGAGAAGTGAGCATCCGGACAGGGGATGTGAACCGAAACCGAAAAAACATTGACAAGGCTGTGCAAAGGGAAGGTACAGCGGCAGGAGTGTGCATATAAAATGAAATATCTGGTGTCTGCGTCCGAGATGCGGCGGTATGACAACAATACAATAGAAAAAATCGGTATTCCGGCCTGTGTGCTGATGGAGCGGGCTGCCCTTGCGGCGGCGGAAGCGGCAGAAGGGTATCGTGCAGGGCAGAATGCCGGAAAATCCGTACTCGTCATGGCAGGGACGGGCAACAACGGCGGAGACGGGCTGGCTGTATCGCGGCTTCTGTCCGAAAAGGGATATCAGGTGGAAGTCTGGTGTGTGGGAAATCGAGAGAGGGCTTCCGGGCAGTGGAAGCAGCAGATGGCGATTTTGAGAAATTATCCGGTGGCGTTTACGGAAAAACCCGCGGGGACGGCGTATACGGTTCTGGTGGACGCGCTGTTTGGTGTGGGGCTTACCAGGGAGGTGTCTGGGGAATTCGGGGAGTCCGTGCGCATTTTTAACGGTTTGAAAGGGTGGAAGCTTGCGCTGGACCTTCCCAGCGGGATTGATTCCGATACCGGGAAAGTCCTGGGATGTGCGGTAAAGGCGGATAAAACGGTTACTTTCGGATTCTGTAAAAGGGGGCTGATGCTGTATCCGGGATGCGGATATGCCGGGGAGGTGGTTACGGCGGAGATTGGCATTTCCGAGAGAAGCTTTTACGGGGAAGTTCCGCAGATGTACGCTTATGACGAGAATCCGCAGGCACTGATGCCGAAGCGGGACAGCGGAGGGAACAAGGGAACTTTCGGGAAGGTGCTTTTGGTGGCGGGAAGCATGAATATGGCCGGTGCGGCGGTGCTGGCGGCAAGAGCCGCTTACCGGGCTGGTGCGGGCATGGTGAAGGTGCTTTCTCCTGCGGAAAACAGAACGATTATACAGCAGTCGGTTCCGGAAGCGCTGTTCGGAACATGGGAGTTTCTGACAGAGGGGATGGAATGGGCGGATGTCATTGCCATCGGTCCGGGACTGGGCAAAGGATGCGCGGCGCGGCAATGCCTGGAGGAGGTGGTTCGGAACAGCGGTAAGCCGCTGCTGGCAGATGCAGACGGATTAAACCTGCTGTCTGAGGATGCCGTACTCAGGGGGATTCTGGCGGAGCAGGGAGCAGCGGGCAGGCAGATAGTACTGACGCCTCATGTGGGCGAGCTGGCAAGGCTTACGGGAAAGACGGCAGCCGCGTGCAAGGAAGATTTGCCGGGAACCGGAAGAGAGCTGGCAGAGCTGCTTCATGCCACGGTGGCGGCGAAGGACGCCAGGACTTTTATCTGCAAGCAGGGCCGGGGCTTCTGCGTGAACCTCACCGGCAACTGCGGTATGGCAACCGCAGGCAGCGGAGATGTGCTTGCCGGCGTCATTGCGGGGCTGCTGGCCCAGGGAATGGAAGCCTTTGATGCGGCGGCCGTGGGTGCATATATTCATGGACTGGCCGGCGACAGAGTATCCCGGGAAAAAGGAATGTATGCCTGTATGGCGTGGGATCTGGCGGAAGCGGTCGGATTGTGAGCTTGTATTATACGGATTTTTGCCGAAAGTGCCGTACTGCGGGCAGCAGAATGGAACTTTTTTGAAATTCATTCATATAATGGATAAGGAACCTTTTGAGATTCATGCCTGTCCCGGGTTTCCGACGGAAAAAAGGGCCTACAGTGAATAACTCCCTCAAAACTGGTAAAACTATCCTACAAATAACTTTTTTGTGGAATGGATTTGGAGGCAAAATGAGAAGAGGAGATGTATATTATGCAAATCTGAATCCAAGAAAAGGAAGCGAAGAAGGTGGAATAAGGCCAATTGTTGTAGTTCAAAATAATGTAGGGAACTATTTTAGTAAAACTATCATTGCTATTCCTATAACAACTAAAAAAGGAAAATTACCAACACATATTAAAATACCCAAAGGTAATAATATAGAATATGATTCTACAGCATTAAGTGAACAAATAAGAGTATTAGATAAAAGTAGATTAAGAAAATACGTATGTAAGCTATCAAAGGAAAAGATGAAAGAGATAGATTCTAAATTGCTTTTAGCATTAGGACTAAAAATATAAAAGCAGTACGAATAAGTAGTAACAAAATTTATGCAGTGCGAAAGGAGAAAAAGTCAAGTGTATAAAATAAGTTTTTATACGTTCGTATTAAATAAAATTAAATGTTATTCTTTTAGCGTGATTAGCAGTTATTACAGAGGTGCTATATGATAATTCAAGAAAAAAAAGTATATAGTGCATCTGAAGTCCAAAAAATATTAGGATTAGGAAGAAATATCTTATATAACTACTTGGATGAAGTATATAAAAAGCAAACTCCATTTAGGGTTATTAAGATAGGTAAGATTTATAAAATACCAAAAACGTCTTTTGATAGCTGGCTAAATTGTATCACTAGTAAAGAGGAATAAACATGGCTTTAATTAAAGGCAAAAGTAAAAAAGCTTTTTTTGAAAGAAAATCATGGTGTCATAGATATAAAATAATAAGTCCTGAATGTAAAATTCTATATAGAAAAAAAGGAGGATTTAAAACTGAAGAAGAAGCAGTAGCTAGTTATAAAATATACGAAGAGCAGTTTAAAGAACAATGTAAAAAGTATATAGTAAAAAAAGAAATGTATGTTAAAGCATTTTTTGAATATTGGTTTGAAGAAATATATTCCTTAAGGATTCAACCGAATACAAAATCTATAGGCGCATATATTGTCTATGACTTAATAATACCATCAATTATCTATGATATAAGATTAGATCTAGCAACAGCTGATTATTTTGATAATATCTTGAATATTGCAGCAAAAAGAACAAAATATAGTGGTGTAGCAGCTAGTAGTTATATAAGAATGGCAATAAAAGATGCTTTTTCTATGGGATTAATTAATTACGATTATGTTGAAGAAATAAAAAAGTTTCATCGTGAAAAGCCAAGAATTACAGTATTAAATTTATCTGAACAATCAAAACTTTTAGAACAAGCAGAGAATACACAATGGTTTTTAGAAATATTATTAGGATTATATTGTGGACTAAGAAAGGCTGAAATTTTAGGTTTAAAGTTTTCAGATATAGATTTTGAAAATAAAGTATTATTTGTACAAAGACAATTAATTATAGAGAAGACAATTGAAAAAGGGACTTCAAAAGTATTGAATACTCAACTAAAGGAAAGCACCCCAAAAACTAAAAAT
>OFFG01001068.1_pt1 | contig 18193 bp, 13 predicted proteins | sample 1521331 | NCBI WGS metagenome assembly OFFG01 (sample SAMEA3504129, study PRJEB24116) | mouse gut metagenome | biome: mouse gut; feature: mouse-associated habitat; material: faeces | place: Denmark | collected 2011 | reverse complement strand
GCAGAACAATCCGCAGCACTTTTCCCAGAAACCCAAGCACCGTCCGTATAACACGCACATTCACTTTTACTACCAGACGGCTCAGCAGCAGAATATACAGAAACATCCCCAGAATCACACCGCCCAGCGCAAATCCACGCACCATGCCGTCATTTTCCTGATACAGCATCACAAATACAACTCCCGTGCAGACCAGCCAGTACAGAAAATCCTCCGCCCCGATCCAGATGTTTCCATGCGGGACGATTCTCCGGAATATGCGGAGGATATCATAGAGGAAAAAAAGCCCTGCGCCCGCCAGAATGGCCGTTCCGAGGAAAACAGCCTCCTGTACAATCGTCTCACTGACCGGCATCAGCGGAACAGCCTCCCGAAAAAGGACTCTGCCTGTTTTCCCGCACTTTTCACATCTGAATAGGTGAGGGAATCAATCCGCCCCTCTATGTCAATCTCTCCCTTTTCGAGGCTGAGCCTGTTCACATGGAGATCATGCCCTTTGATCAGCAGCATTCCCAGCTCCGTCTCCAGCAGTATTTCTGCCACATCAAAAGAGAGGACGTCCACCACGCCGCTGAACGCACCGCTTTTCCGGTTCACCAGCAGGACTTTATGTGATTTCGCCGTGCTGCTATTTCTCTCGTCCATAAATAACCTCCCTCTGTCCGCTTGCCTGTCTTTCGCAATCAGACTTTGCTTTTATAATTATACTGGGAGGTGTCCTGATTTATGATAAGATTTATGATAAATATTCAAATAAATCTTTCGCTTCTTCTTTTTTTGTTGTGTCCTGCAGGCTAAGAACACGTACCTTCACCGTCTTTGTCCCGAAGCCGATTTCAATAATATCCCCGGCTTTTACGCTTAAGGATGCCCTGGCGGTCCTGCCGTTGACCCTCACGCGCCCCGCATCGCAGGCCTCATTTGCGACCGTGCGCCGCTTGATCAGACGGGATACCTTAAGGAACTTGTCCAGTCTCATATTCATCCTTCCTTTCTTCCCACGCTAAAAATGAATAAAGAGCAGACCCCTGCGGTCAGCGCGGAATCCACTCTTACACCATCTCTATGTGAAAATGAAACATTAGTCATTGATCATATCTTTTAACGCTTTTCCCGCCTTAAATCTGGGAGCCCTCGATGCCGGAATCGTCATCTCTTCCTTGGTCTGCGGATTCCTGCCGACTCTCTCCCTGCGCTCTGATACCTCAAATGTTCCAAAGCCGACCAGCTGAATTTTCTCGCCCTTCTTTAATTCCTCAGCGATAACATCCGTGAAAGCCTTCAATGCCGCCTCTGCATCTTTCTTGCTGATTTCGGCTTTCTCAGCTATCGCTGTAACCAGTTCTGTTTTGTTCATGTCGCAAATTCCTCCTGTAGGTTTCAATCTGAATTAGGTATCAGGATTCTTCCGAAAATACCTGCCTTCCATATATATACTTGTTTTTATTCCCTTTGTCAAGGAAAATCCAAAAACGAAAAGGGGATCCGCCACCGCCCGGACCGGAACAAAAACAGTTCCCCGGCCGGACGATGCCGGAATGTATGCCGGAAGCGGACCTGTAAGGAATTACAGCATCTGATTAATCATTGCAAGTACTTCTTTGGAGAGTGCCGCTGACTTTTCATCCGCATTCTCCATGGAGCTTCCCTTTACACCGAGATAGAATTTTACCTTGGGCTCTGTGCCGGACGGCCTCACGCACACCCATGCCCCGTCCGTCATCTCATAATAGAGCACATTTGAAGACGGAAGTCCTGTCGGACGCTCCGAACCATCGGCCATATTCGTGATCGTGCCCTTTTTATAGTCGCGCACAGCGGTCACCTGATAGCTGCCGATCTGTTTTGGTGCATCCGCGCGCAGGGTATCCATGATCTCCTGAATCTTTGCCAGACCCTCAATGCCCTTTAAGGTGATGGACGTCACATCATCCTTGTAGTAGCCGTATTTCTCATACATTGCAAGCATTGCGTCCCACAGGGTCATACCCTTCGTCTTATAGTAAGCCGCTGCCTCGCACAGCGCCATGGAAGCGACAATGGCATCCTTGTCCCTCGCATAAGTTCCCGTGAGACACCCGTAACTCTCCTCCATGCCGAAGAGATATGTTCCCTTACCGGTATTCTCAAACTCCAGGATCTTCTGCCCGATAAACTTGAATCCGGTCAGCACCTCAACCAGCGCGATCCCGTAGTGCGCCGCAATCGCATCCGCCATATTCGTCGAAACAATCGAGCGGATAAATGCGCCGTCCTCCGGCAGTCCGTGCAGCTCCCTGCGCTGTCCGATCACGTAATCCCCGATCAGACAACCGGACATATTTCCGGTCAGGCTGTGGTATTCTCCTGTTTTGGAATCCTTTACATACACGCCCAGACGGTCCGCGTCCGGATCAGTGGCCAGAATCAGGTCTGCGTCAACCTTTCTGCCAAGGGCAAGGCCAAGCTCAAACGCCTCCGCCGCCTCCGGATTGGGATAACTGACCGTCGGGAACTCTCCGTCCGGAAGCTCCTGCTCCGGCACGACATAAACATTCGGGAATCCGAGCTCTTTTAACACACGACGCACCGGGATATTTCCAGTGCCGTGAAGCGGGGAATAGACGATCTTCATATCCGCACCCACTTTGTCGATGCAGTCCTGGTGAAGCACCAGCTTTTTCAGCTCCTCAATATACGGATCATCGATATCCGCGCCAATCACCTGATACAGACCGGCTGCCTTCGCGTCCTCCAGGGACATCGTTTTAACAGTCGCATAATCTGTCACTGCGCGCACCTCATCCATGATTCCTGTATCATGCGGCGGTGTGATCTGCGCACCGTCCTCCCAGTACACCTTATAGCCATTGTATTCCGGCGGATTGTGACTTGCCGTGATATTGATTCCTGCGGTACAGCCCAGCCTGCGGACCGCATAAGAGAGCTCCGGCGTCGGCCGCAGCGACTCAAATACATACGCCTTAATCCCGTTTGCCGCAAGGCAGAGCGCAGCCTCATCCGCAAACTCCGGCGACATTCTTCTGGAATCATAAGCGATCGCAACTCCCTTTGCCTGTGCCCCCACTTTGAGAATATAATTCGCCAGCCCTTGTGTCGCCTTGCGCACAGTATAGATATTCATGCGGTTCGTGCCCGCCCCGATCACTCCGCGCAGACCTGCCGTTCCAAACTCCAGATCCATGTAAAAGCGCTCCTCGATCTCCTTCTCATCGCCGGCGATGCCCTTAAGCTCCTCCCTTGTCGCCTCGTCAAAGTAGGGATTGTCCAGCCATGCCTCATACGTTTCCCTATAACCCATCTTTTCATTCCTCCTGTATTATTCTCCGCACAATCTCTGCGCGCCCCCGGCAGGAGCACTGCACCTGCCGGCCCCTTACGCCCAGACATTCCGCTATACTTTATATCTTAGCTTCCCGGTACTATTTTTTCAAGTAAAATTCCTGAAACTTTACCACAATCTGTAACGCATCATTATCGTCCGCACCCGCACAGAGTCCCCGGAGTACATGCAGGGCGCCACGCACTCCGGGGACGGTAAAATCCAGCCGGTTAATCCACAATTTTGTCTACCAGATCGCCGAGTGTTGTGAGAAAATCAGACGACGACATATTCTCATCATCCTTATTGTCCAGAAGCTCATCCACAATGGTATTGAGCTCCGCCTCACTCATAATGTTATCAAGATTCTGGCCGTTATTCGTCCCCTGGCCGGTTCCCGTTCCGTTACCGCCGCTCCCGGCCAGACTGCCCGCCTGGCTTCCGGCGAGACTGCCCGCCTGGCCGCCTGCAGCGCCGCTCCCGGCCGTATCCGCGGAAGTATTGTTTTCCGTATCTTTTTTTTCTGAACTCTCCTCAGAACTCCCGCCCTGTTCCCCTGCGCTCCCCTGAGCGGGATTTTGTCCTGTCAGTCCTATGACGATCGTGGCCTCCTCGGAGTTGACATACAGCTTTTTCGTGTAAGTCTCATAGGAATCAGCCGTCACCGTAATCGTGTGCACCCCGTATTTCAGCGCGATCACCTCACTGTAGTCGACGACTTTCCCGTCAATCTGCAGCACAGCTCCCTCCACGTCGACGGCAAACAGCACATTTCCAAACTTCGGCCCCTCCCCTTTTAAGGTATTCAGATCCAGTACCGTCTCCTTTCCACGCTCCACCGTGACCTCAGTGCTGCCTCCATAGCCGTCGTTGGCCACCGTGACAAGATGCGTCCCCTCCGCAAGCTCCAGCGTCATCGGTCCTGTAATTTCCTGAAAAATACGGTTTCCGATCTGAATCAGGCTGCCGTCAAACAACTCCGTGTTCGTGAGCGAGAGCTTTCCGTGGCCGGTCGTCACAGTCACAGACAAAAGCTTCCGCCCCCGGCCGATCACCCGCAAAGTATCCAGCTCCGTCAGATCCGAGAGCTCCTGCACCCTGCCGTCGGAACTGACATACAGCGAATCATCGAACAGATATTTCGTGTCCGCGATGACAAACGCGCCGTGCTGCCCGTCCACGGAATAGCGTCTGACATCCGGATACTCCCAGACGTCGTCTGAAATCTGCACCTGCATCACTTTTCCATTGTTGTCTCTCTCCCCGATCTCAATGATTCTTCCGCAGTCAAAACCGGACACCGGCATGCGGTTCCCATATTTATCGAGAAAGCGCGTTGCCAGCGAATACTGATATTTGTACTGTTTTCCGGATGCCAGCTGCTTTAAAAGCAGACTCTGCCGCTGCATATCATTTCCCATGATCAGAAAAAGCTCTGCGCCGGCGATATCGTCCCCTGCCCCGGAAAGCGGCGCGCTCTCTTCCCTCTCCGGCGTTTCCTGCCCGCTCTCCTCCTTCTGCCCGTTTTTCGCAGAATCTTCCGCTTCCTGTGTATCCTTTTCAGGATAGTAATATTTCCCCGTGACCAGCCTGCCGTCCCTGCTGTCCCCGCATCCCCCCGCAGACAGAATGCAGAGGATCGTAAGGAGGACGGGAATTACGTTTTTCCTGTTAATCCTGATCTTCTTCAATATATCTCTCCTTGTATGCGCTCTGTATATTACTCCGTTTTTCACCAGTATACATGAAAATATCCCCGTTGTAAATTCTCTTCTAAAGTTTAAAGTTCCCTCGATTCCACAGCCATATACCCCTGTGGTTCACCACGCTGCAGACACAGCTTCCGGCTGCCCGACGCCTTCTGCGGTGAATATCCGGTTTCTCCCCTCCCCGGAAAGTGAAAGAAAGAATTGTCAGAATGCTTAAAGTATAGTAAAATTTCAGACAGAACACAACCGGGGAGGTGTGCACAATGTCCCAGAACGAAACCTATCTTGATAAACAATTCCGGAAAATCCGGGAACTGGCCGGCGATATGGACGAGCGTCAGGTAAAACTCTGGTGCCTGCTCAGTCTCTGCCGCACAAATCAGTGTTTTCTGATACTGGCGAAGATGGATGCGTGCAGCGGCCTGGCAGATTTTGGCGAAATTCTCGACGCCATGCATGACCACCTGTATTCCGGGCACCGGCATCCCGGACACCTGTATGAAGCAAAGATTTTTCAGAAATTTATCCCTGTGCTCACGGCGGCGCTCGACGTATGTTCCAGTATGTACTGGGATGAAAAAAAGCAGGATCTTTTTGACCTGCCCGCCGGAGAGGATCTGAGCCGGACCGAACTGGAAGACGGCTTTTCCCCGCATATGTTTTTTGATCTGATCATAGGCATAACAGAATACCTCGCGCATTTCCCCCATCTGGATAATCTGGGTGAAAAGCGGAACGACTGCTGTGCCGGTCTCATCCTGGGAGCTGTATTTGAGCCGTATTTTTTCATGAAATATGACACGGAAGACCTGGAAACCGTCAAAGAAGCCACTGTGGAAGTCCAGCGTGTCTGGAATGATTACCATTTTATCCTCTCTCACCCAAAACCGTCCGAAGTCGGGCGCCGCCTGCAGGAATACCGCCAGATCTGCATCTGGAAACAGCGGCGTCTGCATCATCAGGAGAATACCAGGGCTGTTATCAACCGCATGAACAGGGCAATCGGTCATATGGAAGCCGTCCGTACTATGATCGAAAACGGACGGGACAGCAGCGAGGTTCTGACCCAGATCGCAGCGGTCCGCTCCGCCATCAGCAATATCGGCAAAATCATCCTGGAAGACCATATCAGCCACTGCGTTATGGACGCGGTGGAAACCGGCGACGAGCAGGTTCTCGAGAACCTCAACGACGCGATCAGCCGCTTTGTCCGGTGAAAAATACGGCTTTTCCAGGCTCTCTGCCCGCGGCGGTCAGCTTCCGCGGCACGCTTCCCTGATATAAAAAGAGGGCTTTTCAGCCCTCCTGCTCCGGCAGGCCGCCCTGTCTCCAGCAGCACACACGGTTCTTACCCGTGCGCTTCGCCTCGTACAGCGCTTTGTCCGCCCGCTCAAAAAATGCACTTGCCGTCTGGTATTTCTGATTGTGTTCCGCAACCCCCAGACTGAGTGTAAAATGCAGTGTCTCGCCCTCCTCCGTCGTAAAATCAGTGTTTTCAAATCTCTGCCGGATACGCTCCGCATGCTCCGCCGCGTCGCGGAGATTCCTTCCCGGAAGAATCACGGAAAACTCCTCCCCTCCATAGCGCGCGCACACATCACGCCTGTCGCAGACCTTCCTGAGCACCTCGGACACCTGCCGGATTACCTCATCCCCGAAAGCATGCCCGTATGTATCGTTCACCTTTTTAAAATTATCTATATCGGCCACAATAATTGAAAACTTCTCTTTTGTTCCCTCAAACTGCTGCATCTGCTCATCCAGCACCTCATAAAATGCTTCGTGGTTCAGAAGCTGCGTCAGCGAATCCCGGCTCCCCTGTTCGCTGAGCATATTAGTAGTCTTCATCACCTCGAGCTCAAAGCGGACCATCGCATAAAACAGGAGCAGGAGCACTACTCCGCTCACTACCAGCTGTGACTCGTAATCCCACACGGTAAATGCTTCCCCGATCCTCCATTCGCCAACTTCAACCACCGACCCGTGCACCTGGTTGTCTTTGTTAAAATACGGAACATGAATGAGCTCCCCGTAGATCAGAATCAGAAAACTGATAACGACCTGAATATATACCAGTCTTTTCTTTTTATATACAGGTGCTATTATGATAGGAAAGAATACCACCACCATCATATACGACAGATTCCCGAAACTACAGAGACAGATTCCTGAATACAGATTCAGGAATATAATCGTAATAACTGCCACCTCTGTGTTTGCGTAACGCCCTGCCAGCCTGTTCAGGAAAAACTTAAGACACAAAATGACTGCCAGGAGTCCTGCCATTGGAATTCCCACGTAGGCCATAAAATATTCCATCCGGCTCATATGCTCCGACGGACTGAACACAAACAGCAGTATAACCTGTACCAGCAGCGTCCAGCCAAATATATCATACAATGGATAAAGCGTCACCCTTTTCCATTCCATAAGCTCCGATTCCCGGATCCTGCGTTTCTTTCTCTTCCCCACACTTTCCGGAGAACTACTTTTCGTGTGCATATTTCCCTCACTTCCTCAGATGCCGCCTGCGGCAGCTTCATAATACTTTTTGAACAATTTTACCAGCACTTTTATTTATTATATACCCCATTTCCGGCAGTTTCAAGATCGCCTTACATTTTTTGTGTCAACCCACAAAAACCCCTCTTGTAAAATCCGAAAACTTCTGTAAAATGGAACTTAAACATAAATCAAATCTGCTTCATTTTAAGAAAGGAAAAACATGTTTCTGATAGTAGGGCTTGGCAATCCCGGCCGGAAATACGAACATACCCGGCACAATGCAGGTTTTGACGCCGTGGATGCCATCGCAAAAAAATACAGGATCGATATCAGCACCAGAAAGCACAAATGCCTTTTCGGAAAAGGCATCATCGGACAAACCAGCGTAATTCTTGCAAAGCCGCAGACTTTTATGAATCTGAGCGGGGAGTGCGTGGCAGAACTGCTTCATTATTATAAAGCAGATCCGGAGACGGAGCTGCTCGTCATTTTTGACGACATCAGCCTGGAACCCGGCCGGATCCGGATCCGGAAAAAAGGAAGCGCCGGCGGACACAACGGTATCCGGAACATTATCTCACTGACTGGAACGGATGTTTTTCAACGTATCAAAATCGGCGTCGGCGAAAAACCGGCTGGCTGGGACCTGGCGGATTATGTGCTCAGCCGTTTTGACGCGGAAGACCGCAAAAGCGTTGACGAAGCCATCGGACGGGCCGTGGAAGCCGCGGAGGCGATTCTGCGCCAGGAGACAGATCAGGCGATGAACCAGTTTAACTGAGAGGGAGGCATGTGTGAACACGTTTACCCGGTCCCTTCCGGGGCTCAAAGAATTTGAAAATCTTATGGCTGCGCTGCCGGATCTCACGGGAACGATCCAGGTATCGGGCTGTATTGACGCGGCAAAGCCGCACATGATATACAATATCAGCGGCAGGAACACCAGCAGGCTGATCGTCACATTCCAGGAACAGCGGGCGAGGGAGCTATGCGAAGAGTACCGATTTTTTGACCGCCGCGCGGTCTGTTATCCCGCAAAAGATATTCTGTTTTATCAGTCAGACATCCGCGGAAATGTTCTGACGGCGGAGCGCATCGGCGCCCTCAGGCTTCTGGCGGAAGAAAAAGAGTGTACTATTTTCACTACATTTGACGCTCTTATGAACCCGATGCCGACCCCCGAGACCTTTATCCAGGCGGTCATGAAAATCTCCTCCGGCGATATCGTGAATCCCGTTCATCTGGCAGAGCACCTGACAGAACTCGGCTATGAAAAGAATTACCAGGTCAGTACACGCGGGGAGTTTTCCATCCGCGGCGGAATCATAGATATTTTTCCGCTGACAGAGGAAAACCCGTTCCGGATCGAGCTCTGGGACGACGAGGTCGATTCCATCCGCTCTTTCGACGCGGAAAGCCAGCGCTCCATCGAAAATCTGCAGGAAATTCACATTTATCCGGCCTGTGAGCTGGTGCTGACAAAAAAAGACCGGAAGGCCGGAATCGCGCGCATTCTGAAGGAAGCGGAGCACGTCTCTGAAAAACTCCGCAAAGAGATGAAAACAGAGGAGGCTTACCGCGTCAGGGCGGCGGCGGACCAGATCGCGGAGGAAGCCGGCGAGCTCAATATAAGTGCCGGACTTGATGCCTGGCTCTCCTATTTTTGCGAAGAGCGCGTCTCTCTGCTCGACTATTTCGACCGCTCCCGCACACTGATTTTCCTTGATGAAGCCGCCCGTGGCATTGAGCGTGGAAACGCCACGGAAACGGAATTTTCCGAGAGCATGAAGCAGCGCCTGGAAAAAGGATACATCCTGCCCGGACAGATGCGGGAGCTTATTTCCTGCAAAGAAACTCTGGCAAAACTCTGTGCCTGCAGGTGTATCTCACTCGCGGCGCTCGACCTGAAGAACAGCCAGCTGAACATCCGGGAGCGGATTCATTTTGACCTGAAAACCGTCAATCCCTACAATAACAGCTTTGAACTGCTGGTAAAAGATCTGACGCGCTACAAAAAGAACGGATACCAGGTCATTCTGCTCTCCGGTTCCAGAACAAGGGCGAAGCGTCTGGCCGAAGACCTGATGGCGGAAGGACTGAATGCCTTCTACAGCGATGATTTTGACCACGAAGTAAAACCGGGCGAGATTATGACCGGCTACGGAAAAATAAGACGCGGCTATGAATATCCGATGCTGAAATTCGTCGTGATTTCTGAGAGCGATATCTTTGGCGGGGAAAAAAAGAAAAAGAAGCGCCGCCACACTTACGAGGGCGAAAAAATCGCCAGTTTTACCGACCTCTCGGTCGGCGATTACGTCGTCCATGAAAATCACGGGCTGGGAATCTACCGCGGCATCGAAAAAATTGAGGTCGATAAAACAATTAAGGACTATATCAAGATCGAGTATGCCGGCGGCGGCAATCTCTATATCCTGGCAACCCAGCTTGAGCTGATACAGAAATTTGCCGGTTCCGACGCCAGAAAGCCCAGACTCAATAAACTCGGCGGACAGGACTGGAGCAGAACCAGGGCAAAAGTCAGGGGCGCGGTAAAAGCCGTCGCACAGGATCTGGTGGCTCTGTATGCAGCGCGGCAGCGGGAAACAGGCTTTGCCTTCAGCCCTGATACCGTCTGGCAGCGCGAATTTGAGGAAATATTCCCGTTTGAGGAGACGGAGGATCAGGAACTCGCGATCGCGGCGACGAAAGCAGATATGGAAAGTCCCCGGATCATGGACCGCCTGATCTGCGGGGATGTGGGCTATGGCAAGACGGAAATCGCCATCCGGGCTGCATTTAAGGCGGTACAGGACAGCAGACAGGTAGCTTTTTTAGCGCCAACCACCATTCTCGCGCAGCAGCACTACAATAATTTCGTGCAGCGCATGAAAGATTTTCCGGTAAATATCGGTCTTCTCTGCCGCTTCCGCAGCGCCGCGGAGCAGAAAAAAACGATCGGGGCGCTGAAAGCCGGACAGCTGGATATCGTGATCGGAACACACCGTCTGCTGTCAAAAGACGTTGTCTACAAAAACCTCGGGCTTCTGGTAATCGATGAGGAACAGCGCTTCGGGGTCGCACACAAAGAAAAAATCAAACAGCTGAAAACAAACATCGATGTTCTGACTCTCACCGCAACGCCGATTCCGCGCACCCTCCATATGAGCCTCATCGGAATCCGCGACATGAGTGTTCTGGAGGAGCCGCCGATGGACCGCCTCCCCATCCAGACCTATGTGATGGAATACAACGAGGAACTGGTGCGGGAAGCCATCTCAAGGGAGCTCTCCCGCGGCGGGCAGGCCTATTACGTTTACAACCGGGTCCGCGAGATCGGGGACGTCGCGGCAAAGGTCGCGGAACTGGTTCCGGAAGCCGTCGTTGCATTCGCCCACGGACAGATGCGGGAGACGGAGCTTGAAAATATCATGTACCGCTTTATCAACGGGGAGATTGATGTTCTTGTCTCCACAACGATCATCGAGACCGGACTTGACATTTCCAATGTCAATACAATGATTATCCACGACGCGGACAATATGGGACTCTCCCAGCTCTACCAGCTCAGAGGCCGCGTGGGGCGTTCCAGCCGCACCGCTTACGCGTTTCTGATGTACCGGCGCGATAAGATGTTAAAAGAAATTGCAGAAAAGCGTCTGGCGGCCATCCGTGAGTACACAGAGCTCGGCAGCGGCTTTAAAATCGCAATGCGGGACCTGGAAATCCGGGGCGCGGGCAACCTGCTCGGGGCGGAACAGCACGGACACATGGAGGCTGTCGGCTACGATCTCTACTGCAAAATGCTCAACGAGGCGGTAAAAGAGGCAAAAGGCATCACCGCGGAAGAACAATTTGACACGTCAATCGACATTGAGATTGACGCCTATATCCCTATGGGCTACATTCCCAACGAGTTTCAGAAGCTGGATATCTACAAGCGCATCGCCGGAATTACCTCGGATGAGGAGGCGGCGGAAATGACAGATGAACTGACCGACCGTTTCGGCGATCTTCCGAAATCCGTCGAAAATCTGCTTTTTATTGCAAAAGTCAAGTCACTGGCTCATCAGGTGTATGTCACGGATATCTGCCAGAAAGGAGACACCCTGAAATTTACGCTCTACGAAAAAGCCCGGATTGACGCGGCTAAAATCCAGCCCTTCCTGCTCTCTTACGGCCCGCGGCTGAAATTTACCGCAGACGCAAAAGCGCCGTATTTTACCCTCCTGCTGAAATCGCCCGGTTCCGGCAGGAAACTCCCGTCACAGCGGACTGCGGAGGTTCCCGGAATTCTGGAATCATTCCTGCGGTCGGTACGGGATCTGCTGCTGCCACAGCAGCCGTGAACACAGAACACAACGCAAAAGAGGAGAACGCCATGGATAAACGGGAACTGGCAAAAAAAATCATACAAAAATTAAAAGAAGCATATCCCGACGCCGGATGCACGCTTGACTATGACGATGCCTGGAAGCTTCTGGTCAGTGTCCGTCTCGCCGCGCAGTGCACGGACGCCCGTGTCAACGTAATCGTCCCGGAGCTCTATAAAAAGTTTCCGGACGTGAATGCGCTTGCGGCGGCGGACCCCGGTGAAATCGAGGAGATCGTAAAACCCTGCGGGCTCGGGCACAGCAAGGCCCGGGACATCAGCGCCTGCATGAAACTTCTGCGCGACCGGTACGGCGGAAAAGTTCCCGACAGTTTCGACGAACTCTTAAAACTCCCCGGCGTCGGCCGCAAAAGCGCGAACCTGGTGATGGGGGATGTCTTCGGTAAGCCCGCTATCGTCACGGACACGCACTGTATCCGCCTGGTCAACCGCATGGGGCTTGTGGATGGTATAAAAGAGCCTAAAAAGGTCGAGATGGCGCTCTGGAAAATCATTCCGCCGGAAGAGGGAAATGATTTCTGCCACCGCCTAGTGGAACACGGCAGGGATATCTGCACCGCCAGAACACAGCCTCACTGCGACCGCTGCTGCATCAGGGAACTCTGCGCCAGGCAGGGAATAGACAGCAAAAAATAAATCAATAAGTTTGATGAATTTCCCCTTGAACAGAGAGATCAGTCATGATAGAATAGAACAAAATATATCAAAAATATCAGTACAGAAATAATGAGATCAGACAGAGGGAGACAAAGAAACGACTATGAACATCGCAGAAAAATATAAAAAGTCCTACTTTATGCCGCCGGAGGTGACATATGACTGGGTAAAAAAAGACAGCATCGAAAAGCCGCCCGTCTGGTGCAGTGTGGACTTAAGAGACGGCAACCAGGCCCTGATCGAACCGATGAGCCTTGAGGAAAAGCTTGAATTCTTCCGGATGCTTGTGGATATCGGTTTTAAGGAAATCGAGGTCGGTTTTCCCGCCGCCTCCGAGACGGAGTACAATTTTATGCGCGCGCTGATCGAGCGGAATATGATCCCCGATGATGTGACGGTGCAGGTGCTCACCCAGGCCAGGGAGCACATTATCCGCAAGACCTTTGAGGCGGTAAAGGGCGCCCCGCACGCCGTCATCCATCTTTATAATTCTACTTCTGTCGCACAGAGGGAACAGGTGTTTAAGAAGAGCCGCGAAGAGGTGAAACAGCTCGCCGTGGACGGCGCCGCCCTGTTAAAAACACTTGCGGATGAGACGGACGGCAGCTTCACCTTCGAGTACAGCCCGGAGAGCTTTCCGGGAACCGAGGTGGATTACGCCGTGGAGGTCTGCAACGCGGTGCTGGATGTGTGGAAGCCGGATGAGACGCACAGGGCGATTATCAATATCCCGACAACGGTACAGATCGCCATGCCGCACGTCTTCGCCTGCCAGATTGAATACATTCACAGGCACTTAAAGTATCGCGAACACGTGATATTAAGCGTACACCCGCACAACGACCGTGGCTGCGGCATAAGCGATGCGGAGTTCGGCGTCCTGGCCGGGGCCGACCGGGTCGAGGGAACGCTGTTCGGCAACGGGGAGAGGACCGGAAATGTCGATATCGTCACTCTCGCGATGAACCTGTTCTGCCACGGCGTCGATCCGGGACTGGACTTCTCGCACATCAGCCCGATCCGCGAAAAGTATGAGCAGTTTACCGGTATGCGCGTCTATGAGCGCACGCCGTACGCCGGAGACCTGGTATTCACCGCTTTTTCCGGTTCCCACCAGGACGCAATCTCCAAGGGCATGGCATGGCGGGACGCGGGCAATAGCGGGGAGCGCTGGGATGTACCCTATCTGCCAATTGATCCCCGGGATGTGGGACGGGAATACGAATCCGACGTCATCCGCATCAACAGCCAGTCGGGCAAAGGCGGCGTGGCCTTCATTTTAAAACAGAACTTTGGCATTGCGCTGCCCGATCAGATGAAAGAGGAAGTCGGATATCTCGTCAAGGGAACTTCCGACCACATGCACCAGGAGCTGTCCCCGCAGGCCATTTACCGTATTTTTGAGGAACATTACATCAACCGCAAGGATATCTTCGCCATAACGGAATGCCACTTCGAGCAGAAGAACGGTATCACGGCCACGGTTACCATCGCGCAGAACGGGGAACAGAGGACTGTCGAGACGGCAGGTAACGGCCGCCTTGACGCCGTCAGCAACGCGATCAAGATGTTTTTCGGCGTCAGCTATGAGCTCTCCGCCTATGAGGAACATGCGATCTCCAGAGGTTCTTCCTCCAGGGCTGCCGCGTTCGTACAGATCACCTGCCAGGGAACAGATTACTGGGGTGTGGGCATTGACGCGGATATCATCACAAGCTCGGTTGCGGCACTTGTCTCCGCGGCCAACAAGCTCACGAAAGATAAGAATATCACAGAGGGACGTGAGGAGCGCATCGTCGATATTATGAACTATATCCAGAGCCATTATGCGGACGTGACACTGGACCTCCTCGCCGAGAACTTCGGTCTCTCCAAACCGTATCTCTCACGCTATATACGCGAGAAGTCGGGCATGACTTTTCAGGACGCTGTCAAGGCCGCGCGCATGAAACGTGCGCGCAAGATGCTCAAGGAGACAAACCAGACCGTGGAGGCGATCGCAGCCTATGTGGGATACGAAAATGTTGAACATTTTAACCGCCTGTTCCGGAAAGCCTACGAAATGACTCCGGTACAGTTCCGCAGGAAATATCAGTAGGCGGAGGAGTATTATGGATATCGTGACGCATTTAAGCGTTAATTTATTTCCAGTATGCATGCTCGCGATCCTGTATCTGAACAACCAGAAAAAGGGAACAAGGAAAACAGAGACACAACTGTTCCAGCAGCTGATCCTTATGACCGGCGGACTTATCGCCCTGGACGTGGCTGCGGGGTTCCTGAACGAATGGCAGGACCGCACGCCGGTGTTCCTCTTCTGGCTGGTTCATATTTTAAACGCAGTTTTTTCTGCCATGGTTCCCTGCCAATGGTTTCTGTACCTGCGCTACCGTATCTACGGAAAGGAGCCGCCGGACAGAATAAACATAGCACGCCGCATCCTGCAGTATGTATTTGCCGGATACGTGGCATTTACCGCCCTGACGCCATGGACTCACCTGATTTTTTCCATCACGGACGACCGGATATACCGGAGAGAATGTCTCTTTTTTATCCCGGAACTCTTCTCCGGCGTCGTTTTTCTGACCAGCTCGTTTCTGGCATACGCTGCCTTAAACCGGGCCTCCCGCAGCGCATTGCGGCAGGAATACCGGTTTCTGATGCAGTCCGCCCTGTTTCCGCTGGCCGGCATCCTCGCGGACACCATCCGGACCGACTGGTGCATTACCGCTCCGTGTATGTCCGTCGGGATCCTGTTTCTCTACATTAAAACGCAGAACCAGCAGATCACAACGGACGGACTGACCGGTCTTAACAACCGCAGGGAGTTTGACCGCTATCTGCGCAAAAAAACGGAACAGGACAGGACCGACTGGGGAATCCTGATGATTGATGTGGATGATTTCAAACTGATCAACGACAGACACGGTCATTCTGTCGGCGACGAGGCTCTCTGGGCGACTGCCGGGATTCTGCGGCGCGCAGCCTCAGGGGAGCCTGTCTTCCTGGCCCGGTACGGCGGGGATGAGTTCTCGGTAATTGGCGAATGGGAGACGCCGGAAGACGCCCGGCACATGATGCAGCGTATTCACAGTGAAGCTGAACTCTTCCGGCAGAAAACCGGCAAACCTTACAGCCTTTCCCTGAGTATCGGCTATGCCATGTGGAGCGAGATAGCAGACCAGACCACCGCGGGTCTGATCGCAAAAGCAGACGAGCGGATGTACCGGCAGAAAACAGACAAAAAAGAAAGCACACGGGCGGCGCGGCTGCACAGGCAGCCGGAACCGGCGATATGCGCAAAAAAGGAGGATTCTGTGTGAGTGCGGCGATATATGTGCAGATCAATATTATACCGATCATAGTACTTATTATTATGCGGCTCAATACGCCAAAAATTTTCACCTATACCTGGCGGAGCCGCGTGCTGCGTTTTATTATCGTGCTGCTTGCCGGCATTATCGTGATCAACATGTGCACCTGGGTTCTGGACGGCAGTATAAAGCCATATGCCTCCGCTCTCCTGTGGTTCACAAATACCCTGTATTCCGGCTCCGTATGTTTTGCCGCATTTCTGTGGTATTTGTACGTGTATGATATGGTTGTCAACGGAGTCGGGCAGACCGGCAGAAAAGCGGCTGTCTGGTCTGTTCCACTGCTTGTGCTGCTTGCGGTCCTCGCATCGAATCCCTGGCACCGGCTGCTGTTTTACATGGACTCTCACAAACACTACGTGCGCGGGCCATACTTTGTGCTTCAGGTGCTGATTCCAGTCGGCTATCTGACCGCCGCTTCCGCGCTGGCCCACCGTCAGATCCGTCTGGAATATCTTCCTGAAAAGAAAAAAGAGTTCCAGATGCTTGCCTCCTTTATTCTGCTGCCGGTCCTCGGCAGTATTCTGCAGCTCGCTTTCTTCGGGACAGACCTTATCTGGCCCTTTACGGCGGCGTCCCTGCTGCTGATCTACACCAATGTCCAGCGGGAGCAGGTCACAAGGGACAGCCTGACAGGCTTAAACAACCGGAGGCGCCTGGACCAGTACCTGCAGATTATGGATGAACGCCTGGAGGATAAGGAGAACTGGTACTTTATCCTGATGGATATCAATAAATTCAAAAGCATCAACGATGCATACGGTCATGTGACCGGAGATGAAGTGCTTCGGGAAGTTTCCGACCGGATCAAAGTCGTGTTCGGGGCAGAACAGGCATTTCTCGCAAGATACGGCGGAGACGAATTTGTCATAATTCTCAAAAGCAATACACCTGAAGAAGCCATGGATACCATCAGACGTCTTCAGGAGTCGGTTGCCGGAATCCGCTGGGGCGGCGGAAAGCCATGGGAAATCACCCTCAGCGCCGGCTGTGTAAAATATAATGCTGACAGCATGAAAAGTACAAGGGACGCCGTGGCGCTGGCTGATAAACGGATGTATCAGGAGAAAAAACGCACAAAATAGCCGGAGACATGGATTCCTGCCTCTGTATTCCCCGTACCGGAAACGGATATAATAGTACGGTGTGACGATTACAGACAGGAGGATATGACAATGCAGACAGAACAGACTCCCGCCAGACCATTTGGCATGCGGGACAAACTCGGTTATATGTTCGGTGATTTTGGCAATGATTTTACATTCATTTTCGCGAGCTCTTTTCTTATGGTGTTTTACACCAAAGTACTCGGCATCAGCGGCGGAATGGTCGGAACCCTCTTTCTCGTGGCCCGTTTTGCGGACGCCTTCACGGATGTCACAATGGGGAGGATCGTCGATTCCGCGAAGCCCGCGGGGGACGGAAAATTCCGCTGCTGGATCCGCCGGATGTGCGGCCCGGTGGCACTTTCCAGTTTTCTTATGTACCAGAGCGCTCTGGCAGATGCCGCCATGTGGGTGAAGATTATCTATATGTATGGAACCTATCTGCTGTGGGGAAGCATTTTCTACACCTCAATCAACATCCCCTACGGTTCCATGGCATCGGCGATCACGGCAGATCCCGGAGAGCGGACAGCCCTCTCTACCTTCCGCTCCATCGGTGCAACGCTGGCGGGGCTCTTTATCGGTGTCGGCACGCCGCTGTTTATTTATACCACTGACGCCGACGGCAACCAGATCGTGCGCGGAGGCGGGGCTTTTACGATTGTAGCGGGTCTCTTTTCGCTTCTGGCCGTTATCTGCTACCTGCTCTGTTACCGGCTGACCACTGAGCGCGTGCACGGGGAAAAGGCGGCGGGCGGCAGACGTATCACTCTGGTCGAAACACTGGCGGCCGTATTTCAGAGCCGTGCTCTGCTTGGTATCATCGGCGCGGCGATCTTCCTGCTGCTCAGCCAGCTTCTGATCAGCTCCATGAACAATTTCGTTTATCCGGAATATTTTAAAAGCGCGGAGGGAATCTCCCTTTTTACAATGATCTCCACGGCTGTGATGCTGTTTATTGTCGCGCCCATAAGCGTTCCCCTTTCCAGAAAAGTGGGGAAAAAAGAAGGTTCCGTGGCCGGAATGCTTCTCGCCGGCGGTTCCTATGCCCTGATGTATTTTCTCCACATTAAAAATCTGTGGGCTTTTCTGCTTCTGTCCGCAGTCGGCTATCTGGGGCTGGGGTT
>OFFG01001065.1_pt1 | contig 18220 bp, 10 predicted proteins | sample 1521331 | NCBI WGS metagenome assembly OFFG01 (sample SAMEA3504129, study PRJEB24116) | mouse gut metagenome | biome: mouse gut; feature: mouse-associated habitat; material: faeces | place: Denmark | collected 2011 | reverse complement strand
AGAGGGATAAAGCCGCGTAAAAATGCTTGAAAAAGCCGGGAAAAGGTGTTCGAATTCTGTCACCCCGATTTTTTTATAGCTACAAGCCGGGCGGTTACGGGAATGGTTGTTGGGGAGCTTGCTCACCAACAGCCGTTTTCGTTATCGGACACATGCGCCGGCAGCCGCATGCTTTTTGAGCGTGCCCGGAGTAGTATTTCCACTGCGACAGGAGGGAAGCAATGACACATAAGGGAACTGTATCTCTGGAAACGCCACGTCTCATATTGCGGCGATTTCAAAAAGAAGACCTTGAACAGATTTATTATAATTGCTGGAATGATAAAGAAGTCTGGAAATGGACGAATTATGCGCCTATGAACTGTATTGCGGATGTGATGACGAATGCGAATATGTTCACGAACAACTGGCTGAACGCCTATGAAAAGAGTGACCGTTATAGTTGGGCGGTTCAGTTGAAGGAGACGGGTGAAGTGATTGGGCGATATTTTGGGATGCATCCAGATGATGAGCTGCGCCAGGTGGAACTGGCATGTGAAATCGGGCAGAGATGGTGGAATCAGGGCCTTATGACGGAAGCCACCAAAAGAGTCATCGAATTTTTCTTCCAGGAAGTCGGAATGAATCGAATTTATGCATGGCACGCAGGCGAAAACCCGGCCTCCGGGAAAATGCAGGAAAAGGCCGGCATGAAGTGGGAAGGCACATTGCGTCAGGGATGTAAATGCAATAATGGGATCTTTGACAAGGTAATGTATGCAATACTTGCAGAAGATTTTTTCAGGGAAAAAATTTGAAAGATAAAAGAGAGGATGGATATAAGATTCGCCTTTAAAAACGAAATAACACAGGCACAGCAAGAAATGCTGAATGTCGTTAATAAAGAATGTTTTGGATTTGACGACACTGAAATAAATCAGGATGAAGGACATATGTTTGGAGCTGTGGAATTCGGCGCTTATTTACTTTTGGATGCCACAAGAATCGTTGGAGTGAGTTATTTATATAAACGACTTTCGGAATATGATGGTCAAAAATTTCATTTAGGCGGTTTTGGCGGGTTGGGAATATTGCCTGAATATCGTGGAAAAGGGTATGCCCGCGAAATGACTGAAAGGTCATTACATTTGGCATATGAAGTAGGAGTTGACATTGCCTGCCTGTTTGCGGAGAGGGCAGCGACCGTACATAAGTTGTATGAAAAATTCGGGTTTGTGTATTTAGACAGAGAGGCCTATTACTTTGATTCATTAGAAGCGGAAAGAGTCATAGATGATGTTATGATTTTAGGATTATGCGATATGGAATTAGCTAAAAAAATATTGCGTACAAAACATAAATTTGGATATGGAAAAGAAGAAGGATGTTGGTAACTTTGTAAAGCACGGTTGAAAATATATGCAGGAGAGACCAAAATGATATTTGATAATTTTAGTTATATAAAAATGGAACCACTTAGCGGAGACATTCGCACAGATGTAAAAAACATACTTTTGATTAACGGAAAAAGCAAAACATATATTCATGTGGCAAATGTGGCAGATAGAAATGCGCTTATCTCCAAAACATATGATTTAGACCATGACAAATGTGTTATCGCAGGGCTTTTGCATGATATCAGCGCGATCATCAAGCCGGAGGATATGCTTAAATACGCATATGAAAATCGTTTGGAGGTTTGCGAGGCTGAGAGAAGATATCCTTTTTTGCTCCATCAGCGCCTATCTAAAATATGTGCGGTAGAATATTTCAATATATCAGACGAAGAGATATTATCGGCTATAGAATGTCATACTACATTAAAAAAGAGTCCTTCAAAATATGAAATGTCGCTGTTTATTGCAGACAAGCTTGCGTGGGACAAAGGAGGCATACCGCCTTTTTATGAAGAAGTCAATGCTGCACTTGATATATCGCTGGAAGCAGCATGTTACAAATATATGGAATACATGATTGAAAACGATATGATTTTATGCCCTCATGACAACTGGATAGAGGCATATGAACAATTAAAAATATGAGAGAGATTGCATGAAAGCTATTCTATTAGATATGTATGGCGTGATAGTGAAACAGACGGGAGATGATTTTGTTCCATATGTTCAGCAGACTTTTCCTGAGCTTGATCCGGAAGAAATAATCAAACCATGGAATAAAGCCAATATGGGAGAATGGTCTTCTTTGGAGATATGGGCGACGGTGGGCTTCCGGGGTGATTTAGAAAAAATCGAAAGGAATTATTTGGATACCATAAAACTGAACGATGGCTTTCTGGATTTCATAAAAGCCGTTAGAAATAAGTATAAGTTAGCCATCATATCTAATGATTCCAGCAGGTGGAGTAAGTATCTGCGTGAGAAATTTAATATAAATCAATACTTTGACGTGATTAGTATCAGCGGAGATTTGAAGATTCGAAAACCAGATGAACGCATTTTCCGGCTTACTATTGAGAAACTGGCAGTTGATGCAGCAGAATGTCTGTATGTAGATGACCGAAGGGGTTATCTGGGGGCTGCCAACAGACTGGGAATGAATACAATTCTGTTTAACAGTAGAAATGTACCATATAAAGGGGATGTCGTTCATAATTTTGAAGAACTTATGAGTAGGGTGCTGTGACACTGCCGGATTTAAGAGATTCCCTCTTATGCACTGCTGACAAAAAGTTCATGGGAATTTTATTGTAAACAGGAGAGGCATTTTGTATAATAAGGATATCCTATAGAAAGTCTGGAAATGGACTAATTATGCTCCTATGAACTGTATTGCGGAATATCAGCCTTATGCATTCCGGTATCTTTTTATGGATTACAAGCGGAGCGGTTTTAAGTAAATTACGTTTTTTTCCGTTTTGTCTTCCCGTTATCGGATTGGCCATTGTCCGGCCTTATATATAACAATCAAATGGAGTAATTCATGAATCAGATATGTACTGACATATAAAAGAGATTTCACCAAAATATTTGAGAAATTCCAGACACCAAATATATTGTTATGCTGCTTGATACCAGAAAACCTAAGGGTTATTATGAGATATGTTCTATCGAAAGCTGAAAGGAAACCGGCAGGCATGGATATGGTGTGTCCGGCAGGCAGCAGCAGAGGAAAAACAAGATGAGAAATTTAGATAAATCAAAGTACAATATTTTTGTATTCCTGCAGGAAATGTTGAAAATGATGCCCTTCCATGCAGTATACCTTATGGCGGTTGCCCTGATCAATGCCTTTCTGCCAACGGCCCAGACACTTGCAATTGCGGAATTTGTGAACCGCGTGGAGGGAGCCTATGGCGGCGGATTGGAAGTTCGCATGGTTTTGGGTCCTCTTATTATATTGCTGGGGATTGTGATTTTTAAGCAGATGATCCCCTCTGCCACGAATCTGATCAACATATCCGCGCGGAATTATTTAAAAACCGCGCTGAGGAACCGGTTTATGAAAAAGCAGGCCCTGCTCCAATACAGGTACATAGAGGATAATGAATCCTGCGCCTTGATATACCGTGTCTGCGGAGATGTGGAAAATCGTTTTTGGTCTGGTTACCGAACAGTCTGTAACGGAATTGAGTTGATTGTAAAATGCGTGGCTCTTATGAGCATTGTGATGCAGGCCAGCATGCTGAGCGGCGCGGCGATTTTACTGGTGAGCGTTCCGCTTTTTTATCTGGCGCATAAAACCGGCAGGCAGAATTATGTCCTGCAAAAAGATGCAGTAGAGATCAAAAGGCGGTATCAATATCTGGCAGCGATTTTGTCAGACAGGGATCACGCAAAAGAACGCACAATGTTTGGTTATTCCGAACAGATAGCAAAGGAATATGACAGACTCAGCGATTATGCGAATCAGAAAGAGGCTGTCATTGAGAAAAAAAGATATGCCAATATGAAGAGCGGCTCACTGACAATGGTTATGCTGGCAGTCATCATTATGCTGCTCCTGCTTCCCGCTTTAGGCAGCGGAAAGCTGTCAAACGGACTATATGTAGGTCTTGTAACTTCCGTTTTAAATCTCGTTCAGGGCATGTCATGGAATCTGGCAGGGATTATGCAGGGCGCAGCGGATTTAAATGCGTATTTGCATGATGTGAGCGTTTTTCTGGGCATGGAGGAAAAAGAGGACGCCAATGCGGAACCACTCAAAATTCCGGGATTTCAGGTGGAAACCATCGAATTCAGAAATGTATCTTTCCGCTATCCGGGAAGGGAGACCTATGTGCTGAAGGACTGCTCCTTTGTTCTTCAGGGAAACAAGTGCTATGCGGTAGTGGGCAAAAACGGCGCGGGCAAGTCCACTCTGACGAAGCTGCTCACCGGACTGTATGAAGATTACCAGGGACAGATTCTCATCAACGGAAAGGACTTGCGGGAATACCGATATGGAGAGCTGAAGTGGATGTTTTCCGTAGTGTTTCAGGATTTTGCCCGATATGCCATGTCGTTTCGGGAAAATATTTTAGTGGGAAACGGCACGATGAATGAGGAAGCGGCACATCCCAATACCCAATTGTTTGCGCAGATTATAAAAAAGCTGGAACTGGAATCCTGTGTGCGTGAACTGCCCCATGGGCCGGACAGCAACCTGGGAAAATTGGACAGGGATGGCGTGGATCTGTCCGGCGGCCAGTGGCAGAAACTGGCAATTGCAAGGCTTTTATACAGCGAAGCTCCCATCAATATCCTGGACGAGCCTACCGCAGCCTTGGATCCCAAGGGAGAAGCAAAGGTGTATGAGCTGTTCCGGCAGGCCATAATGGAAGGAGGGCATTCTATTGAAGACGGTCTTTCCATTAAAGAAAGTCCTTCCATTGAAGACGGTCTTTCCATTAAAGAAAGTCCTTCCATTGAAGAAAGTCCCTCCGTTAAAGACGGGCCTTCCATGGACAAACTTACGATTTTGATTACCCACAGATTGGGCGCTGCGCGCATGGCAGATGAGATTCTGGTGTTAGACCAAAAAAGGATTGTGGAGCAGGGAACCCATAAAACGTTAATGCAGTTGAAAAACGGGTTGTATAGGGAGATGTTCGAAAGTCAGAGGTGTTGGTATGAGACATAAAAACTTCGTTTACCTTAATTTTGTGGGAATAAGGCTTTTGTACAGTTTATATCCCCAAAGCGTTATTTTCTATTCGGTATTACAGATGCTGCACGGGGTATCCTGGGTTTTGCAGGTGATGAGCGTACAATATTTCTTTGACGGAATTTCGCAAAACCAGGGGGACATTTCACGGCTTGTCATCAGGATATTGCTGTTGGGAGCCGCATACGCCTTTGCCCAGACCATGAACGGCGTTGCAAACTGTTACGGGCAGATCCTGAATCGAAAAGTGACAAAAGAGACAAATAAGATCTTATTCAGGACGATTGACAGGAAACAGGCAATTGCTTTTGAATATGCAGAAGAGTTGGATCAAATCAACAAAGCGGTCCGGGGGTCTGAAGGGGTGTTCTGGGTAAGCGCTACCATTTTGGACATTGTGTTTTTCTATGTCTTTTATTTTTTGATGATGAGCTGGTATCTGTTTTCTCTGGCGCCGGTTCTCAGCATCAGCACAGTGATTATTTTTATCCCCAATGTGATAGCCAGGCTGCTTCATATGATATCCTTTGAACATCTGGAGAATGAGGCCGCTCCCGTCCGGAGAAAGGCGGACTATTATGCGGACTGCATCATCGGAAAGGAATATTATAAGGAAACCCGCCTGTGGGGATGCGGCAGCAGCTTTTTTGACAGGTATAATCAAATGTTAAAGAAGCTGAACCAACTCCATTTTCGCATGCAGCTGCGCAAAGAAAAAATCAACTTTTATATTAACGTTTTAACCGTGTCTGCCTATGGGGTCATTATCGGGATGTTGGTCTATTATGTTCTAAATGACGTCATTTCCGTGGGCGCGTTTGCCGCAGTTTTTGCCGCGCTTCGTGAGTTTTACGGCTTCATGGATGAAGTGATCTCCGAGCGTCTGGCAATCGCCCTAGAAAATATGGCCACGGTAAAGAACTATCTTGCCTTTATACAGGAAGAGAAGGAAGAACCCCGGCAGATCGAATTGCACGAAAAATTTGAGATACGACTGGAGCATGTATTTTTTGCCTATCCACAGCCGGAGACAGGAAAGGAAAAATTTGTGCTTTCGGATATCAATCTGCGGATTCCCTGGGGACAGACCGTTGCCCTGGTGGGAGAAAACGGAAGCGGAAAGAGTACGCTTTGCAATATAATCGGGGGATTATATGCCCCTGCAAAGGGAACGGTTTCTCATGGAGAGGTCCAGGGCGGCACAGGACGAATCGTAAACGGAATATCTTCCGTTTTTCAGAAGTTCTGCCGTTACAGCATGACTCTGGGTGAGAATATCAGAATCAGTGACATGAGTAGCCATCATTCTGAAGAAAAGCTGCATCAGGTCTGCGAAGACGCAGGCGTAGTCCCAGGATGGGCAGGCGGGATGGGCGGCATGCTGGGAAGAGAATTCGGAGGGGCAGAGGTTTCCGGAGGACAGTGGCAGAGAATCGCAATTGCAAGAGGCATGTACAGGAGCAACAGCCTGTTGATTTTGGACGAACCTACGGCTGCCATAGATGCTCTGGAAGAGAAGTACCTATATGAGGAATTTGGTAAACTGTCGCGCAATTGCACTTCCGTTATTGTGACCCACCGGCTGGCTTCCGCTCAGATTGCGGACAGGATTCTTGTGATTAAGGATGGGCGTATTGTGCAGGATGGCAGCCACGATGACCTGATTGCGGTTGAGGGTGAATATCGGACAATGTATGAGCTGCAGCGGCAGTGGTATCAATAGAGCAGGGACAGCTTTTTTGCAGTGACAAAAGTGCGCAGTATAATTTTTACGGCAATGCCCCTGCTCAGCCGGCTGCCATGGATGTCATAATGCAGTAAGCCAGAATACACCACGGCTTCCCGAGCAGAATGATGGCAACAAATTTACGTGTACTCATTTTTGTGATTCCGGTAAAATAGCAGAAATAATCATCGGGAAACAGCGGAAGCACCATTCCCAGAAACAGTATTACCGTGTAGAATTTACTCTTTGCTGCCCATATTGCCCACTTTTCATATTTTTCTTCCGGAAACATTCTGCTGACCAGGCCCTGGCCGTATTTTCTGGCCAGCAGAAATGCAATAATGGAACCGGCGGATATGCCGATATAGTTACACCAGAAGCCCCCCATACAGCCGAACATAAGCGTTCCTGCCACGCATCCCAGAAGCCCGGGCAGTATGGGCAGAATAACCTGAAGTGCCTGGAAGGCCACAAGGAAAAGCGGCGCAATCAGGCCGAAGCCCGTCACATATTTCTGAAATGTGTCCACGGAGTCAAAGTTTCCGTCCATATAAGCCTTCAGCAGAACTGCCGCAAAGGCCATACATGCCGCTGTCAGTCCGATAGTTGCCAGCTTTTTATATTTTTCCGTCTGTTTGCTGATTGTCTGTTCTCTGCATGCGATGTCCATATTTTTCCTCCATTGTTTTTTCGTTTACACAGGCGATTTCCGAAGAAACCTTGCCATTTACTCTGTTTAGTATAGTTCCGTTTTCTGAATAACATGTCCCTATAAATCTAAATTATTTTTAAATAAATCCGAAAATTTGCCTTATGACTTCAGCCCGGGGTATTCCTTTGTATATTATAAAAATCCTTTTGGGGACTTTCCGGCAGTTGTATAAAAGTATAATATGAAAGTACAACTGTCGATTTGTCAATAGGCAATATAGACATTTAAAACTGGATATTGCCCGATTTGCCGGTTGCTTTGCTGCGAAACACATGGATTCAAATGGCGGAATGCTGAAATCCATATGGAAACAGGCGCAGATATTCTGGCAAAATGGCAAGAGGGAAGGAGGTACAGTATTGATGAAACAGAAGTCTGTCAGACGTGAGCTGGCGGGAGCGCTTGCGGTAACCATGTTTTGTGTCCCGTCGTGGAAGGTTTCCGCTGCGGATTCAATTCCGCTGACGGGGAACCGGGAGCGGAAGGAAAACCTGCCCGGCTTCGGCGGACATCGTATCCGGGGAATCCGCGCGCGGATGCCTGAGGCCGATGAGGGCACGGAACTGCCGAGGGAGAAGATGTTGCTGCAGGAGTACAATACGGCGTATAAGTTCGCCCGGGCAAATCCAGTGTTGGGTTCCTAAGGGCAGATCATGAAAAAGGAGCCATAGAGTAGGGAAATAATTCCTGTTAACAGCAGTACCAGTTTCCTTTTGGGGCATGCTGTTGCGGAAGCGGAACCGCTCCTGTTTTTTCTGGAATGGTATCAGGAACAGGACGAAGAATTAAAAGGAGAAATTGTATGGCAAAAAAGAAACAAACGGCAAAGAAGAAGCGCTTAAGGCTGTTGTCAATGCTCTGTGCCGCGGCTATCATCGTACCGCAGTATGGCGGCGTGGGGAAGGTGGAAGCCGCCGGAGCAACATTGGGCTATTGGCCTGAGCCGCTGGAGATTTCCAATGAGTATTACTACAGGAATGAGACGCTGCAGCCTTATGGGAGCTGTTTCCAGATTGATGAGCTGAAGAACTGGAGTCCGGACAATGACCCGGATGCCCGCTATAACCGCGGCTCAATTCCGTTGCGGGAGCGTTGGATGGGTCCGAACGTCAATCCGCTGGCGTCCAGGGACGCAAAGGTGTATCCCCTTGCAATGGCCAATGCCAGAGCGAGTCAGGCGCCATCCCAGGGCGGAGACGGAGATTTCGTATATGCATTTAACAATTTCCAGTATGTAGACACCTATAATTTCTGGGGGGGTTCTTCCGGTGAAGGCCCTATCGCGATTCCGTCCCCGGAGGTCATTGATTCTGCTCACCGCAATGGTGTGCCTGCTACCGGAACAATCTTTCTGCCATGGGGGGACAACACCTACGGGAACCAATTTGTCCGTGAAATGGTAGAGAAAAAAGCAGACGGCAGCTATCCGGCGGCGGATAAGCTGATAGAGATTGCGCAGTACTATGGATTTGACGGCTATATCTTCAATGCGGAATCCGGAACAGGCGTTGCGGGTTTTAAGGAGTTCCTGGTTTACCTGCAGGAACACAAGCCGGATAATTTTACCATAGCCTGGTACAATGGTGCGGGAACTCTGGGTACCGGACAAATCAATAGCTGGATGCAGAACGGGGATACCCGGATTACCGACGAGTGGTGGCTGGATATGGGAGGCGGCGGCAATGTAGACAGCACGATCCAGGCAGCCAGAGAGTGCGGCGTGGATCCTTGGAATATCCATTCCACCTGGGAATACTGGCCTATGTCCGGGAATGCCAAGGGCGGCAGATACCAGACGAGGCTTGACGCGAACGGTATTCTGAAGTGCAGCCTGGGTATCCTGGCGCCCACATGTTCCCTGACTTCCGCCGTCAGTTCGGATGACTTCCTGAATGATGAGGATCAGAGGCTGTGGGTAGGACCTACCTATGACCCTTCTTCTGACTATCGTCCGGAGAATGAATTCTGCGGCTTTGCCAATCTGGTGGCTGACCGTACGCCGGTGATCGGCACGGACTTTGTGACGAATTTTACCACCGGAAACGGTTATAAGTTCTATGAGAACGGCGTAGTGGTGGGCAAGGAAAACGGATGGTATAACCGTTCCCTGACGGATGTGCTGCCTACCTGGCGGTGGCTCATTGATTCCGACGGCCAGAAGCTTTCTGCCAAGGTTGATCTGGATGACGCCTGGTATGCGGGATCTTCCCTGAAATTCTATGGCTCCATGGATGCGGGGAAAGCGAACCATGTGAAGCTGTACAGCTCGCAGCTTACGCTTACATCGGCAAGCAAATTTAATATGATTTATAAGACACCGAAGGAGGGGGTGAATGTCTCCTTGGGTCTGTGCTTCGGGGATACTTATGACGAAGAGAATTTTAAGTTCTATCCTTTGAATGTGAATGCAGGCGGAAGCTGGTCCACAGCCTCTATCGATGGGTTCGGGGAGGATGCGGGCAAGACGGCCATCGCGATTTCCTTGCGGTTTGAGGCTCCGGACGGAGTGGCGGATTATGCTATCAACGTAGGGCAGATGGGATTTACTACGGATGAGAGCGCTCCGGGGACTGTTTCCGATGTGACGCTGGACGAGGTGATTTATCCTACGGACAAGGTTATGGAGGCAAGGGTATATTGGGACAAGGCGGACAATGCATTTATGTACCGGATTTTCCGTACGCACGAGGATGGAAGCCGGGAATTCATAGGTGCTACCCCCAATACAGCCTTTTACTTGGGAAGCCTTAACAGGGATGGGGCGGAGGACACCTGTAAATTTGAAGTCATCCCCTATTCCGAGAATGGTGTCAAAGGGGAAGCGACCCGATTCACCATTGAATGGCCCGCATTGGTGGAGAACGGCTTTATTGACGCATGGGATGAGGGACCAAACCTTGCCCTGAAATGTCCCGCAGTCGCCAGCGTAGCAGCTACCGATGACGGTTCTGTGCATTTGCTGGTGGACGGCGTTATCTCCAACAGTAAATGGTGTACCACTTCAACAAGGGCTTATGCGGTTATCGACTTGGGTGAAGACAAGACATTCGAGCGCTGGGTAGTCTGGCATGCAAACTGTCCGGGGGCGGGTGAGAGTCCTGACATGAATACGGTGGACTTTGACCTGCAGTATGCTGCGGATGACGGAGAGCCTCTGATTACAGGGGATAATGAAAAAGAACGTGCCCGAGTCAGGAATATGGACTTTACAGTGGCGGATACGGTGACAAATAATAAGCTGGATATCACGGACAGAGTTCTGGATGAGCCTATCACGGCGCGTTACCTGAAATTGAATGTGACGAAGAGCGACAATTCGGCCTGGCACGCAATCCGGATCTATGAATTCCAGATTTTTGAGAAGGGATTTCCGGGAATGAGCAACAGCGCTTCGCCATATCCCAGGAATGTGACGGTGAAAAACCGCGAGGGTGCAAACGATACGGTTGTGGTAAATAATGTTCCTATGAAATATTCTTCCGGAACCTATGGCGATCATAACGGCGTATTCCATGAGGACACGGGAAAAGTGAGACTGTTTGACAGCCTGGACAGCACAGAGCCGATTGCAGTGGAGAAAGCTGTGCAGCCGGATGAAGCTTATAAGCAGCTGGGTGTGGGAATTGCCAGATTCTCCGGCCTGGATCTGAATCCGGAGGGCGGCCGCCTGTATTATGACGTTCTGGACGCTTCCAGCGGGGTGGTTTTAAGTACCAGGCGCGCAAGCGTTTATTATGCACCGGAACCCGGAGACGGGCGGGAAGTTGCAAAATCTCCTGACAATGTGACCTTGGTGCGCACGACCGCCGGTAATCAGCTACGCAAACAGTATGCGGTTATGACGGCTACCGGATTGGAGGATGGCTCCGAGATCAAGATATTTGCGTCTGAGAACGCCGATTATCCGATTCTTCATTCCGTCCCGGCCAAAAACGGCGTGATTCGGTTGGAGCGTGTGCCGTTGGAAGCAGGGGGAGGTAAAGTATATTATGAAGTACATAAGGAAGGCAAGGTGGATTCTGATCGCCTGACGAAGGAGTATGAGGATCCCATGGCCTTGACTGCGGACCTGACAGGGCTGAAGGAACTGATTAGAAAATGTGAGGAAATCCGTGAGGAAGACTGCACAGCTGAGACATGGGCAGTGTTTGCAGAGAAATTGTCCGCAGCCAGGACGGTGGCTGCCGGAACGCCTACTGCTGCTGAAGCGGAGACGGCACGTGCGGAATTAGCCAAAGCATATGCAGGGCTGCGGTTCGTGAATCACGCTCAGCGTCTGGCTGAGTTATGCGACCAGTTTGAGTCCGCATATCCGGAAGAGAAGTACACGGAAGCCAGCTACCAGGTCTTTAAGGCGGCGCTGGATGCAGCCAGGGCTGCGGTGGAAGGCAAGAACTGCAGCGCGTATGAGATAGAGCAGCTCCGGATTGCACTGGAAGCAGCTGTGCGGCAGCTGGAGGTGAAGGTTGAAATTACCGGAGTGACGGTCAGTCCGGCGGAGCAGGAAGTAGAAAAGGGCAACAGCGTTACATTTACAGCTAAGGTCGTCGGCGCAGCGGCACAGCAGGAACCCAGCCAGAAGGTGATTTGGGAGCTGGCCGGCAATACCAGCGACGAAACCACTCTAACAGAAGGCGTGCTGCGTGTTGCGGCGGACGAAACGGCGGAGAGGCTGACCATCAAGGCTACATCTGTGGCGGATAAGAACTTCTCGGGAAGCGCCGTAGCGATTGTAATAAACAGGGAAGACGGAGAGTATGTGCGCTATTCTGACGGAGCTGTGGTGATTGCTACCAACGGCGCCAATGCAACATCGGGACCTGACAAGCTGTTTGACAGGAACTTTACGGATGCCGCTACAGGAAAATGGTGTGTGGATGGCGACAATAAGTGGGTGGCGTTTGATATTGGCAAGGACAGAGATGTTACTCAGTTGAAGCTATTCCATGCCGGATCAAATGCCGAGACGCCGGCGGGTACAATCAATACGGCGGCATATGAGTTCTATACTTTGGACACCAGCAAGATTACCGTGGAAGAGTTGCTTGCGAAGACGGAGGCTGATAGAAATACATTGCTGGCGGATAACACTTATTGGAAGCCGCTGGCGCAGCGTACCGGCAACAAGGATGATGTCACCACAGATGACCTAGGAGCTGTGACAGGGCGTATCTTCAAACTTAACATCAGTAAGACTGATACTACAGGCTGGGGAGCCTGCGTGCGCTTGTATGAAGTTGAGCTGTATGGGATGCCGGCTCAGCTTGTATCCGGGAATGCACAGGTTCTGGGGGTGAAATCTGATAAGGGGACCATTGAAAATGAGGGACCGGAGAAAGCCTTTGACGGTGACTATGAGACAAAATGGTGCAGTGAGGAGACGGCCAATTGGCTTGTGTTCCAGCTGGCTACGCCATCAGAGCTGGAGCGATTGAAGGTTACCCATGCCGGCGCGGTCGGTGAAGATAATCGTTTTAACACAAATGATTTTGAACTTCAGGTACTGGACACTGAAAAGGTTCCCGAGGCTGCTTTCCTGATGATGGACGAGGCTGGGCAAAGAGCCGCCATGGAGGAGGATAGCAATTGGAAAACCATTAAGGGCTATACACAAAATGAAGAAGATGTGACGGATGATGCAATTTCTGCAGACGGCAAGGTTCGGGTCCTGCGCTTCGTTGTGACTGACGGAGATGACAACTGGTGGAACGGACCGGATACAGTAAGAATTTATGAGATAGAACTTTTCGGAACCGCGGATGCGGATTCGGGAATTACGGTATCCATTACGCCGGAGGTATTGGAAGTGGATGGAAATCCCGGCCAGAAGGGCCAGTTTACAGCGCTTGTGGAAGGGACGAACAATCAGGAGGTGATTTGGACCATCTCCGGTAATACCAGCAACGAGACTTTGATTGGAAACGGACAGCTGTTCCTGGGAACTGGCGAGGCTGCAGAGGAAATGACAGTGACTGCTTTTTCAGCGGAAGATCCTTCCAAGAGCGGTTCTGCCATGGTGAAGGTTATGTATGCGACACCAGAGCCGACAGAGACGCCAGAGCCGACAGACGGACCAGAGCCGACAGAGACGCCAGATCCGACAGAAGAGCCAGATCCGACAGACGGACCAGATCCGACAGAGACGCCAGAGCCGACAGATGGACCAGATCCGACAGACGGACCAGATCCGACAAAGGAGCCGACACCGACGGATGAGCCGACACCGACGGATACACCAGAGCCTGGAGTACCTGTGGAGACTACAATGGATAAGCTTCTTGAAACAGTGCAGCGTGAGAGCGAGGGAACAACCATTAAGGCCAGCGCAGACTCAACAGGTAATATTCTTTCAGCGGATGTGCAGGCGGCTATCACTGGAAAAGATATCACAATAGAGATAACATTGGAAAACAATATTACCTGGATCGTAAACGGAAATGATCTTGCATCAGAGCAGCGTGAGGACATCAAGCTGGATATCGAATATGGCGAACCAAACGCTGTGGGGACGATACCGGAAGCTCTGCTTGGCAGTATGGGAGAAGCAGCTCCCTTCAAGGTTGTCGTGCTGGCCCATAATGGAACATTCCAGGGTAAAGTACAGCTGAACTTCCCTATGGGCACGGCAAATGCGGGCAAGCATGCAACGCTGTTCTACTATAATGAGGCAACGGGGGAACTGGAGGAACAGGGAGCCGTTGTGATAGACACGGATGGAATTGCGCAGTTCGAGTTTGAGCATGCGTCACAATATGTGATATATGTTGGTGAAGAAAAAGCAGAGCCGACACCTGTACCGGAGCAGCCGGAGGATGACAATAATGAGGAAGCATCTGTACCACAGCAGCCGAAGAATGACAATAAAGCAGAAGTGCCTGTATCACCCAAGACGGGGAATGGGGAAACTTCTGATATGACAGGGACTCTTGCAATAGCAGGAGGGGCAGTATTCGTAATTCTTGGAATCGCGGCAGCTCTCATCTTGAGACGGAAGAAGTTTCCGCATACCTGAGGACGGCAAAGAACCAAACTAAAAGCCATAAAGTAAGTGAATAAATCCCACCCGGGCCGGCACATGCTTTCTTAGTAGAAAGCGTCGGTCCGGGCAAGGGATTTTTTCTGTTAGGCAGTAGGCGGCTTTGCTTTAGAGCGCGGTATTGTCAGTGCTGTTTTGTGATGTAACGCTGTGGAATAAAAATCAGTATTTGTAAAACCGTCCAGGTTATGGTAAAATAAAACAACGTCTGCAGAGGCTTTGCCGCAGGACGGGGATACAAAACAATCAGGAGGTTATTACATGTCACAGAGAACCGATATTCATAAAGTACTGATTATAGGATCCGGTCCTATTATAATAGGCCAGGCCTGCGAATTTGACTATTCCGGTACCCAGGCCTGTAAGGCACTGAGGAAGCTGGGGTATGAGATTGTATTGGTGAATTCCAATCCCGCTACGATTATGACCGACCCGGAGATGGCAGATGTTACTTATATTGAGCCATTGAACAGGGAGCGGCTGGAGCAGATTATTGCGAAGGAACGTCCGGATGCGCTGTTGCCAAACCTGGGAGGGCAGTCGGGGCTGAATCTTTGCTCCGAGCTTGCCGGCGCGGGTATTTTGGAGAAATATAATGTTAAGGTAATCGGCGTTCAAGTGGATGCCATTGAGCGCGGTGAAGACAGGATAGAATTTAAAAAAGCCATGAATGCACTGGGGATAGAGATGGCCAGGAGCGAGGTGGCCTACACTGTGGAGGAGGGGCTGCAGATAGCGGATAAACTGGGATATCCGGTGGTTTTGCGGCCTGCTTATACCATGGGCGGCGCAGGAGGCGGCCTGGTATACAATCGGGATGAACTGCGCACTGTCTGTACAAGGGGGCTGCAGGCTTCCCTGGTGGGACAGGTCCTCGTGGAGGAGTCTATTCTGGGATGGGAAGAGCTGGAACTGGAAGTGGTACGCGATGCGGAGGGCAATATGATTACTGTCTGCTTCATCGAGAATATAGACCCCCTGGGAGTGCATACGGGGGATTCCTTCTGTGCCGCGCCCATGCTGACAATTTCCGAAGAATTGCAGAAACGCCTCCAGGAGCAGGCTTACCGCATTGTGGAATCCGTGCAGGTTATCGGCGGAACCAATGTACAGTTTGCCCATGACCCGGTGAGTGACAGGATTATCGTCATAGAGATTAACCCCAGGACATCCCGTTCTTCTGCGCTTGCGTCCAAAGCTACGGGATTTCCCATTGCGCTGGTGAGCGCCATGCTTGCTTCCGGGTTGACGCTGAAGGATATTCCCTGCGGAAAATACGGCACTCTGGACAAATATGTGCCGAGCGGGGACTATGTGGTGATTAAGTTTGCCCGTTGGGCATTTGAAAAGTTTAAGGGCGTGGAAGACCGGCTGGGTACCCAGATGCGGGCCGTAGGCGAGGTCATGAGCATTGGAAAGAATTACAAGGAAGCATTTCAGAAGGCAATCCGTTCCCTGGAAACCGGCAGGTACGGCCTGGGGCAGGTTCCGAATTTGGAGCAGAAATCCAGGGAACAGCTGCTGCGGATGCTGATTACCCCTTCCAGCGAGCGGCATTTTGTCATGTACGAGGCACTGAAAAAGGGGGCCTCCGTGGATGAAATTCACGAGATAACCCATGTGAAGAAATGGTTTATCCGGCAAATGCAGGAACTGGCAGAGGAGGAACTGGAGCTTGTGAAAGGCAGAGGGGTGCTTCCGGCCGACGAACAACTGGCACAGGCCAAGAGGGACGGCTTTTCGGACAAATATCTGAGCCTGCTGCTGGAGGTACCTGAGCAGGTAATCAGAGACCGCCGTATTGCATTGGGAGTGGAGGAAGCCTGGGAAGGGGTCCATGTGAGCGGCACACCGGACAGTGCTTATTATTATTCCACGTATAATGCCCCGGATAAAAATACAGTCCGCAGCGATAAGCCGAAGGTCATGATATTGGGGGGCGGACCCAACCGCATAGGGCAGGGCATTGAATTTGACTATTGCTGTGTCCATGCGTCCATGGCGCTGAAGAAGCTGGGCTTTGAGACGATTATTGTCAACTGTAATCCCGAGACGGTGTCCACGGATTATGATACTTCGGACAAGCTTTATTTTGAGCCGCTGACGCTGGAGGATGTGCTGAGCATTTACAAAAAGGAGCAGCCGGTGGGCGTCATTGCCCAGTTCGGCGGACAGACACCGTTAAATCTGGCGGCAGATTTGGAGAAAAACGGCGTACGTATTCTGGGCACGGCTCCGTCTGTGATCGATCTGGCGGAGGACAGGGATCTGTTCCGCGCTATGATGGATAAGCTGGGGATTCCCATGCCGGAGTCCGGTATGGCAACCACTGTGGACGAGGCGCTGGAGATTGCACACAGGATAGGGTATCCTGTGATGGTGCGTCCCTCCTATGTGCTGGGCGGGCGTGGCATGGAGGTGGTGTACCATGATGCCAGCCTGACCGATTATATGAAGGCTGCGGTGGGTGTAACGCCTGACCGACCTATTCTGATAGACCGTTTTTTACATCATGCAACCGAATGTGAGGCGGATGCCATCAGTGACGGCACCCATGCGTTTGTGCCTGCCGTCATGGAACACATTGAACTTGCCGGCATTCATTCCGGTGATTCCGCGTGCATCATTCCTTCCAGGCATATTTCAGAGGAAAATGTGGCCACGATTAAGGAGTACACCAGGAAGATTGCCGAGGAGATGCATGTGCAGGGACTGATGAATATGCAGTATGCCATTGAGAACGGCAGGGTGTATGTACTGGAGGCAAATCCCAGGGCATCGCGAACCGTTCCGCTGGTATCCAAGGTGTGTAATATCCGAATGGTGCCCCTTGCAACAGAGATTATTACGGCGGATATTACGGGAAGGCCCTCACCTGTGCCGGGGCTGAAGGAACGGGTTATTCCTTACTATGGGGTAAAGGAGGCGGTTTTCCCCTTCAACATGTTCCCGGAGGTAGATCCCCTTCTGGGACCGGAAATGCGTTCCACCGGAGAGGTTCTGGGCTTGTCCGCCACGGTAGGGGAAGCTTTCTTCAAGGCACAGGAGGCAACACAGACAAAACTGCCCTTAAGCGGCACCGTGCTTATCAGCGTAAACCGCAGGGACAAAGGGGAGGTTGTGGAAGTGGGTGAAGCCTTCCAGAGGGCAGGCTTCCAGATACTGGCCACAGGAAGTACCTGCGCGTTGCTTCGGGAAGCCGGCATTGAGGCAAAGTTGGTGAAAAAGCTTTATGAGGGAAGGCCGAATCTGTTGGATCTGATTACCAACGGAGAGGTGGATTTGATTATCAATTCCCCTGTGGGAGACGAAAGCGAATATGATGACAGCTATCTGCGAAAGGCGGCAATTAAGGCGAAGATACCCTATATGACGACCATTGCCGCAGCAGCCGCCACTGTGGAGGGAATTCTCCAGGTGCAGAAGGCGGGAAACGGCGAGGTACATTCTCTCCAGAAACTGCATGGGATGATTCAGGAAGTAGATTTCTGACAGTATGAAAGGATTATGATGGCGAGAAATGGCTTCGGTTTCTGTAAGGAAAGCGGGGCCTTTTCCTATGGGTTTAAAAAGCCGGTACAAACATCCCTCTACGCTCACGACAGATTTATGCTCATTTAAGAAAGAAACGGTCACAGGGAACAAAATGTCTTATAATGGGTTT
>OFFG01001054.1_pt1 | contig 18455 bp, 20 predicted proteins | sample 1521331 | NCBI WGS metagenome assembly OFFG01 (sample SAMEA3504129, study PRJEB24116) | mouse gut metagenome | biome: mouse gut; feature: mouse-associated habitat; material: faeces | place: Denmark | collected 2011 | reverse complement strand
AAAATTTTTTATATATTTTTCGGAAGTGCAAATTGAATGATTGTTCCTTTGCCAAGAGCAGAAGAAACGGTGATTTTTCCCTGATGAGCTTCAAAAATCCATTTTACTAAGGAAAGACCCAAGCCAAAACCGGAATATTCTTTTTTATTGCGTGCGGCATCTACTTGATAAAAACGTTCCCAGATTTTGGGTAAATCATGTTCTGAAATACCAATTCCGGTATCGGAAATTTTGCCGTGAATAGTATTTTCATTTTGGCTTAGGGTAAAATTAATTTTTCCGTGTTCCTTATTGTAGTGTATGGCATTGGAAAAAAGATTGATTAAAGCACTGGTTAACAATGTGGGGTCGCCGTAGAAAAAAATAGCGTTTTCAATGGAAGAGGAAAAGAACAGTCCCTTTTCTTCTGCCAGTTCTTTTTGCTGTTCGGCAATAATTTCGGCAAGTTCACTGAAATTAATGTTTTCCCGTTCCAGTATATCGGTATTTTGTTCTGCTTTGGTCAGCAAGAGTAATTGGCTTGTCAGCTGAGAAATCTTTTTGGCATTCCATAAAATAGTATGCAGTGCTTTTTGATTTTCTGTGCTTTGTTCGTTTTCAAGGGCAAGTTCGCATTGGGCGATAATGACGCTGATAGGTGTGCGGATTTCGTGGGAGGCATTGGAGGTAAACTGCTTTTCTTTTATGAAAGCCTGTTCTGTAGTTTCAAAAAGTGCGTCAAAGGTACGGGCAAGGGCATGGATTTCGTCCCGGGATTTTCCGGGTAATTGTATACGCAGGGAGAAATCTCTTTTATTTTGGATTTCTTGTGCCGTTGTAATAATATGTTCAATGGGCTGAAAGGATTTATTAATAAATAAGCGGGATAAAATAATGGTTAAAAATGCCAGTAAGGGCAAAAAGGCAAGAATAGTATAAAAAAGTATGCTGAATGTTTGTTTTGCTGAGGCAACAGAAATAATCCCCCGCACAAAAATTTTTTTGCTTTGTATTTCTTTTTGAATATCGTAAATATAAAAATGCCCTGTTGTTTTGAGCCTGTTTATTGTGAAATCAGTATAGACAGGAAAATTTTGCGGTATTTCCCCATAAATAAATTCTTTCTTGTCGTCATAGAGTGATGTGTAAATATTATCTTGCACGAAATAGAGGGAATTGAGGAAAATTCCGCTGTCGCGAAAGCGTATTCGTCCGGCATTTTCTTCAATTGCGGCAATGAGTTCATTTTTTATTGTGGACTCTTTTTGTTCTTTTCCCGCAATAAGAAGCAGGGTGAGAAAGAGAAGGACAAATAAAAAAATACTGATACTGATAAGAATAGTCAGTTTACCCTTAATGCCCGGGGAAAAAAATTTATTCTTCACGGATAACATAGCCTTGTCCGCGTATGGTATGGATGAGTTTTATTGCATGTCCTTCATCAATTTTTTTTCGCAGATATCTGATGTATACATCAATAATATTGGAATTGCCGTCGTAGTCATAATTCCAAATATGCTGGTTGAGGGTTTCACGTGAAAGAACCTGCCCTTTATGGATAAGCAGATAAAAAAGCAGGGTATATTCTTTTGAGGATAAGGAAACAAGGATATTATTGCGGGTCACTGTTTTTGTTTTATCGTCAAGAATAAGATCCGCAATTTGGTATATGTGCTGAGCCTGTTTTGAATCTCTGCGGATAAGAACGCGGATACGTGCAGATAATTCTTCAAAGGCAAAAGGTTTTACCATGTAATCATCAGCACCTAAATCAAGTCCTTTGACTTTATCTTCAATACTGTCTTTGGCGGTAAGGATGAGTACAGGCGTCAAATTATTTTTGTTTCGGATAAAGGAGAGAATTTCCAGACCGCTCATGTTGGGAAGCATAATATCAAGAATGATTAAATCGTATTCCGCACCCTCAATATAGGCTATTGCCTCATTTCCCAAGTGGCAGGAATCAATGGTATAATGTTCTTTTTTTAGTTTTTCGCAGATAAGTCTGTTTAAAGAAATATCATCTTCTACAACTAAAATTCTCATGATATATTATTCATGGGCAGGGCTAAACAAATCATTTTCGTCAAGTTCGTCTAAAACAGTATAGGAACAGACGTGGATTTTTGTGCAGTCCTCTTCTTCACAAGGATTAAGCATACATTTTGCGCTGACAAAATTGCTGACCATATCAATAAAATCAATTCCTGCTCCTTTTGCAAGGATAGGATATTCAATTTCTTCACCGTCTTGAATGGTTCGCAGGGCAACCTTGCATTTTGAAGCGTTGAAAGAAAGGGGAACTATACTTCCTTTGATGGTTATTTGTGACTCAGCCATGAAACCGATATTCCTTTTTATATGATTTTTTTATTTCTTAGGATATTTTTTTTAATTTTGTCAAGTATTTCACAATTTATTTTTAGAGAATTTTTTGCTATAGTGATTTTGCGGAGGCGATATGAGAACAATGTGGGCACCTTGGAGAATGGAATATATCCGTTCTCCCAAAAAGAAAAACGGCTGTGTGTTTTGTCTGAAAAGCTTTGACAGGAAAATAACGGCGGAAGATACAAAACGGCTTGTGGTATATAAGGGAAATTTTGTCTATGTCATGTTAAACCGCTACCCCTATGCGGCAGGGCATCTTATGGTTATCCCTTATCGGCACTGCATGGATTTAACGGATCTTTTAGATGAAGAGCGGAATGAATTTATGGATGTTATTAACCTTTCCTGCAAGGCCATTCGGAAGGTTTGCCACCCTGACGGCATTAACATGGGAATAAATTTGGGCAAAGCTGCCGGAGCAGGTATCAGTGAGCATTTGCACGGTCATTTAGTTCCGCGCTGGGAAGGAGATTCCCAATTTATTGCGGTGGTGGCGGATGTTCGGCTTATTCCGGAACGGCTTGAAACAATGCAAAAAACTTTTGCTCTTGCTTTTAAGGAAATAATAGATTAATAATATTTTACCGTATGGTGATATTGATAAGAATGTATAGGAGTGGTTATGCGTTACTTAAAAGTCTTTTTTTTAGTTCTTGTTTTCTTTATTGTCATGATGTTTTTTGTGCAAAATCAAGCGTCATTTGCTGATCCTGTGGTTTTGAAATTAGATTTGCTTGTTATTGAGCCTATTGAAACAATACCACTTCCTTTATATTCTGTTATGCTTATCTGTTTTGCTTTGGGAGCATTTCTTGTTCTTCTCATGCTCATGTGGGACAGAGTGGCTCTTAGCTCTCGTGTTATGGCTGCCCGCCGCCGTGCCAATGCTTTTGAAAAAAAGCTTAATAAGGTGGAATCAGAACTTTCTTCGCTTACAACAAAATATTCCGACAGTGAAAATAAATTAAAAGCTGAACTTGAGGCAACACAAAAGCGTTTGGATTCAGTTCTGCGCGCTTCCGATCCTGAATAACTGATATATGCAATTACCGGAAAATTTTAAACTGACCCCCATGTATGAGCAGTATCTTGGGATAAAGGAACAATATCCTGATACTATCCTCTTTTATCGCATGGGGGATTTTTATGAGCTTTTTTTCCATGATGCGGAAATTGCCGCTAAGGAACTGCAGCTTGCCCTGACAAGCAGGAATAAGGGCGATTATATCCCCATGTGCGGAATTCCTTGGCATGCTGCTGATGCGTATTTCAGCCAAATGGTGGAAAAGGGATACAAGGTTGCCATTTGTGATCAGGTGGAGGATCCGAAAAGCGCAAAAGGGCTCGTCAAGCGGGAAGTTACCAAAATTTTAACTGCCGGCACTGTTATTGACGATGCGAATTTGGAGGCAAAGCAGCATACTTTTTTAGGGGCAGTTTTTTGGCAGGAAAATGCCGGAGCTTTTGCATGGCTTGATGTTTCAACGGGTGCTTGGACAGGCGTGCAGGTTTCCAAAGAAAGTGAGCTTTGGCAATGGGTTTATAAGGTTGATCCTAAAGAACTTCTTGTTGCAGCGGGTATGGAAATTCCTGAGCTCATAAAAATTAATGGAAAAACACAGCTTGTTTATTTAAATGCTTCCAGCCATTTTGATTTAAAGCGTTCTGAAAAACGTGTTTTGGAAGTGCAGAAAGTTCAGGAACTTTCCGCGCTTGGTTTAGAAAAAAAGCCTGTTCTGGTGCGTGTGTGCGGGGCAATAGTAGCCTATATCGAACAAACGCAAAAATATGTTCCTTCCTATCTCTCCGCTTTTGAGCCCATGGATACGGGAATGTTTATGGTTATTGATGAAGTAACCGAGAGAAATTTAGAGATTTTTCGCCGTTATGACGGCAAAAAAGGGCTGGGGACGCTGTGGCATGAGCTTGATTTGTGTCAAACCCCAATGGGAGGGCGTTTACTGGAAGAACGTCTGCGGTATCCGTATAAAGATATTGCACGGATTATCCTGCACCAAGATGTTGTCAGCCATTTTTTTGCAAATCCGAAAAAACTGCAGGCATTACGCGGTCTTTTGGATAAGGTCTATGATTTGGAACGGCTTTCCACACGTATTAGTGTGAACCGGTTTTATCCCAAAGATTTTTTAGCCCTGCGGGACAGTCTGGCGTATTTACCGGATATTTTTTCTGTTTTACAGCAAGAAGATAATATCCTTCCCACAGATAAAAGCTTGAATTTTGAGAATGTCCCTGAAGGGCTGGGGCGTTTGCTCAAAAAATGGGACAGCTGTGTTGATATATATACATTGTTATCACAATCCTTGCTCGATACTGTCCCGCAGCAAATTACCGAGGGTATGCTGTTTAAAGTTGGGTATCACCCTGAACTAGATGAGCTCATTGATGTTATGGAACATGGGGAAGCTCGCTTGCAGGCCCTTTTGGTGCATGAACAGGAAAAATCCGATTTACCCAAGCTGAAGATGGGCTATAACCGAGTTTTTGGGTATTATTTTGAGTTAAGCAAGGCGCAACATCAGGAAGTACCGGCTTATTTTGAACGCAGGCAAAGTCTTGTCAATGCAGAGCGCTTTGTGACGCCGGAGCTGAAAGAGCTGGAGAATAAACTGCTTTCTGCTTCTGAAAAGCGCAATGAATTGGAATATCGTTTATTTCAGGAACTGCGGCAAAAAATTGCCGATGAGCGTCCCAGACTTCTTTTTATGGCAGGATTACTTGCACAAATCGATTATTGGCAGGCATTAGCGGAATGTGCCAGAAAAAAAGACTGGGCAAAGCCTCTGCTTGATGAAGGCAGCAGCATTGAAATAAAGGACGGCAGACATCCCGTTGTCGAATCCGTTATTGGCAAATCCCATTTCATTCCCAATGATTTGCTTGTTGATGAAAAAAGGCGTCTTTTATTGATTACAGGACCGAATATGGCAGGTAAGTCAACGGTACTGCGGCAGTCAGCGCTTATCTGCATGCTTGCACAAATGGGATCCTTTGTTCCTGCAAGCTTTGCCAAAATCGGTATTGTGGACAGGATTTTTTCCCGTGTGGGTGCATCTGATAATATCAGTCAGGGGCAAAGTACCTTTATGGTTGAAATGATGGAAACAGCACGGATTTTGCGTCAGTCAACCAAGAAAAGTTTTGTGATTTTAGATGAAATAGGGCGCGGAACAAGCACATTTGACGGTTTGGCGCTTGCTTGGGCTGTGGCGGAAGAATTATTAAAACGTGCAGGCGGGCAAATCCGTACGCTTTTTGCAACCCATTACCATGAACTGACTGCGCTTGAGGGGAAAATTTCCGGCGTTTTCAATATGAATATTGCCATAAAAGAATGGAATAACGATATTGTCTTTTTACGAAAGCTCATTCCGGGACCGGCGGATAAGAGTTATGGGGTAGAAGTGGCAAGGCTTGCCGGGGTGCCTTCCCATGTTGTGCACAGGGCAAAGGAACTTCTTGCACTGCTTGAAGAAAATAAGGAAAAAGCAGAAAAAAGGGTTGAGCTTGTGCTTTTACCGGGACTTGAGCCGACAAAAGATTTGCCGGAAGAGAAAAAACAGGAAGCGATTTCTTCAAAAACTGTTGAAGAGGAAATAGAAAAAGCATTAAAAGAAAATCCCATTTTAAAAGAATTGTCAGAAATTAATTTAAATACTTTAACACCGCTGGACTGCATGCGTTTGCTTTTTGAGTGGAAAGAAAAATTATCCTCATGATAAAAAAATTGCCTATGAAAAAATATAGTTTGTTCGCCGTCTGTTGTTTATTTATTTTTTGTGCTGCCTGCGGGAAAAAGGGCGATCCCCTGCCTCAAAAAGTAGACCAGCTTTTTAGCCTGCAAAATGTTTTTGTGATTTATAATCCGGAAGGCACCTTATCGGTGCAGGGCACAGTTGCGGGTGCTCTTGAAAACGTACAGGCTTTTACCCTTGAGCTTGAGGCTGTTGATGAAAACTGCATTGGCTGTCCCTTTGTTCCTGCTGAAAAATATTCAAAAACGCCTCAGGAAGTCTGGGGGCAAGACCGCAGTTCCGAGTTCAGCTTTTCTGTTTTGCCCTATACACAAAGCAGTGTGTACCGTTGGCGGCTTGTGGTGTATAATGCGGTTTCCGGTTTAACCAATGTTGTTACACCCGTCTACAAAGTGAATAAACCCTTTGAAGAAATACGTGATTTTGTGGAAGTAAAGTAAGATTGGCTGTTATACCGTTCATGACGGGATTAATATTCTGCATTATTATCATAATTGCTTCTTAAAAAAGACAGATTATTTTTTCTCGATAACTTTTTCATGCGGTGCAACATCTTTTGTTATGATTGCCCCTGCTGCAATAAGGGCGTTTTCCCCAATCGTGACGCCCGGTAAAATCGTTGCATTTGCCCCGATGCTTGCCCCTTTTTTGATGTGTATTTTTTCCGGCTTGAAATTTTTATTTTTTGAAACAGGATACTTATCATTGCAAAAAGTCGCATTTGGTCCAATGAAAACATTATCTTCTATGGTAATGCCATCATAGAGGAAAACACCGTTTTTGACAGTGACGTTATTGCCAATTTTTACATCATTTTCAATAAAACAATGGGAGCAAATATTGCAGTTATCACCAATTTCTGCATTTGGCAAAACAACACAAAATTGCCAGATAGAGGTATTTTCACCAATATTTTTTGATTGTACATCGGCGAGTGAATGTATCAATTTTGTACCTCTTTTAAAAAATCTTCATAATTTCTGATGTATTCGCTTTCATCATAATAATCACTGGCTAAAACCATGAGCTTGCAGCCGTAGGAAAAATTCCGCATTTCCCGCCACATATTTTTGCCTATATATAAGCCAATGTCAGGACGATTAAGCCATACTGTTTCGCGGTTTTTGCCGTCATCAAGGACAAATTCACATGCGCCGTCCATGGCAACAATGATTTGTTCCATATTTTTATGGGCGTGTTTGCCCCGTTCCTGATTGGGAAGCGTATCAAAAATATAATATACCCGTTTGAGCTCAAAAGGGATATTTCTTTCGCTTTCAAGAGAAACGAGTTTTCCTCTTTCATCACCCATCACTTTCATTTCTATTAATTTGTAATCCATAAAAACTTCTTATGCTTTCCAGTTGTTGAGGGTTTCAATAATAAATTCTGCCTCGTTTTCCGATAAGACAGGGGATATCGGCAGGCTTAAAACTTCCCGGTGTATTTTTTCCGTAACGGGTAAAGAAAGGGCGCTATATTCTTTATAGGCTTCTTGCTTATGAGGAGGAATGGGATAATGGATAATGGTTTCAATGCCTTTTTCTTTTAAATAGGCTTGCAGTTCATCCCGTTTTGGTGAGCGAACAACAAAAACATGCCAAACATGCGCATTTTTCTCTCTTGCATGCGGTAAAGTAATGGCGGGATTATGAATGGAATGAAGATATTTTTCCGCAATAGCGCGGCGTTTTTCATTGTCTTCATCTAAATATTGCAATTTTATATCCAAGACAGCGGCTTGGATTTCATCTAAACGGGAATTTATCCCTTTATAAATATTATGATATTTTATATGGGAACCGTAGTTGGCAATAGCTTTGACTTTGAAATACAATTCTTCATCATTGCAGGTAATTGCCCCGCCGTCCCCCAGACAGCCTAGATTTTTCCCCGGATAAAAGGAAAAACCGGAAGCATCGCCTAAATTGCCGACGCGTTTATTTTGATAATACGCACCATGCGCCTGTGCTGAATCTTCAATAATTTTAAGGCGGTATTTTTTAGCCAGTTCCCATATTTTTTCCATGTCGCAGGCTTGTCCGTAAAGGTGCACAACCAGTATCGCCTTTGTTTTTTCCGTAATTTTTTCTTCAATACGATTTGGGTCAATGCAGTAGGTATCGATATCTGGTTCAACCAAAACAGGCGTACATCCGTTTTGCGTAATGGCGAGAATAGTCGCAATATAGGTATTTGCCGGAACAATGATTTCATCACCTTTGCCAAAACCATAGGCTTGGATAATAAGGCGCAGGGCATCGAGTCCGTTTCCGCAGCCAAGTGCATAGTTTGTACCGCAAAATTCAGCGAAGTGTTTGCAAAAATTTGTATTTTCATCACCAAGCAAATAGCGTGCACTGTCATTAACAGCATTGAAACGGGCTGTTATCTCATTTTTAAAACGGGCGTTAATAGCTAGTAAGTCTAAAAATTTAATCATCGCGTATCCTTTGCTTACCACTCACTTTAATTATGTATGATAATGCGAAACTTGTCAAATTAATGCAAGAAAGATAAAGAATAGAGTATGTTAGCGTGTGCTCGCATTTTTCATTTGCGCAATTAAATTCTCTTTTACCTCCCGTGCATCTTCACTTAATTCTTCATCAGGAAGAGAAAGCAGCAAATTTATTTCATATTTTAATGTTTTTCCTGTCATGATAAGCATTTTTTCTCTTTGATAGGAAGTATTCGCACCATGCAAGCGATAAGAAAAAAGTATTCTGTTGAGATATTTAATTTTCCAATATTTACTAATCTGCAGCATAAGCCAGTAATCTTCCAGCGGCGCTTCAGTTGTAAACATGCCTATTTTTTGAAAAATATCTTTTCTGAATAAATAGCCGTTGGGAATGTGATTTCCTGTAAATAATTTTTTATATGTTCCAAAGATATTGCTTTTAAAAGAAAATTGATGATAATATTCCAAATAGGAAGCAAAATTTCTAAAATCACCCTCTTCAAAATTTGATTTTGGTGAAAGGGAACTGTCAGCAACATAACATTTTTGTGAATTTATATCTATAAATTCATTATTTCCAACACATAAAGCGTATTCCGTATTATTTTCCAGAAAGTCCGTTTCCAGTTTGATACATTCCGGACGGGCTTTGTCATCAGAAGCAATTAAATACAGATATTTTCCCTGCGCAAGAGAAAGGAGTTTATTGAGTGTCGTACACGTACCGCTGTTTTCTTGGGTTTCTATATGAAAACGCACAAAACGCGTTTGAAACTTCTTTTGCAGAAGCTGAAGAATTTTATAGGTTAAATCTTTGGATCCATCATCAATAACAGTGAGTTCAATATGTTGATATGTTTGATTAACTATGGATTCAATTGTTTCCTGTATAAATTTTTCATGGTTATAGGCAGGAATAATGACGGAAACTAATGGTTCTTGCATGCTGTTTGCTCCTCTTAAGCAATTGAATTTAATTTGTTATAAGAAAATGATAAAGTCAAGCACGAATTTTGCATATCATTTTTGCAGAGGCTGTTTCGTCAGAAGATTGACAAAAAAGATAGAAAATAATACCATAAAAATATAAGGAAATTTTTTCCTTATATAGGGGTGAGTTATGTATAAATATGTTCATCTTATGTTTAATGATAAATTCAATAAATCCGTTGTTGATTTTTTGAATACGCATTTTAATCCGCAAGATCATTTATTTTTATGTAAACGTTTTTTCAAGGAATTCCCCTTTCCAACCGGTGCGAATGTTATGGAAATTCAATCACTTTATCAAATTAATTGGAATGAGCTGCATGTTGAAAAAATTTTCTGCCATTCTTTATTTGATAATGAAGTCATCGATTTTTTATATACTCATAAGGATTTTTTGAAAAAAGCAGTGTGGATAATGTGGGGCGGAGATTTTTATAAGTTCCCGGAAGATGAAAAAAATATGCATGTGCGGCAAAATTTTGCTCAATATGTAACCAATTATGAAAAAGAAGAAATTTCTGCAAAACTGAAAATTGATATTACTCCGTATAAATTAAGGTACAATTTTCCGGTGAATAAGGATATACTGGATATCTGCATGCCCAAAGATCATGATGATATTGTTATACAAATCAATAATTCTGCTGATGATTCAACCCTGGAAGGTTTGGCATGTTTGCGGAAATTTGCTGATGAAAATATCCGTATCCGCACCATTCTTTCCTATGGAAAAACAGAGTATAAAGATATTATTATCCGGAAAGGAAAAGAGTATTTTGGCGATAAGTTTGAATATTTGGATAAAATATTGTCACCTAAATATTATGCCAATTATCTTGCCGAGAATGATATTTTGATTTTAAATCAAGACCGCTCGCAGGGAGTAGGCAATACGCTGGCTTCTTTATATTTGGGAAAGAAAATTTTTATCCGTAAGGAAATTTCCACTGCAACCCGTTTGGATCGTGATGGTTTCGTTATTTATGACACCAACACCATAAAAAATTTAACCTTTGCAGAGTTTATCAAAAATGATTATGCGGAGCATAATAAAGAAGCTGTAAAAAAATTTTTTGATGAAGATTTTATCAAATCCCAATGGGAAGTCATTTTAGCGTCATAAAGAGGAACTATGCAGTATCTCATTCCTTATTGTTCATCGTACTTTGCCGGTAATGAGCAAAAATACGTATTAGATGTTCTTCAGTCCGGTTTAGTTTCCGGTGATAGAAAATATACGAAACTTGTGCAGGAATATTTTAAAAATCAGTTTTCCATTCCTGATATCTTATTGACGACATCGGGCAGTACAGCCCTTGATATGACTGCCATACTGCTCAATTTAAAAGCCGGCGATGAAGTGATTATGCCTTCCTATACCTTTGTTTCAACTGCAAATGCCGTGCTCATGCGCGGGGCAAGACCTGTTTTTGTGGAAATTGATGAAACGTTAAATATTGATATTTCAAAAATTGAGGAAAAAATTACGAAAAAAACAAAGGCGATTTATCCGGTGCATTATGCCGGCTGTTCCTGTGACATGGATAATCTGTTAGTCTTAGCCAGAAAATATCGTCTTTTTGTTGTTGAAGATGCTGCTCAGGCTGTTAATGCAAAATATAAAGACAGGTACCTCGGAACATTGGGGGATTTAGGTGCGTATAGTTTTCATGAAACAAAAAATTTTGTCTGCGGTGAGGGCGGAGCCTTAGCTGTCAATAACCATGAGTATCTGGAACGGGCTGAAATTATTCGTGAAAAAGGCACCAATCGGAGCAAGTTTTTTAAAGGCTTTGTGGATAAATATACATGGTGCGATATGGGAGGAAGCTATTTGCCTTCTGATTTATTGAGCGCTGTTTTATTGGCTCAATTGGAGCAGAAGGATATCATTACGGAAAAACGAAAAGTTATTTGTGAACGATACAGGAATAATTTGACAGAGCTGGAGAAAAAAGGCTTTTTGTCCATGATGAAAATTCCAGAGTATAATACGCCTAATTACCATATTTTTTATATCCTTTTGCAAGACGGTGCGCAGAGGGATGCATTGCTGGCACACTTGAAAAGCGAAAAAATCGGTGCCATATTTCATTATATTCCGCTTCATACATCAAAAATGGGGGCAAAGCTGGGGTATAAAAGAGAAGATTTTCCGCTGTCGGTAAATTTGAGTGAAAGGATTATCCGTTTGCCATTATTTGCAGGTTTGGCAGCAGAACAAGCGGACTATATTTGTGAAAAAATTATAACGTTTTTTAGGAGATAACAACATGGAAAAAATAGATAAAGACCGTAATATATATATATATAAAGAAAAAAATTCCCGGTACGGCAAAGAGACAAAGGAAATAATAAAATCCCGCGTTCCTGAAGAAAAAGATTTTCCTTCCGTTATTCTCATTGACAATATTTCATTTTGCAATCTCAAATGCAGTATGTGTTTCCATAAGGAAATGAAACGAAAAGCCGGAATTATGGAATGGGATTTGTATAAGAAAATTATTCAGGAAATTAGTGAAAATAATCCTGCTGCACAAATTTGGATTACCTTCTTTGGCGAAGGCTTAATGCTGAAAGATTTGCCTGAAAGAGTTAAATATGCCCGTGATATGGGTCTTAACAATATTATTCTCAATACCAATGGTAATCTCGCCAGAACTGATTTTTCAAAACGCCTTATTGAAGCAGGGTTAAATGGTTTTTATGTGGGGATAGATGCGTTTACCCCTGAAACCTATGCACAAATACGTGTCGGGGGTAATTTGGAAAAAGTAACCGAAGGAGTTTTGGAATACAAAGAACTGCTTGAAAAATACGGAAAAGAAAACCAGAGAGTTGTGGTTCAGTTTGTGGAAATGGACATCAATGCCCATGAATTAAATGACTTTGTTCATTTTTGGCATGGGGAACATGGTATACAATGTAAAGTCCGTCCCATGGTAAGCTGGGCAGGAAAGGCAGGGAGAATTGCCACAAATTTAGTAGATACGGAAGAACGGCTGCCTTGTTATTGGGCGATGAATACCATTAATATCACAGATAAAGGCGATGTGGCACTTTGTTCTGTTGATTTGGATTGTGCGTGTCCCATGGGAAATGTTGTAAATTCCAGCATAAAGGAAGTTTGGAATACAACATTAAGAGAATTTCGGGACAACCAGCGTCAGGGCAACTGGGATAAAATACCTCCTTTATGCCAAGGCTGTAAAGATTGGCAGTCAGGTTACGCAAAATATATGTAAGTGAGAAGCGCTGCGCATAAAAATATAAAGGAGGTGAGTATAATGAAATAGGAGAAATGATCATGGCAGAATTTCATTCTTTTTTAGAGACTGTAGATGACTATTTATTATTAACGGAATTTCCGAAAATAATTCCCATAGATACTGTAAACTTTTGCAATTTGAAATGTTCAATGTGCATGACCAAAGATTCAAAAAGAGCAAAAGGTTTTATGGATTGGAACTTATATACAAAAGTCATTGATGAAATAGCAAGCGAAGATTTATCAACAAGAATTTATATGGTTTTTTCCGGTGAGCCTATGCTGCGGGCTAAGCATAAACAAAGTATTTTTGCTATGATCAGCTATGCAAAAAATAAAGGGTTAAATGAATTATTTATTAATACAAATGGCTGTCTCTTGAATGAAGAAAACTCCATACACTTATTAGAAAGTGGAATAAAACAAATTTTTATTGGTCTTGATGCTTTTTCTTCAGATGTTTACCAATTAAACAGGTGTGGCGGAAATTACGAAATAACAAAAAATAATGTTTTAAATTTATTGGCGCTTCAAAAAAAAATAAATAAAAATGATGTAAAAATAGAGTGCCAATTTATTGAAATGGATAATAATATACATCAAGAAAAAGATTTTATTAAATTTTGGACAGGACAAGGTGCACATGTAAAAGTCCGTCCAATGTGTACTTGGGCAGGTAAAATTGATAGGAAAATAATGGTACCGCTGACTGAAAAAAGAAAAGCATGTTATTGGGCAATGACAACAATGGTTATTGGTTTTAACGGACAAGTTGTGAATTGTGCATGTGATTTGGGTGCAGAAATCAGTCACGGTAATGTTAATGAAAAATCAATAAAAGAAATTTGGAATACAAGCCTTAAAGAATTTAGAAAAATACACTTGGAAGGCAGATGGAATGAACTAAACTCCTTATGTAAAAATTGTAAGGATTGGCAAATAGCAGGTTCAACCCATTATTCTCATGATGTGATTTTTTAATTTAACAGTCGCAGTTCATGTATGGGAAATTAAAATAAAGTTTTATAGTTAGTATTATTGAAAAAAATGAAAGTTGCAGTTTTACAATCAAATTATATCCCATGGAAAGGATATTTTGATATCATTAATGATGTGGATTTATTTGTTTTTTATGATGAAGTACAATACACAAAAAATGATTGGCGAAACAGGAATAAAATTTATTCTTTACAGGGGTTGTCATGGATAACTGTTCCTGTTACGTATTCTTTTGGGCAAACAATTGCTGAAACAAAAATTAATCAGGAAAGCAACTGGCAAAAAGAGCATTGGGATAAACTTGAAAATGCTTACAAAAAAGCACCCTATTGGAATGTATATAACGATTTTTTTTACCGACTTTATTTTGAAGAAAAATGGGAATTTTTATCTGAATTAAATCAATATGTCATTAAACATATTGCTTCTGAATTTTTGAAAATTAATACAAAGTTTGATATAAGCACCAACTATAGCTCTCATGGACAACGGGCAGAAAAACTTTTGTCTTTATTACAATCAATAGGGACATCAGTTTATATATCAGGTCCTGCAGCAAAATCATATTTACCGGAAAAAGAATTTAATGACGCAGGTATTCAAGTTGTTTGGAAAGATTATTCACATTACCCGGTTTATAAACAAATAAGAGCCCCCTTTGAACATGGTGTTAGTATTGTTGATGTGCTTTTTAATACAGGTGAAAAAGCAGGAATATATTATAAAAGTCAGCTCTCATAAAAAATCACTGCTTTGTTTATTGGTGAGGACTATGCTTTGCTGAGGAACGATAACCTGATTGTGGGTTAATTGATGGGAAACATAGGCATTTGCCCCAATCAGATTATAGGAACCTATTGTTGCGCCATTTTTAATGGTGGCATTTGCGCCAATAAAATTATTGTCATGGATGGTAACGTTTCCGGCAATACAGGCATTAACCGCGATAAAATTAAAATCTCCCATTGCTGAATGATGAGAGAGCAGGCTGTTGGGATAAAAAATATTTCCGTTTCCAATTTTGCAAAATGGGTCAATAGCGGCATAAGGTAAAATAATATTTCCCTCTCCCATATTGTCTGTTTCGACTCTAGAGGAAGAAAAAATAATATTTTCAATTTGATAGCCGCGTTCTTTTATTTCATAAAAGATTTTTTTTCTTGCTTCATTGACCTTGGTATAGCCAATGCAAAGGGCAATGGAAAACTCTTTTGGGGAATAGTTTTTTGCAATATCTTCAAAAGGGACAACAGGAAGATTAAAAAGGGTATTCTGCTTTAGATATTGTTTATGGGTTGTGAAGGCAGCAGGCGTATGCAGTTTATCTTTTTGGATATAAAAATAAACAAGTTCTGCCAAATCTGTTGTGCCAAAAATAAGAATTTTTTTCATGGGATTATTTTTTTCGTAAAACTGTCAGGTGTCCTTTAGGGAAATTTTCTAAAAGAGGTATGCCATTATCGGTATATTTTTCTATAAGGAATTTTAAAAGATTATTTAAGTTTTTTAAGTGCTTGTCGTCTTTGTACGGCGTAGAGGCAAGAATTTTTTCGCTGATATCAGCCATAACAAATAAACCGTCACCTATTGTAATAAGCTCAAGTATTTCAAAGTCTAATTCCTGAGCAATTCTTCGCAGAAAATATTGTGTATTTCTAAAGAAATCAAAGGGAGGTTCATGCTCACAATATGATAAAACAGAGGTGATAATTAAATTGCCATTTTGCTTTAATACTCTGTGACATTCTTTGAAAAGATCGTGAGGCTTATAAACATGTTCTAAGACTCCTGTGCAGAGTATGGAATCAAATTCATTGTCAGGTAAGGGGAAAGGTTGATTTATATCATGAAAAATATCAATAAAAGGATTTTTATGATAACTGTTTTCCCAGTCCATACAGACGGAATCTGTAATTAAATCTTTATAAAATTCATAATAGGGTACAAAACCGCAGCCAAGGTCGAGGAGTTTCCCTTTTATGTATGTTTTCATCAATCTATTAATATTGTGCAGATGATATGTTCTTGTAAGGTCTGAACCGCTACCCAGAGTTGCAGGGTTTACTTGCAAATTTTTATTTTCATCGACAATATATCGTGTCGGCTTCCATAATTCTTTATTTTTCATGTCTATCATCCCAAATAAATTTTTTAAATGGTATGACAGAAGAATGATGTTGTCAATTGTTTGAGAATGATAACATATAATTATTCTTGACAGTTGATAGTGATTAGAATAAATTTTGTAAAAAAATATATGAGATATGGAGGAATTGTCATGCTGTCAAGTATGACCGCATTTTACCTTGCAGATCTATGCCCAGTTCCGTCCTTTATGGGAATTATATTTAAGGGCATGATAGCGGTTCTGACAACAGCAGGCTTCATTTTTGCAGGTACTTTCAGAATGCCAGAGTTTCGTTTTTTGATTGTTAAAATAAGGCAGTTCCGGAGGAATTTCAATGAAAAATAAAATACATGGAAGAGATGGCGCCATGGTGTTTTTTCTGACGTTCATGATTCGCCTTTGGGGATTTATTTTGAATGGAAGGTTAAAACTGATACCGGATGAAATGGGAATGCTGGTGTCTGCGGCAGGCCTGGCAGGGAGAGACTGGTCGGGCATTGTGCATCTTCTAAATTATTATGGTTTTGGATATGCAGTGTTATTGACTCCGATATTTTTATTGACAAAAAATCCCTATATTATCTATTGGTCAATTATGACAGCGGGAGCAGCGCTGCTGAGTTTATCAGCGGTAGTTAGTTATCATATCCTTACAAAATATCTGGGGATAGAAAACCGTATATATGCCATATCTGTTTCTGTTTCCTGTTCTATGCTGTCTCTCACAGATATGCGTTATATCAATAATGAACCTATGCTTGTTTTAATTTGCTGGGTTCTTTTGTGGCTGATTTTGTTGTTGGTGAAGCATGATAATGACAGGAAACAGAAAATAAAATATACGGTTCTGGTGATTCTGCTGCTGACTTATGCTCTGACAGTTCACAGCCGATTAATGGTCTTATGGCCTGCTTTTGTTTTGCTGGTGATAGTGTTTTATATTTTTTATAAAAGGGTTCTGATTTCCCTGAAGACAGGGATTCTATTTGGGGCTGTTTCCTTTCTTGCTGTCTTGAAAGGGATTTCTTTTGTGCAGACCTGTTTTTGGGTAGCGGATGAGAAAGGATATTTGCATAATTCCATCGGTTCAACGTCCGGTGGTATGGTTTCAAAGCTTACAAATCTGCTGCAGTCCTCAGACAGCTGGAATGCAGTATTCAATATTGGAATGGGAAATCTATATACAAGTATTTTTTGTACAGCAGGAATGATATGCTTTTGCGGCATTGTTCTGTACAAATTTTTAAAGGCTCATATTGTTCCCAGAGATTCCTTTTTAGAAGAAATAAAGCCTGGTCAAAATGTGAATTGCATGATAGAAACGGGATTTATTTTCTGGGGAATGGTATTTTTTATTACTCTGGCAGGGCTGATGGTGGAATGGGGAGAGTTAGCGGCTAAGGGGCAGGCCCTGGGATATGGAGCTGATACAACGGCAACGAAAATTTTTGTATATATCAGGTATTATTCGTGCATTATTTCAATAATTATGTTTTTGTTTTTTGCTTTTATCTATCACAACCGGAATCTGCTGAAAAGATATATGGTTCGTGTGTGGTATATATTTGCATGTTTAAACAGTTACTGGTTTTTGGGAATTGTTCCTTATCTTGAGACTTCCAGCGTAGCACTGACGGTTTTCGCTCCCTATGGATTTTATACTCTGGATCAGAAGGTGGCATCCTTTAATTTATATTTGATTTGTGAGGTATTGCTTCTGGTTTTGTTTACAGGAGTGTGTATCTGTTATAAGAAAGGAAGGGTGTTGGCGCCTGTAATTCTTATGTTGTTGTTGCTTACATACAGGTATTATTATCTTGGTGTTTTTCTGAATGAGACCAGTGACCATAAAGCCAATGCGGGATACCATTTTGTAAGCGAAATGGAAGGTAAGGTAGAACTGCCATCGGAAATATATTTGAGGCTGGTAAAAACCAATTGTCTGGCTTATCAGTTTTTTCTGAATGATTATGTTATAATACAGGTTGAGGATTTTCCATATGAATTAGAGTATGGCATTGTTATTACATCTGTGTTGAAAGAGCAGGAACAGCGCTATAAGGCAGGGTTTCGATGTATCTATTTGGATGAAAATGAATATATGTGGGTAAAAGGTGAAGATTTACAGAGACAAATGACAGAATTTGGTGTCAAATTTCTGTAATGATAAAGCTCTGTGAAAGCAGAGCTTTTTGCCGATCCTTTGCTGGAATTTTTTATTTTATGCTTGACAAGCATGTGGATGTGTCTTATGATAAAAACAAGTCAGAAAATTCTAAAAAGCGGGCGCTGATCATGGCGCATCCAGGCAGTTTCTGCCAGATTTTCTATTTTTAGCAATCAGGTTTAAGGAAGGACAATGGGGCAGGAACGGAAAAGGATGGACAGCAGTGGGCAGTTTTCCCGGCTCAGGCCAGGTATCCGCATTTTCTGTATTCTGCCGAAACAGGGGAGGAAAGA
>OFFG01001034.1_pt1 | contig 18837 bp, 16 predicted proteins | sample 1521331 | NCBI WGS metagenome assembly OFFG01 (sample SAMEA3504129, study PRJEB24116) | mouse gut metagenome | biome: mouse gut; feature: mouse-associated habitat; material: faeces | place: Denmark | collected 2011 | reverse complement strand
GAACCGGCGGCAGGGCGGACTGCCGCAGGGTTACTGCTTTTTGCGGCGTTCTGGGGCAGGATTTCCTACGGCTGGTATGGCGTATGGACAGTATTCCTGTTCTCTGTTTACCACCAGCGGCGCGCTGTCTGTTTTTACGGGCAGGCGGCGATAACAGTTCTTTACTGTTTTAAGGCGCACAGCACGCTGCAAATGCTGTCGCTGTTTGCCTTTGGAATATTGGGCAGCGGGCGCGGGATGCGGCTGAGGCTTCCGCGCTATGCGCTTTATGTATTCTATCCCCTGCATCTGCTTGCGCTTTGGGGGATACGGCTTGCAGTATAGCAGATTTACGGCACAGAAAAAGGCTCAGGGGAAACAAGGCGGCTTGACTTAGAACTTATCCGTAAATAAGATACATGCAGATTGCACAGCCGGAAAGATGAAGCAGGATGTGCGCAGATAATTTACGGATAGGTTCTTAAGAAAACATATCGTTTTTGACTGGCTTCTTAAGCCAAGCGTCGGCGGCCGGTGCCTGAGAAAATTTCTTCCAAAATGGAAGCTGCCCTGAAGAATCTTGATGATTCAGGCATTTCATAGAATGAAATTTTCTTATGGCAACGCCCGCTATCCCATGAGCCTTTTTGCTGTTATTGAATATCCACAACTTCATATCCTGCGTCCGCAACGGTTTTGATCAGTGCATCATCACTGATATCTTTGGAAAGCGTTACATCTGCGCTCTTGCCTTCCAGACTGACAGTTGCGGTTACGCCGTCCATCTCATTCAGAGCCTTTTCCACGCGTCCTGTGCAGTGACCACACATCATGCCTTCAATTTTCAGTACCTTTTTCATGTTGATTGCCTCCTTATTTGTATCATTTTTGTTGGATAAATGGTTTTCTGTTATCATTTTATGCTCCGGCGCGCCTGTATTTTCCGGCTTGAACAGCTTCAGGCGCAGCGCATTGCCGACAACGAACGCCGAGCTGAAACTCATTGCCGCCGCCGCAAACATCGGGTTCAGCTTCCATTCCAGAGCGTGGTAGAACACGCCTGCCGCAAGCGGAATCCCGAGGACGTTATAGAAAAATGCCCAGAACAGATTTTGCTTGATATTGCGGATCACCGCCCGGCTCAGTCTCACCGCTGTCACCGCGTCCCGCAGGTCGCTTTTCATCAGGACAATGTCCGCGCTCTCCATGGCCACATCCGTCCCGGCCCCGATGGCCATTCCCACATGGGCTGCCGCCAGGGCAGGTGCGTCGTTGATGCCGTCCCCGATCATGGCCACCCTGCGGCCTTCCTCTTTCAGACGGCGGATCTTTTTCTCCTTGTCCTGGGGCAGTACCTCCGCCACCACCTCCGGAATGTCCAGACTCTTCCTGACCGCCTCCGCCGTCCGGGCGTTATCCCCGGTGAGCATCACCACATGGATACCCATCTCCCGGAAGCTGCTGACCGCCTCCCGGGAGGAGGCTTTCACCTGATCCGCCACGCCTATGACGCCCAAAAACTCTCCCTCCCGGGCCGCCAGCAGGGGGGTCATGCCCTTGTCCGCCAGCCCGGCAATCCCCTCCAGGGCCGTGGTCTCAATAGAGATGCCCTGCTCCTCCAGGAAAGGACGGTTTCCCACAAAATATTTTTCCCCCGCCAGGACTCCTTCCACCCCCCTGCCGAATACCGCCCGGAAATCCTTTGCCTCCGGCACGGTCAGGCCCAGGGAAACCGCATGCTCCACCACCGCCTCCGCCAGTGGATGCTCGCTTTTTTTCTCCAGCGCCGCCGCCACCGCCACCAGCGTATCCGTCTGTATGCCCGGGGCATACACGCTCACCTCCGTCACTTTCAGCTTTCCTGCGGTGATGGTGCCGGTCTTATCCATAACCACCGTGTCCACGTCCCTTGCCTGCTGCAGGGCTTCGCCGGATTTGATCAAAATACCGCAGCCCGCACCCACACCGGTGCCCACCATAATCGCCACAGGAGTGGCCAGGCCCAGGGCGCAGGGACAGGAGATCACCAGCACCGCTATGGCGGTGGATATGGCAAACTCCGCCCCCGCCCCCGCCAGAAGCCATGCGCAGAGCGTCACCAGGGCGATCCCCATTACCACGGGCACGAAAACCCCCGCCACTTTGTCCGCCAGCTGGGCAATGGGGGCTTTGCTGGCCCCGGCCTCCTCCACCAGGCGGATAATCTGGGACAGAGTGGTGTCCTCCCCCACTTTGTCCGCCCTGCACTTTAAAAAACCTGCCTTGTTCATGGAGGCCGACACCACCCTGTCCCCTGCTCCTTTCTCCACAGGCACGCTCTCCCCGGTTATGGCCGCCTCGTCCACGCTGGAACTCCCCTCCAGCACGGTGCCGTCCACCGGGATCAGGCTGCCGGGCTTCACCAGAAACACATCTCCCTCCCGGAGTTCCTCCGTGGGCACCTCCACCTCCTGTCCCTCCACCAGCAGCACCGCCGTCTTTGGCGACAGGTCCATAAGCTTTGTGATAGCCTCACTGGTCTTTCCCTTGGAACGGCCCTCCAGATATTTTCCCACGGTGATCAGGGTCAGAATCATTCCCGCAGACTCAAAATACAGATCATGGGAGTAATTCATGACCACTTCCATATCCCCGTGCCCCAGGCCGAAACCAATGCGGTACAGGGCAAAAATCCCATAGGCGATGGCAGCCGAGGCCCCCAGGGCGATAAGGCTGTCCATGTTGGGAGCCAGATGCCCAAGGGTCTTAAAGCCCACCGCAAAAAATTTCCGATTTACATACACAATGGGCAGCAGCAGAAGCAGCTGGGTCAGCGCAAAGGCCACGGCATTCTCCCCGCCCTGAAGGTATTTCTGCACAAATTCCGGAATGGGCAGCCCCAGCCACTGGTTGTACATGTGATACATGGAGACATACATAAGAGGAAGCAGGAAAGCCACGGAAATTCCCAGGCGCCACTTCATGGCCCGGGCCTCCTCCTGCGCCTTCCTCCTCAGGGTTTCCCTGCCCTTTCCTTCCCGGGAACCCTGCCTGTCTCCCCCGTCTCTTCCATCCTTCCTGGCTTCCCCGAAGGGACAGGCCCCGTACCCAGCCCCTTCCACCGCCGCCACAATGCCGCCGCTGTCCAGCTGTCCCTGGTGATAGTCCACCTCCATGGTCTCCGTCAGAAGATTCACGGAGACGCTCTCCACCCCCTCCAGTTTCTTCACCGCCTTCTCCACATGGGAGGAGCAGGCCGAACAGGTCATGCCCGATACATGATACCGCTCTTTCATCTCACAGCCCTTCCTTTCTCTCAGACACTTTTCCCAAAGCAGTCCTGCATCCCGTGCCTGGAAATCTCATTTCAGCCTTTTTACCAGCTCCACCACTTCCTCCACCACCCCCAGGTTGCCTTTTTGGATCTCCTCCACAACACAGGTCTCCATATGTTCCTGCAGCACCATATATGCAAAAGACTGCAGCGCGCTCTCCACCGCCGCCACCTGTACCAGGATATCTCCACAGTAGCGGTTCTCATCCAGCATCTTTCCGATTCCGTTCAGCTGTCCAGCCATGCGGTTCAGCCGGTTTTTCAGCTGTTTTTTCTCCCCCTCCCCTCTGGGCGTCGCCTTCCGCCGGACGCAGCTCTCCTGCCCCTGGCATTCCTCAGCTCCTCTGTTCTTCTCTGTGTCTTCTCCCATGATCTTTCCTTTCCTATTTATATTTGTGAGTATATCTTGTAACTGCCACCATGCACATAATACCCGGCCGGGGTATCCTTCCAACTCTAAGGATATACCCCTGCCGGGTATCTGTCAAGTGATTTTCACTTTCTGTCTCTGTTTTCCAAAAATTCCATTCTGGAATTCTCTTCCTACCTGGACTCTGTCTGCAGAGCAGCCTCACGCATCTGCAGAATCTCCTCGCCGGTCTCCACCCACTCCGCATCTGTCATCTTTACATTGCCGCCGTAAAATCCATTTTCCACGCAGACAGAGACATCATATGAGGCTCCCGCTTCCTCCAGCCCTTTCCGGTCAAACTCCAGGAGCAGTTTGCCCTTTGTCACCACTTCATTCTGGATAATCCTGGGCCGGTAGTACCGCACCAGCATCTCGTCCTCAATATCCCCCGCCTGGATATACAGTTCCGCCCCAAAATCCGTGGTGAACAAAAACGCATTTCCCATGGGGAACAGCCGGGTGATCTTGCCCCCTGTGGGAGCATACAGACAGTCCTCATCAGGACAGATAACCACAGCCGCGTATTCTCCTTCCCTGTCCGCCACTATCTCTCCGGACACAGGACTTCCCACAGACCAGACTTTCTGGTCATCCTCAAACCGCCTGCCCCGCCTTTTGCCATTTCCTCTGGCGCCTGTGCCGGAAGACTGGTGTTCGGTGCGCAGCCTTCTGGCCTCTTCCCTCTTCAGTCCCATCACTCTTCCTGCCCGCCTTCTCTCCGTCTCCCAGAGCTGCCCTGCAATCCAGGTCTTTCTGTCCGCATGATGCTGTCCAGAACTTCTGAAGGCTCCGGCTTCGCCTGGACGGCCGAAATTCAGAATGTCTATGGCAGGCTCTCCTTTTGCGTCGGCCCTGGCAGGGGCCGTCTGCCAGGGAGTGTCCAAAGATGCAGAAGCGGGCGTCCTCCCCTCATGGCTTCCTGGGGCCTCCTGCCTGTGGGGAGCCTGAGAAACCGAAGTCTTTGTCCTCCCCCTGGATGCTGCAGAAGCTGCGGCTTCAAAGGAATCCAGCATTTCTGAGATGGAATTATTTCTTGTACCCTCTTTTTCGGCAGTCAACGCTCCCACTGTGCTCCCTTTTGTCCGGAACGTACTGTCCGCCGCTCCCCAAAGGTCCCCCTTCCGGGCCCCTTCCTCATAGTATGCTGACTGAGCCGCCTCATCCGCCGCTTCCCAAAGGTCTCCTTCCTGGGAACCTTCCTCGTAATATGCTGACTGAGCCGCCTCATCCGCAGCTCCCCAAAGATCTCCTTCCTGGGATGTCTCCTGTAACTTTACAGCAAACACCCCTTCACAGGTCGTTGAAGCACCTATAGGGTCCAGAATATCCTGGACAGATATTGTTCCCGAAAACTTCTCGTTGTCCTGAAGATTTTCCTTCCCGCCTGACAGATTTTTTGAGTCCCGGCCTTTTTGGCTGAAAGCCAGAATTCCCGCAGGTTTGCCGGGGACGTCCCCCGTCTCTCCCACGCCTTCCGCAGGCTCCTCCTTCATCCCCCACACACCATACATATTGTACATGGAGATCCTGCCCAGCATAAATCCCACCACCGCCGCTGTCACCAGCCATACTGCTCCCAAAAACATAAAAACGCCTCCCGTAACAATTTTTAAGCCAAGTTTTCCCATTCCCCAAAAATAATATGCAAATTTTAAAAAAAGATATTGACATTTCTCCCTAAACGGGCTATACTACTATCGTATTCTAAATGAAAGTCATTGAACTCACATATTTTTGTAAGTCATTGTTACTTTTAATGATGGTTTACAAAAATATGTGATTTTCTTGTCCTATGGTTTAGAATTACACATTTATTTTAATTACTTTTATGAAGGAGGTACCAAAATGAATAACGGTACAGTAAAATGGTTTAATGCACAGAAAGGCTATGGCTTCATCACAAATGATGCCACCGGCGAGGAGGTATTTGTACACTTCTCCGCAATCAACGCTGACGGCTTCAAGTCCCTTGAGGAAGGCCAGAAGGTCACTTTCGACACCGAGTGTGATCCTCAGAACAGCAGCAAGATCCGCGCTACCAACGTAACTGTTGTAGCTTAACTGCCTGCGGCAGCGAATCGGCGGGGTGCGTTCAGCCCAAGTGTATACCATGTCAAAAAGCCCTGTGTCAACACAGGGCTTTTTATTTATCTATCGCGAGGACAGGAACTGATACTCTCTCCTGGCCTGCACATCGTCAGGATAATTCTTCAGATAATTTTCCATCAGGACAAAAGCCTGCTTAAAATCCCCCAGATGCTCATAGGCCACAATCTCATTAAAAGACAATGTCTGCATCATGGCAGAGTTTCCCACCTGCATTCCCGCCTGAAACGCCTCCAGAGCCTTCTGGTAGTCCCCCCTGGCAATCTCACACAGCCCCAGCTGGTTATACATCTCGGCGCTGCCCTCATTGCTGCCAAGGTAACTGTTGTAGACATTGGCTGCATAATTGTAATCACCGGTGGCTTCATAGGCCCTGCCAAGGTACAGATAGCTCTCCACGCCGCCTTTTTCCTTGGCCTCCTCCAGAGCAATACAGGCGCTCTGATACTCTCCCAGATAGTAGTAGATCCTGCCGCTGACAAATTTGTCCATCTGCTTGTCACCTGACTCCAGAACTGTCCTCAGATACTGCTGCCCTACATCTTTATAGCCATAGTATTCAAGCACCTCATAGATCTCTATCAGCCTGTCATAATCCTTTGGCGCCATCTCAACAGCCCTGTCAAAATCCTCCTTGGCTCCCACATAATTCCCCTGGGCCAGACGCGCATTCCCCCGCAGGTAATACGCATCCTTCTCCTGGGGGCGAAGCGCAAGCACCGCGTTGTAGACAGCCTCCGCCTCAGCATATTTTTCACTCTTGGAGTAAGCAGCCGCCAGATAGTAATTCAGATCAAAATCCAGGTTTTCCACCATACCGCTGCTGCCCCCCAGGGACGCCTCGAAAAAAAATGCCGCCTGCTCATACTCCGTCAGCCCCATATAGGCAATGCCCCTGGCCCTGTTCACAAGCCGGGCGTTCTCCCCCTCGTTTTCGGCGCTGTCCAGCTGTCCCAGAGCGCCCTGGTAATCCAGGTTCCGGATCAGTTCCAGGGCCGCCTGGGTCTTCTCCCCCTCCCCGCCGCAGCCTCCCAGAAGCAGCATTATCCCAATGCCCAGTGCAAATACCAGAACTCTCCCGGCGCACCTGGCTCCATGCACTGCCCCGCCAAAAGACTCTTTTATCTCTAATTGTCTCTCAATCCTTTTCACCCCGGCTCCTGTTCCTCTTAACTTTCTCTCTTTATCTTTTCCAGTTCCCTTAAATCCCGTCTGCTCCGCTCTCTTTAAAGCGGAAACCGCAGACTTTAAGTCACTCGTCCAAATGCGAAGTACAATGGGCACATCTGACCGCCTCTACAGGAATCTCGCTGAGGCAGTAAGGACACTTTTTTGTGGTTGGCGCCGCAGGAGCCGCCTCCTCTTTCCGCTTCACCCTGCCCCCAATGGCATTGATCCCCTTTACAAGGCAGAAAATCACCAGTGCCGTGATAAGAAAGTTAAGCACCGCCGTGATAAAATTACCGTAACAGAGCACCGGCGCGTTCTCCCCGCCGCCAAGAGTCACAGTGAGATAGCTAAAATCCGTCCCCCCGAAAATACCCAGCACAGGGGTCAGAATGTCCTGGTTCAGGCTTGTCACAATGGAAGTAAACGCTCCTCCCACAATCACGCCCACCGCCATATCCAATACATTTCCTCTGGTGATAAACTTCTTAAATTCCCCTATAAAACCCTTTCCTTTTCCGCTTTTCTTTTCCATAAAATCCTCCCTGCCCTTTCGGCTTCTTATGCTTTGTCCCATGCATGCACCACTAATAGTACCACAAGAAATTCCAGTCCACAAGTCATTTATGCTTGCCCCTCCCATGAATTTAGTATATACTGTAACAGTTCAGTGTCCTGTCTGAGCGGTTACTGTATACTCTACACAAAACGGGAGGCATCAATATGACAAAACAGGAAATTTCCGAGATCAAGAAGCTCTTCACCCCCAAAAACTGCTCCATCACCCGCATCTGCGGCTGTTATGTGGACGGAGAAAAAAATAAGAAAACCGAGTTAAAGCAAGCCTTTCTGTCCCTTCCCGAGGAAGAAATGTTCAAATATTTTGAGATCCTGCGCAAAACCCTGTCCGGATCCCCCGGCAGAAACCTGCTGACACTGGAATTCCAGGACACGGTCAAGGACACCCTCTCCCAGGACGAGAACCGGGAGGAAAACGCACAGGAATTTCTGCTGCGCCTGCGGGAGAGCAGGCTGAAAGACGACGCCCTGCTGGAAGAATATTATGATAAGATCATTGAAAGTTATGAATATGTGGGAAACTACCTGATCCTGGTGATCCACGATGTCTACGACGTGCCCGGAAAGACCTCCGACGGAATTCAAATGGATGACGCCTCCGACGAGGTGTACGAATACATACTGTCCTGCATCTGTCCCGTGGAACTGTCCAAGCCGGGCCTGAGCTACAATCCTGAGGAGAACACTTTTCAGAACCGGGTGCGGGACTGGGTGGTGTCCCTGCCGGAGACAGGCTTCCTCTTCCCGGCCTTCCACGACAGAAGCACGGATATCCACAGCCTGCTGTACTATTCCAAAAATCCGGAGGAGCTGAAAGAAGGCTTTGTGGAATCCCTCTTTCACTGCCCCCTTCCCCTGTCCGCAGGCAGTCAGAAAGAAACCTTTCACGCTCTTATCGAGGACACCCTTGGCGAGGACTGCGATATAGAAGTGGTAAAAAGTATCCACGAAAGATTCACAGAGCTGGCAGAGGAGCACAAAGAGTCGCCGGAGCCCCTGGTTCTGGGAAAAAACGAGGTCAAAACCATTCTGGCCGACAGCGGCGTGGCAAATGAACGGCTCTCGGAATTCGACAGGCATTACGACGAGACCGCTGGAGAAAGCACCCCTCTGCTAATGAACAATGTCATGGAGACCAGGGCTTTTGAGGTAAAGACCCCCGACGTTGTCATCAAAGTAAAGCCCGAGCGCACCGACCTTATCGAAACCCGCAGCATTGACGGCCGCACCTGCCTGGTCATCGCCCTGGGCGGAAGCGTGGAAGTCAACGGTATTGCAGTGAAGACCCCGGCGGAGCACCAGGAGAGCAGTGAGGAGATGCCCCGGCAGGAGGTCATTTAGCCGCCCGGAAAAATACACCTTCATAGTAAATCCACAGGCTGTTGTCATCTCCCAGAAAGAACTCTCTTCCAAAAAAGTTGTCCTCATAAGAAATGGTGCCGCAGACCACCGCCCCTTCCTCCGTCCACCAGTCAGTCAGGTCAACGTGATAGTCCCTCAGAATATCTTCTTTTGTGCAGATATCATATTCATATTCCCAGTCTTCCAGGCCCAGATCCTGACCGTTCTGGGCCACGGCATCCTCATAGTAAGTCACGGTATAAGTCAGATACCTCTCAATCTCCTCCTGGGACAGGGCATAGATATCCGAAGTCCTGTACTCCTGCACCCTCCAGGTGCCGAAATAGGGCTGTTCCCCCTGTCCGGGCCGGCTTCCCGCCGTCTTTCCCAGATCCTGCCAGAAATGGTCCAGGGCGGTAAAGTCCAGCTCCTCCGGTCTGTATGAGTCAATGATCTCATAGGCTTCTTCCTCCGAGATCCCCCGGGCCTCTTCCGCATTCTGGGAGTCCTCGCTTTCAAACCAGGGGGCCGTCTGGCTGTAAAAGGCGTCAAAGATCACATATTTCAGGGGCACAAGATCGGATCCCTCCAGCCTGTAATAGGCGTACAGACTCATGGCGGCACTGCCGGACCCCATATTGCAGATCACATTGTCCGCACTCAGGCCATAAGTGTTCCGTTCCCCTCCGGAGAAAACATGGGTCACAGAACCTGCCTCCAGGGTGTACATGTCATAAATAGCAGCTCCTTTCCCTATAAGCAATTCCTCCATGCCGTCCCCGTCCAGGTCCAGCAGCAGATATCCCAGCTGGTCAAGGGAAGTCTCATAGCCGCACATATAGCTCATGCCCGCATTTTCAAATTCCTGCTGTCCCCATCCGCTTTCTATTCCATTTATGTATTCCTGGATCCTGGAGCTGTATATGCCGAGACTTCCCGTTGATCCCCCGCCCAGGGCCCCGGCGTCCTTCTCAGGAGTACCGCTTTCCCCGGCGGAAGTCCCATCCGGGTCACTTTCACCAAAAACGCCGGCTCCCGGGGACTCTCCGCTGTCAGAACTTCCGCCAAAAGCATATTGACCGGTTCCGTCAACGGTATTTTCACCGGCACTGCTGTCGTCAACAGCTTCTCCAGTGGAGTCTTCCTCACCGAAGGCGCTCCCCTCCGCTTCCTGCGTCCCCGGCATCTGGATTCCCTCCACCGGCGCCACAGCACCGCCCTCTCCGGACGCCCCATCTCCTGCCCCGGCGCCGCAGGCACACAGGCACAGAACCGCCGCCGCGGACAGAATCCATAACACCCATCTTTTCATGATACACCTTCCTCCTGTTCTCTCCGCCGGGACCGAAAGCTGCCAGGGTCAGTTCTCCCCCTCTTTCCGGAGCGCCACAGCCGCCTTAAGCCTTGCCGCAATCTCCCGCATCACACCCGGATCCACCTTGCACACCTTCCTGTCATAGGTGTAGAAGCCATTGGTCTCATCCTCCACGTCGCTCAGCTGTGTGTAGACACAGCCACAGACTCCCCTGGACACTCCAGGCAGGATGGTTCCCTCATACAGTTCTTTGACCCTATTGGTCAATTCCTGTCTGTCCCTGCATTTTCCATAGCCGTACTTGGCGTATTTGGTGTAAAAATGCCCCGGCACAGCCCAGGTATATCCGCCGCACTCTGACACCAGCACAGGTTTTTCCAGCACTTCCGGCAGTTTCAGGCTGTGGAAGTATATGTGCTGACTGTCAAAGTCACTTCTGTTCTGCACAAACCAGCCCGAGGCAGAGTCATATAACCTGGTATCGTCCACACATTTTGCCCGCCAGTACATGGCGGCACTCTCAAACTGCCCCCACCCTTCGTTAAATATGGTATAGGCAATCACACTGGGATGATTCATCAGATGACTCTGTGTCTCCTTCATATGTTCCACAAAAAACTCCCTGCGCTTCCGGCTTCCCCAGAACCTTCCGTCCCATTTCTGGAAGACCCCCAGAGTGGGAAGGGCCGTGTCCCTGATCCAGGAGTAGACGCCGCTGTTTACCATATCCTGCATGACAAGCATCCCATGTTTGTCACAGTAATAGTAGAAACACTCCGGCTCCACCTTCATATGCTTCCGCAGCATATTGATCCCCAGATCTTTCATGCGCAGAATATCCTGCTCAAACTCTTCCTCCCTGGCGGGAAGGTAGATGCCGTCGCAGAAATACCCCTGGTCCAGAACCCCATTCAGAAAAATGGGCTCACCGTTCAGACACACCCGGGGCACTCCGTCCACCTCCATCACCTCCACAGTGCGCAGGCCAAAGTAGGAGGAAACCCTGTCCTTCCCCAGCGTAACCGTCATTTGATAGAGATAGGGATTCTCCGGCGTCCACAGCACAGGCTCGTAGAAACTGCCGTCCGCCAGACGCACCTGGGTCATGTCTATCTCCGCCCGGTTTCCCCTGCCCTGGAACGTACAGCTGCTGCCGTCGTGGAGGGCGATGGTGACAGAGATGGGATCCTCCTCACCGCAGAGATTCTCGCCCACGCTCAAATCACACCAGACACTGTTCTCCACCGTCACGGAAACCCGGTACCCATCGGTCTTTACCTCCAGTTTTTTCATATACACATTTGGCACACATTCCAGCCACACACTCTGCCAGATGCCGCTCACAGGGGTGTACCACATGCCGCCCCTGCGCCTGCGCTGCTTTCCATAGGGGTAGCGGGGGGAGAGCGTGTCCTTCACCTTCACCAGAAGACAGTTCTCACCTGGCTTCAGATACCGGGTCACGTCAAAACAAAAGGGAAGATATCCTCCCTCATGTTTTCCCACACAGCGCCCGTTTAAGAACACCTCTGCCACCTGATCCACAGCCCCGAAATGCAGCAGGATGCGCTCCCCTTTCCGGACGGCGGGCCTGACAAATGTCCTGCTGTAAGCAAGCCTTGTGCCCACACGGCCCCGGTATCCCGACAACAGAGCCTGGGGAGGAAAGGGCACCAGAATATCCTTACCGTTCAGTTTCCATTGCCCGTTCAGACTGATAAAACTCTCCCTGCGCATGTGGGGGCGGGGATAGCTGTCCCAGACATCCTCCCCTGGTTTTTTCCCCAACAGCTCCTCCCCTGACCGGCTGGTCAGATTGTGGTGGGCGTTTCGTATCTTCCGGTACGCCTGGTACGCAGCCCCTGCCGCCACAGCGGCCCCCAGTATCACGGCACACTTTTCCTTACAACCTTTTTTCATTTTAGCCCCCGATCGGCCGCTCCCCCAGACATTCAATACCCCTCCATGCCCGGGCGCCGGCTGAAACAGTGCCTCAAGTTCAGCACTTGATTTCCAGATACCCCAGAAGTTTGGACATGTCATACTCCTCTATGACACCAAGATTGGAATCATAGTATTTCCCGTCATAGTGAACCAGATAATGGCAGAAGCGCCCCATCTTCTCCATCATAATACAGCATTTGGGCAGCACCGCATCCCGCCCCTCCGTATAGTTAATTACATCACTATGGTCAATGCCGTAGTAGTTCAGTGCGGAGATCATACGCCCCATGGTGGCCTGCCACTCCCTGCAGTCCATAACGCTGATCACCTCCGCGATGGTGATCCCCGCCAGCATGGCCACACAGGCCTGTCCGCAGAGCCCGTCCTCCGGCTGGATAATGACCTTCATGCTGTCGATCCTGCGGATGGGGTTGTCAAAACTGTAAGGGCTGTTCTGATCCATGCGGATAAGGGACTTGGTGATATGGAGCAGAATCTTGTGGGGCACCCCCAGCTCCAGATTCTCCCCGTCCTTCTCCTCAATGTGGATCTCGTAATTGCCCTTTTCCTTGGGCAGCAGTTCACAGTCCACATGTCTGTTGTCAAGCACCACATCCCCCTGGATAATGTCCCTCTGCTTGCAGACCTCCCACACATTGAAGGGAATCTGAATCACATAGTCGTTTTCCTTCTTCTCAACACTTGACTCAAAGAAATACCTCATACTCTTTCCTCCCATAATATCTTCACACTGCCTTATGTTATTTTACCCGTTTTGAGCTCAAAAGTAAAACAAATTTTGAAAATCTTTTCCATAAAAAAGGGCCCCGCAGCCGGAAAAACAGGATTCTATCTCCCTGTTCTTCCCTGCGGCAGCCTCCCGGCCTTCCAAGCCTTACAACAGCCGTTATTTTTACAGATTATGGAGCTTCCGGGCAAGAGCCTCCCGGTCCCCGCACCCTGTTTTCTCCAGGATATGTGTCATATGTTTCTTCACCGTGGCCGTGGTGATGTACAGCTTCTGCCCCACCTCCCTGTTGCTCAGGCCCAGGTGCACAAGCCGGGCCACCTCCGCCTCCCGGTCCGTGAGGCCCATGCCCCGGAGACAGAAATAAGCTCTCTGACCTTCCTCCTCCTGGGGCTCCTCCTCCGGCTCCTCCATATAGGAGAGGATCATTCTCTGAAGCCGTATCCTTACCGGCAGCAGAAGCAGATAAAAAAGCGCCGTGTACAGCACAGTCACAGAGATCACAGCCAGAGCTATGGGCAGATAATACGGAAAATCAGGGTTAAAAGAGTACAGCACATCCACCAGTGCCGTGGCCACAGCCACAATCCCCTCCACCACCAGGATTTTTCCCGCAGATTCCACCGCCTTGGACGCCCTGCGCAGCTCTATCATGGACACGCTCCCAGGCCTGAATATAACAAGGCGGATACCCCGGACAAAATCCTTCTCCGCCCCTGCCAGGAACAGCACAAACCATCCCACAACCGCCATCCACAGCGCCGTAAGCCCATCCACGTACATTGTTATTATATTGCTGTCAAAATAAAATAACAGCTCTGAAACGTAAATCACAAGACCAAATCCGACCAGCGCCCAAAGCACCCTGCTCCTGAAAAAACCTCCTGCGCCGTCCAAAATTTTTTTCATTCTTATCCCCCGCCTTTCACTCGACACACCCTGTTGCACCATCTGCAGATGCCCCTGATTTTACAGGATTTCCCCCCTTTATGCAATACTTTTATATCAAAAAAGAGGTGGTATTTTTCTACCACCTCCCTTTTTCCCGCTGTCTCTACTGATCCGGAAGCCCCTGGGCGCACTCTTTCCCGGCCTCCGGCCTGTTCATCAGCTTCCAGGCCGTGCCAAAGAAAAGCGTCACCGTGGTGGCCACAGCCAGAAAGTCAGACACGGGTTCCGCCAGGAACACTGCAAACTCCTTGTTTTCAAAGAAATGAGGCAGCAGATAGATCAGCGGAATCAACAGGATCAACTTCCGCAGCACCGCCAGAAACAGGGACTGCACCGCCTTTCCCAGGGCCACAAAGGTCTGCTGGCAGGCGATCTGGGCCCCGAAAAAGCAGATGGAAGCCATATAGATCCGCATGGCCCAACGGGTATACTCCACCGTGGCCTCATCGGAGGAAAATATCCTGGCCAGCCCCCCGGGCACCAGCATGGTGAGCGCCCAGATAAACGCGGAATAGCCCAGACAGCAGGAAAGATTCAGCAGAAATGCCTTCCTCACCCTTCCCATATTCCCGGCTCCGTAGTTAAAACTCACAATGGGCTGCATTCCCTGTGAGAGCCCCTGCAGGGGCATCATGGCAAACTGCATCACACTGGCCAGTATGGTCATGGCCCCCACCGCAATGTCCCCGCCGTATTTCTGCAGGGAAGTGTTAAAGCTGATGGACAGCAGACTCTCGGTGGAAGCCATGATAAAAGGAGATACCCCCAGGGCCAGCACCGGCGCCATAACCCTGGGAGATATCTTCAGATTCTCTCTGCGGATGCGCAGGGTTGTCCTGTTTCCGCTCAGAAACCGAATCACCCACACCGCCGACACCGCCTGGGAGAGCACCGTGGCCAGTGCCGCCCCGGAGGCCCCCATGCGGAAGAGGAAGATAAACACCGGATCCAGAACAATGTTCAGACCCGCCCCGATCATCACCGTCTTCATGCCAATGTCCGCAAAGCCCTGGGAGGTGATGAATGCGTTGAGACCCGTGGTAAAAAGCACAAAAATACTCCCGCAGACATATATCCTCAGATAAGGCAGCGCATAGACAATGGTATCATCACTGGCCCCGAAGGCGTACAGCACCGCCTCTGCCGAGAGGAAAAACACCGCCGACAGCACCAGGCCCACACAGGCCAGGGTGGACACACAGCTGCCCAGGATCCGCTCCGCCTCCCCATACTCCCCCCGTCCCATGGCGATGGAAGCTCTGGGAGCGCCGCCGGCTCCGATCAGGGAGGCAAACGCCGCCACCAGGGTAATCACAGGCAGCGTCACCCCCAGGCCCGTCAGGGCCAGGGCGCCCACACCCTCAATATGGCCGATATAGATCCGATCCACCATATTGTAGAGCAGATTCACAATCTGGGCCGCTATGGCGGGCATTGCCAGGGAACGCAGCAGCTTCCCCACAGGCATCTCCGCCAGTTTGTTACCCATCTGTCCTGTCTCTTCTTTTCTGTTCTCCTCCATGACCTGCTCCTCCTTCCGCGCCGCTCCGTTTAGATTTTCAGGATAATGGTGGCAAATCTAAAGTACACCAGCAGCGACAGGGCGTCCACTATGGTTGTGATAAAAGGACTTGCCATCACCGCAGGATCAAACCCTATCTTCTTGGCTCCAATGGGCAGCAGGCAACCCACCAGCATGGCCATCAGCACCGCCGCCACCAGGGTCAGGCACACTGTCAGCGCCACCAGGATCCCCACCTGGTCAAAAAACAGCAGCTTGGCAAAATTTGCAGCCGCCAGAGTGCAGCCGCACAGCACCGCCACCCGGGCCTCCTTCCACACAATCCTGGGCACGTCCCTGTATTCTATCTCCCCCAGGGAGAGCCCGCGGATAATGGTCACACTGGCCTGTCCCCCTGCGTTTCCACCGGTATCCATCAGCATGGGGATAAAAGCGATCAGGGCCGCATACACACTCAGAGCATCCTCAAAGGAGGAGATGATTGCCCCTGTGAACGTGGCTGACACCATCAAAAGCAGCAGCCAGGGAATTCTCTTTTTATAAGTCTCCCCCACTGTCATCCTCATATAAGGTTTGTCACTGGGGACAATGGCAGCCATTTTCTCCATGTCCTCCGTGGTCTCCTCCTCCATAATGTCCACAATGTCGTCCACGGTGATAATACCCACCAGACGATTTTCATTGTCCACCACCGGCATGGCTGTAAAATCATATTTTTTAAACTGAGCGGCGGCCTGTTCCTGGTCCATAAGGGTATTGATGGCAATCACGTTCTCATGCATAATGTCCCCGATGATCTCCTCCCCCTGGCTCAGCAGAAGGTTCCGCAGCGTCACCGTCCCCAGAAGCTCCCTTCTGGCATCCAGCACATAACAGATGTTGATGGTCTCACTGTCCAGCCCCACCCGGCGGATCCGCTCAATGGCCTGGTCCACGGTCAGCGTCTCCTTCAGGGACACATATTCCACGGTCATAATACTCCCCGCAGAGTCCTCCGGATAACGCAGAAGCTGATTCAGAGCCTGACGCGTGTCCGGGTTGGCGTTGGCCAGAAGCTTCTCCACCACATTGGCGGGCATTTCCTCCAGAAAATCCACCGCGTCATCAGCCATCAGGTTGTCAATGATATTGCCCGCCTCCCTCTCGGAGAGGGAGTTAATGATGGAGTGCTGGCTGTCCACTTCCAGATAGGAAAATACTTCCGCCGCCAGATCTTTGGGAAGGATGCGGAACACCTTCAGCATTCCCTCCTCTTCCAGTTCCTCCATCAGGACAGCGATGTCCGCCACATTCAGCTCGGCAAGAAACTGACGGACATTGGTATACTGCTTAGCTTCAAGAAGCTTTAAAAGCTCCTCCAATTCGATTCTTGTTTCCATAGCATTTCTCCTTATGTGGTTTTCTGATTAAGGTGCAACTTCGACCGGGAAGAGGATTCTCACCGCTTTTTTGCTGACTCTTCATTAAAAAACCACCTCCTTTCAAAATGCCATGCCCTGAGAAACTCTTACAATACCATTTATTTTAGACCGATCAGCGGTTTTTGTCAACGAAATAAAGCTCCTTCTTTTTCTCAAAGACCGCCTTCCCGCCGGTGGCGTCGGCCAGTTCCCTGCCCAGGACGTCAAAATCCTCTCCGGGCACCTGCAGGCGCAGAAGGATTTTCTCCCCGTAATCCGCCTCCAGCGGTTCCAGCCCCCTGTTCCCAAGCAAGTACAGAATCTTTCCGATGCTGCCATAGTCCGCTGTGACCTCTGCCTCACATCCCCGGCGCATGGTTCCAGCCAGACAATTCTTCAGTCCCTCTTTCACCGCCTGAGTATAGGCCCTCACCAGTCCCCCCGTCCCCAGAAGCACACCTCCAAAGTACCTGGTGACAACCACGGCTGTGTCCCGCAGTCCCTCTCCTGTCAGCACCTCCAGCATAGGACGCCCGGCAGTTCCCCCGGGCTCCCCGTCGTCGCTGCAGCGTGTCAGTCCCTCCCTGCCGCCCACCACATAGGCATAGCAGTTATGCCTGGCATCCCAATATTTTTTCCTGATCTCCTCAATAAATTCCAGCGCTTCCTGCTCACTGCCGCACCTCCGCAGAGTGGCGATAAAGCGGGACTTTTTTTCCACATACTCCCCTTCCCCGCCCTCAAGCAGAACACGGTAGGAATCTCCCCTAGAATTCTTCTCTTCCATTCCGGCCAATCCTCTCCTCCCTGAACGGCCCCTTCCGGCCCATGAAAGAAATCATATCACAAATTACCCGAAATGTGAAACACTTCAGGCAGAGAAAGTGCAAAAAACAGAGCATGACCCATTTGCTTAGGGTTGCACAGAGACAGCGGAATATGCTATAATACCCTTAATATATTTTCAATATGTACGCAGGAGGCAGAACATGGAACAATCACTGTACACGAAAGTAAAAGTAAACAATGAGATTGAACTCTGTGAGATTTCCAACCCGGATTGCAGGCATATGATTGAAAAGGCACTGTTGCACCAGCGTATTTCCTATTACATCCGCTGGCCGAAACCCTCCCTGTTCCGCCGCAATAAAAACACCTGTATCATCTGCGTGAACGACTATTCAAAGGAAACGGCCGAAAACGTAGTGCGCAATGTGTGCGACGAAAAGGGATACCCGGTAAAATTTCTCATGCGGAAATCTCAGAATCAGTACCTGTAAACCCAAAATATTTCCCGCCCCGAAATTTTGTAAATTTTTTTAGATTTCTGTTGACAAAATACATAACGCCTGCTATAATAATCTATGTTGGCTGCGGGGAACAGAGACAGCCTCCAGGACTGTTGGCGAGAGGGAAATAGAGCAGTCCCAAATGGTTTAAGCTACCTTGGCGCAGTCGGTAGCGCGCATCCTTGGTAAGGATGAGGTCGGCGGTTCAAGTCCGCTAGGTAGCTCTGAAAGAAAGCGAAAATAAAGGCTTTTCGAGGTATAATGCTTCGGAAAGCTTTTATTTTATTATAAGACAATGTGAACGGATAAGCTACTCTCAGCCCCAGCCCATGCGATTGGGGCTGTTTTAATTTCTTTGAAATTCCTGGCACAAAATAATTTGACATACGCATAATAACCTATAATAAAAGTACGGAAAACCATACGAAATCATGAGGTGATACTATGTTGGCGGTAAAGAGCATGGATGTGCGTGAAAATTTTAAGGAGTGGTGTAATAAAGATGGAAAACATGTGGTTAATTGGTGGGGGTTATACTAGTATAATCTACAACAATTACTACACAAAAAGTATTAAAATTGATGAAAAGAATCGTTTAGTATACGATATTGATGAATTGCAGAATATCAAAATCATATCATGCAGAGGACATTACGACGATTAAAACGAAATATTCAGAAAAAGGAGCAGGATTCACACACCATGTGTGTCCTGCTCCTTTTTGTCTTTACTGATCGCTGTCAGCAGATTCCCTGTGGGATCCTCTCATCC
>OFFG01001030.1_pt1 | contig 18940 bp, 16 predicted proteins | sample 1521331 | NCBI WGS metagenome assembly OFFG01 (sample SAMEA3504129, study PRJEB24116) | mouse gut metagenome | biome: mouse gut; feature: mouse-associated habitat; material: faeces | place: Denmark | collected 2011 | reverse complement strand
AGCAGCGCCGTGCAGAAGGCGTCCACGGTCTTGATATCCGCCTGATACACCCGCAGAAGCTGGCGCTTCAGATGCCTGTCCCCCGGGTTCTCCGCCAGACGCTTCGTCAGCTCCGCGGCGATCTTGCTCCGCAGCTCCGCCGCCGCGGCCTTGGTGTAGGTGATGATGAGGAAGTCATCCACATTGCAGTGCTCCTCCGTCACATAGCGGAACAGCCGCTCCACCAGAACCTTGGTCTTGCCGGAGCCGGCGGCGGCGGACACCAGCAGGCTCCCGCCCCGGTTCTCCACCACGGCCCTCTGCTGGGGCGTCAGTTTCAGCTCGCCCATGTCACTCCTCCTCTTCCCCGATCTCTTGCCAGAAGTCCTCTGCCTTCACCGGCAGGATGTAGCGCAGATGGTCGCCGTCCCGCCCGTCCTGGAAGTGGTAGGCGCTGGCCCATTGGCAGTATTTGCAGCAGCTGTCGTCCTCGCCGCGGCACCAGGGGTCGGCGTCGATATTGCCCTGGCGCAGCTCCCGGGCGATCTGGCGCAGCTGGCGCTCCACATACTGCCCCAGCCTGCCCAGCTGGGCCGCCGAGGCGATGCTGCCGGAGAGCTCTCCGCTCCGGTTCACCCGCAGGGGCAGGTACCGGGGCTCCCGGAGGGCGTCGTGCTCCATGGCCTGGAGCACCGCCGGCTCCGCCAGCAAGAGCCCTGAGCGGCGCAGCTGCTTCTCCCGTTCGCTTTTCAGCTTCTCCGGGGCCACGTTCCGCTCCATGGAGAGGATCTCGTCCCTGGCGGGGAGGTACAGCACGCCCGCCGGCTCAATCTCCCTGCCGAAATGGCCGCTTCCCTCCTTTTGCAGGGTGAAGAGGTACAGCAGCATCTGGATGTCCAGCCCCATCCGCACCGCGGAGAGGTCGAAGGCCTTCCGGCCGGACTTGTAGTCCACCACCCGGAGGTAGAGCCTGCCGTCCCTCACCTTGCTCTTCAAATCCAGCTCCACCGCACCGTCAAAACTGACTCGCGCGCGCTTCTCACAGTCATCAAGGATATCCGGCAGATTCGCGTTCAGCTCCTCGATCGTGTAAGTATTGCTCGGGTGGAACGGCATGGCGATCATGGGCCGGATCTCACCGAGATCGATCTCAATCATGCCGTCATAATACGCGGCTTTTCCCGGATGAAGCTCCTTATAATCCCCGCTCCGCCCGTGAATCTCATAAAATTCCTTTATCTTCTCATCTGTCTGCCAGATTGAGGACAGGCAGGTGGTTTCCGTCGTCATCACATCCACGCCGATGCGGAAATCGGCGCTCAGATTCGAAACACCGGGACCCACGAATTCCATCACTTTATTCTTCACATAACCGCGGTCAAACACCGCCCCGATAATCGCCAGCGCGACGTCCTGCGGGCCGACTCCCTTCACCGGAGTCCCTTTCAGGTACACGCCCACAACGCCCGGCATATCAATGTCATACGTCTTGTTCAGCAGCTGTTTGACGAGCTCCGGACCGCCTTCCCCGATCGCCATCGTGCCGAGCGCACCGTATCTGGTGTGTGAATCGGATCCCAGGATCATCGCGCCTGCGCACGCGAGCATCTCCCGCGCAAACTGGTGAATCACTGCCTGGTGGGGCGGCACATAGACGCCGCCGTATTTCCTGGCGCAGGTCAGTCCAAACATATGATCGTCCTCGTTGATCGTCCCGCCCACCGCACAGAGGCTGTTGTGACAGTTCGTCAGCACATACGGCACCGGAAATTTTTCAAGCCCCGATGCGCGCGCCGTCTGGATTATGCCCACAAACGTGATGTCGTGGGAAGTCAGTTTGTCAAATTTTATCTGAAGCCTGTCCATACTGCCGGACACGTTGTGATCTTTTAATATTCCGTAAGCAATCGTATTTTGTGCCGCCTCTTCCTTTGTCACGGCAAGACCGGTTTTACTTTTCACCGCTGTGAGAGCATCCGCACCTTCTTCCACCAGCTCCGTGCCGTTTACCAGATAAACACCGTTTTCGTATAATTTCATGTTTTCCTCCATTCTTCCTCTGATGCGTTACGTATGCCAGAATTATAGCGTCAGGGGGGCGAAAAAGCAAGCGTTTTCCTTGTAAAATCCCAGATAACGTGGTAGGATGAAAGTATGGTAATTATTTCACAAAGTTCGATAAAACGGGAGGTATTTGTGATGGATTATTCACAGGACTACAAACAGAAGCTCGTTTCTGCCGATGAGGCCGTGGCGCTCATCCGCTCCGGAGACTGGGTTGATTACGGCTGGTGCGTCAACACGGTTGACGCCCTGGATAAAGCTCTGGCAAAGCGCACAGACGAACTAAAAGACATCAATCTCCGCGGCGGCATCCTGCTTAAGCCCCTCGCTGTGTTTGAGCGCGAGGACGCCGGGGAGCATTTTACCTGGAACTCCTGGCATATGTCCGGCATCGAGCGCAGACTGATCAGCCGCGGCTGTGCCTACTATGCGCCCATCCGCTACTCGGAGCTGCCGCGCTATTACCGCGAATCCACTACGCCGGATTCCGTCGCAATGTTTCAGGTGGCGCCGATGGACGCCCACGGCTATTTCAATTTCGGCCCGAGCGCTTCCCATCTCGGAGCGATGTGCGAGACGGCAAAAGAAATCATCGTCGAAGTCAATGAGAACATGCCACGCTGCCTTGGCGGAACCGAGAACGGCGTACATATTTCCGACGTGACCTATATTGTGGAGGGGGACAATCCGCCGATCGGCGAGCTTGGCGCCGGCGGTCCCGCGACTGACGTCGACAAGGCCGTCGCAAGGCTCATCGTCGAGGAAATCCCCGATGGCGCCTGCCTGCAGCTTGGAATCGGCGGAATGCCAAACGCAGTCGGTTCCCTGATTGCGGAATCCGACTTAAAAGATCTCGGCGTCCACACGGAAATGTACGTCGACGCCTTTGTCGATATCGCGCGCGCCGGAAAGATCAACGGCTCGAGGAAGAATATCGACCGTTTCCGCCAGACATATGCATTTGGCGCGGGCACAAAGAAAATGTACGATTACATGGATGAAAATCCCGAGCTGATGAGCTCCCCGGTGGACTACACGAACGATATCCGCTCCATCGCCGCGCTCGACAACTTTATATCCATCAACAACGCGGTCGACCTCGATCTCTTCGGACAGATCAATTCCGAGTCTGCCGGCACAAAGCATATCAGCGGAGCTGGCGGACAGCTGGATTTCGTGCTCGGCGCATACCTCTCAGAGGGCGGCAAGAGCTTTATCTGCTGTTCTTCCACTTTCCAGACAAAGGACGGACAGCTGAAGTCACGGATTCTTCCGACCTTAAATCCGGGCTCCATCGTGACCGACACCCGCGCAAATGTCCACTATCTGGTGACAGAATACGGCAAGGTGAACTTAAAAGGCCTCTCGGCGTGGCAGAAGGCTGAGGCGATTATCTCCGTCGCGCATCCTGATTTCCGGGATGAGCTGATCGCGGAAGCAGATAAAATGCATATCTGGAGAAGAAGCAACAAATAAAAAATCCGGGGGATACAGATTTTACTCTGCATTCCCCCGGATTTTTTCTGATATCCATATCCGTACCGCGGCCAGCGCACTACTGTCCCCACTCCATCGACTCGCAGGTCTGTCCCGCATCCCTGAATCCTGATACCGTCTGCTCCAGACTCAGATAGCTTCCCATCATACTTCCCGAGATCAGCCCAAGCTTTGAGAGCGTATAGGAATCAACTGTGTTAAAATCCACCCCGACGCGGATACACAGCTTTCCGTCCGCAAACTCCGCGTGTGAAGTCACGCCGTCCAGCCCCTGAAAATCAGAGACGCCGATCGCCAGCAGTTCCTCCTTTTCCTCATCGCTGTAGCCTGTGACATCATACTCCTGCTCCATCACTTCGACCATACCGATCAGATAGTCGCCTTTCGCAGCGATGTACATAATGTCGGTGATCCCATCCTCCGTTCCATTGCACACCGTCATCGACGTGTTCAGATAATCCGTAAAACCACCGGTGACCGCGTTAAAAAACGGTTCATTTGCCGCCGTGTCCAGATAATAATCCTTTCCGTCCTTCTGCACCAGCACAGCCAGCTCCTTCGCTTCTCCTTTCGCGGCGTCTGCGATCCCGTCCCCAAGCCAGGAAGCGACATCTTTAAACTGTCCTTCTCCGGTCTCTACCTCCGCTGCAATCGCCTCCGCCATCGACCGTCCGATTGCGCCGTCGAGATCTTTTGCCGTGACGGTGACGGAATACTGTTCATCCGACCTGCGCTCCGGCTCCCTCACCACAATATCCGTGTCCCGCAGACACTCAAATGCTTTCTGATATATCGTCTCCTCCACTGTCGCATCCGTTTTTCCCTGTGCATCCAGTACCTTATTCCACGGATGGTTCTCCTGAAGCAGTGCTTTCTGCGTCACCGTGTCACCGCTCTGATATGCAGACGCAAACTCCAGCAGCTTTTCATACCGCACCGGCATTCTGTCTCCGCAGCCGGACGCGCTCACGCTCACTCCCAGCGCCAGCAGCAGGCATATTCCTTTCTTCATCGCATTTTCCCCGTATCCTTTCCGCAATCCTGTTTTCAGACTGCCCGTGCCAGCCTGTCAGTCTTTTAGTCCCAGCAGCTTATAGACAAGCGTAATCAACCCCACTGCCCAGACAAAGAACACGACAATCGCAATCACAACCCGGATGATAAATACCATAAATTCATGTGATTCATTCCAGCTGTCACTGATACAGTAGAATTTCTCCTCCACAGACGCGCCATATGTGCCGCACACCTCTTTAAGCTCCGGCTGCGCCTGCGCGCTGACGCTCATCTTCTGTCCGACCGGAAGTGTAATGCGCTTCCCGGTTTTTATTTTTTTGATATCCTCCAGCGGAAGCTGCGCCAGGACATAAGCTCCGTCCGGCAGCTCCAGCAGACAGTACTCCGAATATTCCCCGAAAAAATCAAGAAGGATATTCTGCACCGCCGGACGCCTTCTGCTCCTCGTACGCCGCGAAGTGCGCTGCTGGTATTCACTCACCCAGGCATTGCGCCCTCCGATTCCCGTCGTGATAATCCCTGTCGGCTCAATGGTCACATAGGAGACCGTCCAGGCCTCCTCAAAGTCCTCCGCAGTCTCAATCCGCGGAATATCCGCCGCAGCCGGTTCCCCGACACAGATTTCGGGATATCCGGCTTCCGCCTCCGCAAGGGTCAGCTCTGCCCGGGAGCCGCGCAGAAAGGACTCCACCGGAAGAAACCGCGCCGTATAGATTGCCACAGCCAGCGCAAATATACAGATGATCACATCAAGAACTTTTTTCATATCCTTCCACCTGCCCCATGCATGATTTTCCATTCTTCCATCCTGGATGCAAACGGCTCATAGGCGAAAGTATAGCTGCCTCTGTAATCTTCGTTGCCCCTGACCAGAAGAAAGTCCGTGAATTCCACCTGTTTCGCACCACAGGTTTCACAGATGTACACCTCCGCCCGCACCGCACGCCGCCCCGAGGGGATCTCCGCCGTGGAGGCAATCGGCTCCATGTTCTTTTTCAGATAATTCTCAGCATCCGTATAGGACTCCCCGAAACTAACCGGAAGAAGGAACAGGTACGGATACCTCTCTTCTTTGTGCATGGTTCCCCTGCATTCCGGACATTTTGCCGTCCCCCGCATCCCGCTGATAAGCGCCCGCGCCAGGCTGATAACAAAATAAACCGCGCCGGCCGCCGATATCGCGGCAATGACTTCCGGGAGATAGCACAGAGCGCCCATCAGCCTCTTCCTCCTGCTTTCAGCTGCATTGCCCGCTGCTTCGCCGCAGACAAAAGCCCCACAAAAGTGTCTGCCTTGGAAATAGCCTCCGCCCCCATGCTGGAGCCCGCAGTCACAATTTTATTGGAAATCAGCGTCATCATTGAAATCTTCTTCCCGTCAAGCCGGAACTCAAAACGGTATCCCGTCATCGCGGAACCGGCGCTGCGGATATTATCAATCCTCGCCGCCGAAAAAATCTGTACCTCAAAGGGATTATAAGCAGAAATAAAGCCTATCACTCCCTGATCCGTATCTATGTAGAGAACTCCGCCGCGGCTCTCAAACGAGCTGTCAAAATGGTACGGCAGACCTGCCACCTGCTTTTTGGTTTTTTTCACTATAAAACCGAGAAAACCGCCCCACGCGATCGACATCAGTATCCAGAGCCAGACAATAAAAGCCATCAGCGCTGACACCATCAGTGCCGCCTCGACATCAAAATCACCATCGCTCATCACAAGCGCAATCACGAATCCGGCGACCAGCGGTACAAGCAGGGCAATGCCCAGCACAATGAGCAGATAGGATCTTCCCACCCGCACAAAGCGTTCTGTTTCCCTCATTTCCATAAGTCATTTCTCCTTTTCATTCTGTATTGTGTTTTCATTATTATACTGCGTCCGTGCAGAAAAGAAAAGATTTTTTTCCGTGGGGGAATTGCGAAAACCTCGTGGAAACGCTATGATGAAAGAAAACCGGTGAAAGAAAGGAATACTGACATGCAATATCTTATAAATGGAGAAAAACTGACCGCGGGTGTCTGCTACTATCCGGAGCACTGGCCCGAAAGTCTGTGGAAAGACGATATCGGACGCATGCTCTCACACGGAATCAGATTTATCCGGATCGGAGAGTTCGCCTGGAGTCTCGTGGAACCCCGCGAGGGTGAATTTAACCATGATTTTTTTGACCGTTTCCTCGGCCTTGTCCGCGAAACAGAAATGAAAGTCATATTCGGCACCCCGACCGCTACACCCCCCGCATGGCTCACTGAAAAATATCCGGAAGTCTTAAATGCGGATATCCGTGGAAATATCTTCCGGCACGGCTCGCGGCGGCACTATAACTACAACTCTCCCGTATACCGCCGCAAATGTGCCGAAATCACCGAAGTCATCGCGGCGCGTTATGCAAAATGGGAATGTATTACCGGCTGGCAGCTCGACAATGAGCTCAACTGCGAGGTCAGCAATTTTTACTCTGAGGCTGACAGTGCGGCTTTCCGGACATGGCTCCGCGACAGATATCAGACCACCGATGCCCTCAACGAGGCCTGGGGGACAGTCTTCTGGAATCAGACCTACACGTCGTGGAGCGAAGTTTATGTACCCCGCTATACCTGCAACGGCGCGAACAACCCGCACCAGATGCTTGATTATTACCGTTTTATCTCGGACAGCTGCAGATCCTTTGCACAGATACAGAGCGAAATTATCCGCAAATACAAAAAGGACGATGATTTTATTACCACAAACGGTCTGTTCGGGCATCTGGATAATCACGCATTCTGCCGGCAGAGTCTCTCCTTTTTCACCTACGATTCCTATCCCAATTTTCCGAATCAGGCCGGAAAGCCGGTGGATGAAAACGGGCTGCGTGACCGGTGGTGGAGCCGGAAGCTCGCCGAAACCAGATCCGTCTCTCCTCATTTTGGCATTATGGAGCAGCAGACGGGTGCAAACGGCTGGAATATCTGGCCCGGCGTCCCGAATCCCCGCCCCGGACAGATCACACTCTGGGCCATGCAGTCGGTCGCGCACGGGGCAGATTTTATCAGCTTTTTCCGCTGGCGCACGGCGGCGTTCGGGACAGAGATGTACTGGAACGGAATTCTCGATCCCTCCGGGAGGGACAATGAACGGCTCGCCGAGGGGGGCGCTTTTACGGAAATACTCACAAAAATCAGCTGCGTCGCAAAAGAACACTGTCTGGCTGATGTCGCCATCTTAAAAGACTACGACAATGTATTTGACAGTGAAGCCGATGTCTGGCATTCCCAGATTGAACAGGCGAGTATGGATTCCCTGTTCACCGTTCTCCAGAAAACGCATACGCCGTTCGACTATGTCTACTTTTATGAGGGCGGGATATCTGCGGACCTTCACTCGTACCGCGTAATCTTTTACCCCCACCCGCTTATCGTCACACCGGAACGCATCCGTGTTCTCGAACAATATGTAAAGCAGGGCGGCATCCTCATCCTTGGAGCGCGCGCGGGCTGTAAGGACCACACCGGCCGCTGCGTCACAAAACGTCTTCCGGGCCTTTTCGCCGGACTTGCCGGCGCCGACGTCAAAGAATACTCCTTCCTCCAGCCGGATCAGCCGGAAGTCCTCATCGACTGGGACGGTGAAAAAATACCGGCAGCCCTGTTCGCGGACCGCCTGTCCGGGGATGGCGCGGGGGACATTACCGGCCGCTATGTAAGCGACTATTTTGCAGGCGACGGCGCGATATCCGTAAACCGGTGCGCAGACGGCTGCGTGTATTATTACGGATCCGCCTTCTCAGACGCCGCAGTTGAAGCCTTTCTGCGCCGCCTCGGTGTGAAAGAACCGTACGCAGACGTCGTGACTGTTCCGGAGAGCGTCGAGCTCGCCGTGCGCGGCCCTTACCTGTTTCTGCTGAACTACCGCAGGGACGCCTGCAGTCTTCACTTTCACAGACCAGTGACAGACCTGATCTCAGGCGCAGAATTATCCGGAGAAACCGCGCTTGCGGGATATGGATTTATTGTCGCGGACATGTCCCGTCCGGCATAAGACGCGGCCGCCGCTCCTGTCCACAGTCCCTGACAGGAGCGTGTATGTACCGGCACGCAGCAGGGCGGATTGTCACATCCCGTCAATCCGCCTTCGCAGTTCCAGCATTTTGTTATCCACCTTGGCGATCACATCCGAATACCCGCGGATCTCCCTCTCCACGTTCTCGATCTGTCCGGCGCTCTTTTTGTAACACATCTGCGTGTCGAGCTCTGCCCAGTAATCCATCGCAAACGAACGGATCTGCAGTTCCACGCGCACCTCCCTCGTCCGCTCCTCATATGTGACGGGGACGCCCACAATCAGATGTATACTCTGATAACCGCTCTTTTTGGGGCTCCCCACATAATCTTTTTCCTTCAGCACCCGGATATCGCTCTGTCTGCGCACCGCATCCGCAACCTGATAGATATCGTCACAGAAATAGCAGACCACCCGGATTCCCGCAATGTCGTTCAGACTGCTGACCGCGGTCCTGTAAGTCACTTCCTGTCCCTTTCTGGACAGCTTTTTGACAACGCTGTCCGCCGACTTGATTCTTGAAGACATACTGCGGATCACCTGCCGGCGGTTCTGTTCCGTCAGGCCCGCATTTATCATCCGGAGTTTTGCCCGTATCACATCAATTGCATATGCGTAGCGGAGCTGTACCATCGGTGCTTCCAGCTTCTTCTGCAGTTCCTGCTGCCGCGATTCCTGGCACTGCAGTTTCTGCTTTTCCATCGATAATCTTCCTGCTCCTGCTGTTACTCCTTCTATTCTTATTCTCTTCCCAGCCGGTTTAGAATCCCTTTTTCTCAATATCCGCTCCTTTTATTTTACCCGTTTCCGCTTTTATTCTGGCAGGAAAACGGTATTCTTATTCTTTTCCGGTTATTTTCCCTGACTCCGGGAATTTATTCCGGAAAAACAGACATACTAAAGGATATCGCCATACCTGTAAGACGGTCACTATTTTAGCGCCACGCTGCGCGGAAACTGAGGTAATTTATGAACAGAAATGTCCTTCCTGTTACAAACGAAAACGGTTATTTTGAGATACGCCTTGAAAGCATCGGCGGACTGGGCGCAAATCTCTGCGGAAAAATGTTAGGTGAGCTGGGAGCTCTCTCGCTCTCCTTAAATTCCCTGAGTTTTTCCAGTTACGGTTCAGAAAAAAGAGGTTCGCCTGTCAAAGCCTATATCCGCTGGTGCGCGGAAGATAAACCCCTGCGCATCAACAGCCCGGTAACGCACCCGCACATTCTGGGAATCTTCCACGAGGGCCTGATTGGCACACACCCCGTGCTGGAGGGCGTCTCAACCGGAACGAAAATCATTCTGAACACCCCGTATACGGCGGACGCCGCGGCAGAAAAATACGGCATCTCCATCGGGGAGCTCTACTGCCTGGACGCACTCTCGATCGCAATGGAATGCAAATCCAGAGTCAATATGGTCATGCTGGGCGCAATCGCAAAAGCCTCCGGTTTTATCCCGGCCGACGTGGTGGAGCAGCTCTGCCGCGACACCGTGGGGCAGAAATACCCCGCCCTGATCGAGGCAAATTTAAGCGGGCTTCGCGAGGGATATGCGAGAGCCGAAAAAGCCACCGTGGAGCAGAACCTGACCCCGCCGCCTGCAGGAAAACGCGAAAGTTATATCTGGGGTTATAAAAATGCCCCGATCGGCGGCGTCAACCCGCGCGCGGGAAGCACGGTCTCCAACGACCTTTCCCCGTCAAGGCAGGGCTACATCCCCGTCTTTCTGAAGGAGAGATGCATCAACTGCGGTCTGTGCGATTCCACCTGTCCGGATATGGTATTCCAGTTTGCCCCGGGCATTTACAAAGATAAGGAATGCATGGTGAACAAAGGGCTGGACTATTTCCACTGTAAGGGATGTCTGCGCTGTGTCGCGGTCTGCCCGACCGAAGCGCTGGTAAAAGCGCTGGAAAAAGATCATCCCGACAAGCCGTATTTTCTGCCAAACCAGGATCTTGTGCCCGACACAATTCCGTACCAGAAGACCGGCGCCAATTCGTGGATAACCAGCGATTCGTATATGGATGAAAAGCGTGTGGACGGCGGCGTGGTGTAAAAATATGCCTTCACACATGCGCACCGGACATTCGGTACTGCGCTCACAGGACACTTTACTCCGGCATGGAGGCAAATAATGATAGTAAGGATGATAATATATGGAAAAACAGAAAATAATGTATGACAGCGGAAATGAGCTGGCCGCCTACGCCGCAAAACAGATCAACTACCATGTGATGGGCTACTACCCGATCACCCCGTCCACGCAGATCGCTGAAAACCTTGACGTGATGCGCGCGGAAGGACAGCACGATATCCAGCTGATTGCCGCCGAGGGCGAGCACAGCGCAGCCGGTATCTGCTACGGCGCGACCGCCGGAGGCGGCCGGGTCTTTAACGCGACAAGCGCAAACGGTCTGCTCTATGCACTGGAGCAGTTTCCCGTGCAGTCCGGCACACGGATGCCCATGGTAATGAACGTGGCGTGCCGCACCATATCCGGGCCTCTCTGTATAAAGGGCGACCACAGCGATATCATGTATATGCTAAACACAGGATGGATCATCCTGTTCGCAGACGAACCGCAGATGGTCTATGACATGAATCTGCTCGGCTTAAAGCTGGCGGAGGCCGTAAGTCTCCCAGTCGTCGTCGCCTTTGACGGTTTCTTCACCAGCCACCAGAAGCGCAAGTGCCTTGTATTTGAGGATGACGAGGTCGTCAAAAATTATATCGGCCCGAAACTTTCCAGCGACAACCTGAATACATCGGCTTTTGCAAGAGATGCCTCCACAGGCGAGAACTGCTTTTACAGTGTGCTCGACCTCTCTCATCCGGTCTCCGTCGGCTCCTATATGAACGAGCCGGATGTGATCAACAACAAATACCAGCTTCACCTGGCCATGGAGGAAGCGCGGAAAAAACTGCCCTCCCTCTTTGCGGAATATGCATCCCTCTCCGGGCGCACACTCGCCTTCGCCGCCGGATACCGCAATGAGGACGCCGACATCCTGCTCTTTGTACTCGGCTCCTCTTACCACACCGCAATGGAGGCCGTGGACATTCTGCGCAGGGAAAACATCCGCGCGGGCGTCGTCACCGCCTACGTCCTCCGCCCGTTTCCGGCGGAGGAGCTGCGCAGCCTCTGCGCCAGCGCAAACGTAATTGTCACGGCGGACCGCCAGGACAGTTACGGGGCGGGCGGCGGCAATATGTCGCTTGAGCTGAAAGCCGCGCTGTCCGGCAGAAACGTCCGGTTTCTTTCCAGAATCTACGGCCTCGGCGGAAAAGACTTTTTCGTGGAAGACGCGGTAAACCTCTTCCGCGAAGGCCTTCTGGACAGCGCGCCTGCCTTTGACTACTACGGTGTCACGCCGGGGGAGGGCTCCCCGGGACAGGAGCAGCCACAGTATTTCAGGCCCCTGACAAAAGCCGATACTTCTCCCGGCATCACCACCTGTGTGTTTGACGAGGCCCAGGGAAAAATGGTCGTAAAGGGCGGACTGTTAAAGGACGCCACAGCCATGCCAAAGAGAATCGCACCCGGGCATGGAGCCTGCCCCGGATGCGGAATCCCGGTAAACTTAAATCTCCTTTTAAAAGGTATCGAAGGCAATGTCATTCTGCTCTTCCAGACCGGCTGCGGAATGGTCGTCACGACAGGCTATCCAAAGACGGCATTCCGGGTTCCCTATCTGCACAACCTCTTCCAGAACGGCGCGGCAACTTTAAGCGGCCTGGTGGAAGTCTTTCATCAGAAGCAGAAGCGCGGGGAGTACCCTGAGGGAGAAATCACCTTTATCATGGTCAGCGGCGACGGCGGTCTCGATATCGGCATGGGGTCGGCGCTCGGCACGGCGCTCCGCAATCACCGTATGATTATTTTCGAGTACGACAACGGCGGCTATATGAATACCGGCTACCAGCTCTCGTATTCCACACCGATGGGGGCGAAAAGTTCGACCTCCCATGTCGGAAAGACGCAGTATGGAAAAACATTTTTCCACAAAGATTCTCCCGGGCTTATGGCGGCGACGCACCTGCCCTATGTCGCAACCGTCGCGGAGTCCAACCCTTCCGATTTTATCAAAAAAGCCGCAAAAGCGGCCGCCTACGCGAAGGATTTCGGAACCGCCTATGTGAAGGCTCTCTCCGCCTGCCCGCTGAACTGGAGCGACAGGCCCGATCTGGAGCGCAGCGTGATCTCTGCCGCCGTGGACTGCTGTTATTTTCCGCTCTACGAGGTTGAGCGCGGCATCACCAGCCTGACCTACGACCCGGAAGAGAAAAAGAAAAAAATCCCCGTCACCGAATGGTTTGCCATGATGGGGCGCACAAAGCACCTCACAAAAGACATTTACCGCCCCGTCACCGAGGAAATCCAGGCGGAGATCGACCGCAGGTTTGCCCGCTTAAAAGCCATGGCAGAACATCCCCTGCTGTGACCCGCTTTATTCCATCAACTACTAATAAAATCATATTTATGCGGAGGTTATCATGGCTGTAAATTTTAAGGACAGTGTCACAAAAGAGAACTTAATGCGGGCGTTTGCCGGCGAAAGCCAGGCCAGAAACCGCTACACCATCGCGGCAAAAACGGCGGCGGAACAGAATCTGCATGTCATCCACGCAGTATTTTCTTTTACCGCAGACCAGGAAAAGGAACACGCCGCCGTATTTTACAATCATCTGGCAGAGCTCTCCGGCGAAACTGTGCAGATAGACGGTTCCTACCCCGTCGACTTAAGCCGGGACGTCGCAAAACTTCTACGTCTGGCCCAGCACAATGAGTATGAAGAACACGACGATGTCTATCTTCATTTTGCAGAAAAGGCAAAGGAAGAGGGATTTGCGCGGATCGCCGCCTCTTTCCAGATGATCGCGCAGATCGAAAAAATCCACGGCGACCGGTTCGGCCGCTTCGCGGATCTGCTGGAACAGAATCAGCTCTTTGTCTCCGGTGTGGAGACCGCCTGGATGTGCCTCTCCTGCGGACATATTTACCGCGGGACATCCGTGCCGGAAAAGTGCCCGGTCTGCCAGTACGACAGAGGATACTTTGTGCGGCTTGATCTGGCGCCGTACACGGGCTGTCAGTAAAACGCATTCCGAACCGGCGGACCTGCCGTGTCAGTCGCCGGAACCAGAAAAAGCCCTGTTGTCCGCAGGGCTTTTTCTGTTAACTTTTCAGTAGCGCACCTCGCTCCTGCACTGCTCGATCTTATTGAGAATTCCCGCCTGGTTATATCTGTATACCCTCGTCTTCACCTGCAGCTTCAGCTTCTGTTCCCCTCCCAGCTGCACCTTCCCGGTTTCATCGGGATTAAGCTGCGGCTGCACGGACTCGACTTTGTACATCCCCTCGCAGAGCACATTTTCCGCGTCGATTGTATACACTGCCGTGATCCTCTCCTGCTGTGTCCGCCGGTACTGCTCCAGCGTCATTTCCGCCAGATGCAGCGCGTCCTCCGACACTCCCGACTTCTCATAGGTGCGGAAAGACCGTTCCGCTGCATCCATATTTTCCGCGCTCAGCGCGCCGAGGAACTCCTGTGTGAACTGAAACGAAATCCTCTGTTTCCCCTTTTTGCGGACGCTCTCTGCCTCCGCGATGTCCCTGTTGTCGTACGGCAGAACCGTCAGCGTCTCCAGGCAGGGTGTTTTTACGCTGCCGCCCTCCCGGCGCTCCCACTCACCGTTCCAGTCTATATAAACGTAGACCGCCCTTCCGTCGCAGAACTCCTTCTGATAACGCCTGGTACCGTCCTCGTCCGTCACATAATACTCGGCCACCCAGCTCCCCGAAAGCTGGTCTGACCAGACCTCCACGCGCTCTCCGCGCTCCGCGCCGTCCCCCTGAAGAGTGCCGGTGCAGGTAAACTGCAGGTTATCCACACGCTTTAATCTGCGCATCGCATCCCGCATTTCTCCCAGCTCCGCGCTCTCCGTCATCCCTCCGGTGACCGCCATAGCCGTCAGCATGGACGCAAATGCAGCGACCGTGGCCGCCCTGACAGTTCTCCGTGAATCCACGCACGCGGATACGCCTGTTCCCGCGTGTGTATCTGCATGCCTGCTTTTTTTCTCCATCACACAACCTCCGGCTAACTGATCAGCCCCAGCCTGACAAACGCGTTGTACACCCCGTCCCTGTCGATCGCATCCGTTATCATTGCGGCCCGCGATTTCACATCTTCCCGCGCATTCCCCATCGCGACCGCCGTCCCGGCATACTCCATCATCTGCAGATCGTTCGGCCCGTCCCCGATGGCAATACAGTTCTCCCTGGCCACCCCCGCATGCCGCAGGTAAATCTCCATACCGGTTGCTTTATTAATTCCGTTAATACCGATTTCCCCGGCAAATTCATCCGCACCCTCCAGACTGATCGCAACCGCGTCAAAATACGGCTCCATATCCGCGTGCACCCTCTCCACGGAAAACGGCGAGCGGTAATAAATTATCTTTTCGCTCGTCTCCCTGCTCCACGGTTCCTCCGTCAGATGCATATTTCCCCTGAGTCTTAAGAGCCGTTCCTCACTCATTCCCATCTCACGGTATACTTCGGCCATTCCGTCATAGCTCCTCCTGTTTATGACAATCCCGTCATCCGCCTGATAGCAGAACAAAAACCCGTTCTGTTCCAGGTAATCATAACTGCTTCTGCGGTGCTCCCCGTCAATATATGCGTGATAAATCTCCCTGCCCTCCGCCATCACATACGCTCCGGCAGCGCCCACAATACCCGAAAATCCCATTTCCAGCAGTTCGTCATAAATCTGAAAACGGCTTCTGCCGCTGCAGATCACCATTTTATGTCCGTTTTCCCCCGCCTTTCGCACCGCTTCCTTCGTGGAAGCGGGGATCTTTCCGGCAGAATCCACCATTGTCCCGTCAACATCCAAAAATACAACTTTCTGTTCCATTCTTCCAACCTTCTTTTATCCCTGTATCCCTCTAAGATCTTCTGTTGTGATTATACCCGATTCAGGAACGAAATACCACCTGATATCACAGAAATCTGACAGATGCCGCGCGTCAGACAACCGCTTCCGGGGCATCTGACCAGAAGTATAGCACAGTACGGCGCGCCTGTGTCAGCTTTTTACCTTTTACCCGAAAAAACTTCCGCTTCACAAAATATCTGTGAAGCGGAAGTCCCTTTTCCCGCCCTGGATTACTGACGGATATCCACATATCCCATCGCCAGAGACGTGTCGCTGAACTCATACGCGCCGCCGTATGTATCAAAACTCACATACAGATTACCCAGTTCCTCTTCGGTCACGATCCAGCCCATATGCACGGTCACTGTCTCTCCCGGCTTTATCGCCGTTATATAATTATTATTTCGCTCACCGCCGTGAATATCATAATACTGCATCTCACAGAACGCGGACGCTCCCGTATTCACTACTGTCTCCCAGGTATCGCCGGGCGCCGGCTCCTCGTCCACCGTTCCCGAAAAAATCTTCATCTTCCCGTCTTTTTCGGCAATTCGCAGCAGATCGCCCATATACAGCACATCTGAAAGCTCCGAATCTCCGGTATTGGTGTATTCCACCGTGGCATATACCAGCTTCTGCACCACCTCCCTGGACTTCACCACCTCGCTTAAGGAATCCACTCCCCCGTTTCTGATATACTGTATCTCCGCCTTCCGCAGCTTTCCGTCACCGGCCAGTTCGCTTCTGAGATCCTCATCCGTCAGCGCGGGATCCAGAAGGGAAAGATCATCCGCGATCTGTACATCCGACACCTTCACCGCAAGCCCCTTATACTGATCTCCCCCTGTCTGCGGATGTTCCGCGGAAAAGCTCTCTCCAATGGCGTGTATCTTCATCTGATCTTTTGCGATGGTTGTATTTCCAGCCGGTTCCGTCTCCGCCATCCGCTCATTTTCTTCCGCACTCTTCAGATATGCACTCCAGTCCCATGCCGCGACCAGATTTTCACTGTCCGCCGCCCCGGCCGGCGTCAGTTTCACGCCCTCCGCAATGCGCAGCGCCTCCTCCTTCGTCACATCCGACGCGACAAACATTTCCATCACATAGTGCACATCCGTGTATGCGACATAGATCCGCTGGTTAAATGCGATCTCATCCGGATTCAGATGCGGAAACTCCAGATAGACGCCCTCATACCCGCTGACAGCGATATCCTCGCTGGAAATGACATCCCCGTACCGGATATGAAACTGGTCGTCTCCCATATCCATCCGGTAAAATACCATGGACACGCCCCCCTGATACAGCGCACTCTCATAACTGTATTTTCCCATCTCCGTCTGCACCATTCCGTCCGGCAGATAGCCTGCCTCCATGGTCACATCCGGAATCACTGCCGTTCCCTCTTTCACATCAGCGCCGGATTCCGTTCCCACAGCCTCCCCGCCGCTCTCCGCTCCGCCTGCTATCTTTATGTCCACCCCATGGCTCCCGACCTGCTCCCGCTGCATCCGGTAAATCCCCACACCGGCAAACACCGTCGTGCCCAGAACCATCACCGCCGCCACGGAGGCAATCAGGGTACGCCTCGCCGCCATCCTGCTCCTTCCAAACTGCGGGCGTTCCGTCTTCACCTGTTTTTCCACTTCTCTCTCGATCATCTTTCTCATCTCCTCTGGCATTTTGGGAAATTCATGTTTCATATCTTCTAATCTCACTGGTTCCCTCCGTTCCGTGCCTTTCCTCAGGCAGCATCCCTTTTCCTGTTCGCTTCACCGTCTTCATGTCACCGCTTCCTCCAGCTCCGTGCGCAGCTTTGCCCGCGCCCGCGCCAGACGGTTTTTCACCGCGCTCTCCGTGATCTCCAGCAGAGCCGCCGTCTCCCTCACGCTGTAGCCCTCCAGATAGTAGAGCGTGACGCACATCCGCATCTCCTCCGGAAGCCGGCGGAGCGCGTCATAGAGTCCGGAATAGTCCTCCGCCTCCTGCGCCTCTTCCCCGCGCTGATAACTCTCCAGGGACACGATGCGCTTCTCCCTGCGCATAATGGCATAGCACTCATTGATCAGAATTCTGATCAGCCATGTTTTTGCATAGGAATCCTGGCGCAGCGTATGTAAACCGGTAAATGCTTTCACAACCGCTTCCTGTATCGCGTCGGCGCAGTCCGCATCGCTGTATAGCAGCGTCTTTGCCACATGATACAGCGTATCTTCCGACGCGATAATCAATCTTCCCAACTGTTCTTTTTTCATAATGTCCTTTCTGCCGGCCAGCACTTTTTTCAGCTCTCTGCGCTTACATAGATTAGATGTGCGGGAACGGCAAATGGTCTCTGACGAAGAAAATAATTTTTATTTGTGCAGATCTTTATAACAGAAAACACTTTCCCGCACGGACAACAGGGCACCGGAAATCACTGCCTGCATGATTTCCAGCGCCCTGTCCGTCACGGCGCCCTGAGGCGTCTGCACCTACGACATCGCATTTACCGTTTTGTATTTATAGAGCATCTCCGCGTGATTCTGCTCTTCCACCTGTATATCAGCGAGCAGTCTGCGCACGCCCGCGTCCCCGAAGACAAATACATCCGAGTTGTACTCCGACGATACCAGTTTTTCCGTGCCGATGCAATCCGTCGCGAGAAAACAGTCCGCCTTTTTTTCCTCCGTATCTGCCATACCCGTATAAGTCGCAGTCGGATTATAATCCCTGCCGTCGCTGTCATTACAGTTGCAGTCCGGCACTGTGCCGTTTAAAACCTGCCCAAGGGAATCGTAATGGCGGCATTCCTTTTTCTGCAGCTCCGTAAACAGATTTTTTAACACCGGATCTTTCGCCTGTCCGGCATATTTCCCGTACTTCTCAATACAGGTCTTCTCCTGTGTCTGCAGATCTCTGATCGCAGCGATTTCCTTTTCTGTCAATACCATAATGATACCTCTCTCCTTTTCCTTTACCGTTTCCGCTGTGTGCGTGACAGGAATAGTATTGGAAAACGAATTCCTTTTTATACGGCGGAAAATCGAAATGGTCATTGACATTTCCCCCCATGACCGCTATAATTCACTTCATAAATGCAGACACAGGCTTTGACGGGAAAAAGTAGGAACAGGCAGAACAGACAGAGAGCAGCCGGCTGGTGAGAGGCGCATGATTCTGAATACATCCCCGAGCTTCGCACCGAACAGATGCTCAGAATCATAAGTAGGCTGCGACGGAGTGGCGCACGTTACAGGCGCCTGGGTGTTGTCAGACACCTGCCAAGGCAGGCGGCGTGAGCTGTCTGTAAAGAAAGGTGGTAACACGTTCGCGCGTCCTTTCCGGTTTCAGACCGGAAGGGACTTTTTTATTTCACAGGCACTTTCATCCCATGAAATAAAAACGCTCCGCG
>OFFG01001029.1_pt1 | contig 18969 bp, 20 predicted proteins | sample 1521331 | NCBI WGS metagenome assembly OFFG01 (sample SAMEA3504129, study PRJEB24116) | mouse gut metagenome | biome: mouse gut; feature: mouse-associated habitat; material: faeces | place: Denmark | collected 2011 | reverse complement strand
GGATTTCAGTATGTTATACTTTGCGCAGATGTTGCAGCGGTTGATTTTTATAAAAATTCTAATTTGAATTTTAAGCCGATAAGACAAATGCAAGAAATTCCGAGGGAACACAGAAATAGTACATGTAAACCTATGATGTTAAAGGTTGTACAAAATAATTAGAATAAAGACACCCTTCGGGGTGTCTTTTCTATGAAATAAAACAGGTCAGAATTGAGAGGTGATGGATTCATGGGAAGACCGAGGAAATTTAAAACCGCAAAAGCGTTAGGAACAGCATGGGAAACTTACAAAGAATACTGTGATAACCAGATTGTCCTTACCCATGAATTCAGCTCAAAAAACTCTGAGTTCGTTAGCAAGGAGCTGAAGCGCAGTATCACGTATACGATTGAGGGATTCTGTGTATTCTCAGGAATTTCCCGTTCTGCATTTTATCAGCATTATGCAGAGAATGAGAAGTTTGTTGACATCGTTACGCGCATGAAGGAAGAGTGCGAAGTGGATGCCCGTAAAAAGTTTGAACTACAGGTGATTCCGGCTCAGTTAGCTGGACTCTGGATGTCGAAGCACGGATACACAACGAAACAGGATACCAACATATCAGGCAGTCTGGACATTGAGAAGTCCAAACTGGATGACCTGATCGAGCAGATGCGTGGTGATGGATAGTGAGCACGGAAAGACTGCTTTTATCCGAGAAGTACAAAGCATTCCTGCGGTGCGACGCTCCTGTGGAATTCCTGGAGGGTACTACAGCAGCCGGGAAGACGACGGTAGGCATATTTAAGTTCATGTTGAAAGTTGCAGAGTCACCGAAGAAGCTGCATATCATAGCCGCGGACGACACAGGTACTGCGGAGAAGAACATCATCAACAAGGATCTAGGTATCCTGGATGATTTTGGCGTCCTTGTGGAATATAACGGGAGCGGTACAAAGGATGATAAAATCCCGCATTTGAAGTTCTATACATCGAATGGCGATAAGACGATCTATGTGCTTGGATATGGGAACAAGAAGAAATGGAAAAAAGCTTTAGGCGGGCAGTACGGCTGTCTGTATATTGATGAGATCAACACGGCAGATATAGATTTTGTCCGTGAAGCTTCCATGCGTTGTGATTATATGATGGCAACGCTGAATCCGGATGACCCGAGCCTGGAAGTGTACAAGGAATATATCAACTGCAGCAGGCCGCTGCCAGAGTGGGAAGAGGAGACCCCGCAGGAGATAAAGGATGAATTAAAAGAAGAGCCAAAGCCCGGATGGGTGCATTGGTTTTTTTCTTTTGCCCATAACCTGGGGTTGGAAGAGGGGAAACTGCAGAAGATTATCCGGAATACGCCGAAAGGCACGAAGATCTGGAAGAATAAGATCCAGGGTTTAAGAGGTAAGGCAACCGGACTGATCTTTCCTAATTTCAACTGCAAGAAGCATACGGTAACAAAGACATGGGTGAAGAAACAGATAGAGAACAGAAAACTGAGATTCAAAAAATTCTCTGCCGGACTGGATACATCTTATTCTTCAAAGTCACCGGATACCATAGCAATGATCTTTCAGGGGATCACAGAAGATAGAAAACTTATCACTCTGGAAGAGAAGGTGTACAGCAATGCCGATCTGGATCAGCCGCTGGCGCCTTCTGATACGGCAGTGAAGTTCGTAGATTTTTTAGAACGGTGCCGGAAGGAATGGGGGTTTGCAAAAGATGTGTTTATAGATTCCGCGGATCAGGCGACGATCACGGAGCTGAGGAAATATAAGAGGCTGCAGGGATGTCTGTATAATTTTATCGACGCATACAAAAGGGTGGAGATATTAGACAGGATCAAGCTGTAGCTCGGTTGGATCCAACAGGGATGCTATTTGGTTGTGGATGCCTGTATAGAACATTTATCCGAATTGGATCGATACAGTTGGGACGATGAGAAGGATGAGCCGGAAGACCGGAACGACCATACGATTAACGCGAACCAGTATTCCTGGATACCTTACCGGAATATGATCGGCTTTGAAATGGAGGGTATGAAATGAGGTGGTTAGATAAGATGAATGAGAACATTAGAAAAGGGATCCGAAGCTGGCTGCAGATCACGCCGTCGAATCCCTACAGCATCCAGATTAATGAGGTAATGGATTTTGAACTTGCCGCAATCCGGAACCGCATCTGGTACAGAGGGGACGGCAATGAACTTGAGCAGATGTACCAACAGAATCCGGAATATGCTGATAAGAGGAAGTTCTGGGCAAGCCGGTGCAGCCCGGGGATGGAGATGCGCAAGATCCATACCGGGCTTCCGGGGCTCATGGTCAGGACTTTGAACAGTATCATCCTTTCCGACATGAACGACTTCGAGTTTGCAGATGACCGGCAGGAGAAGCTGTGGGGAGAGATAGAGAAGGATAATAAGTTCCGCAAGAAATTTGAAAAATCCTTGAAAGAGATGCTGTTTATCGGTGACGGTGCCTATAAGGTCACAGTAGATACGGATGTAAGCCAGTATCCGATCTTGGAATGGTATCCAGGGGAGAAGATTGAAATAGTCCTGCACCGGGGACGGCTGAAAGAAGTAGTGTTCAAGACCGAATATACATCGGAGATGCAGAAATATACGCTCCACGAGCACTATGGGCATGGGTATATCAAGAATCATCTGTACCGCGGTGATGATGAGGTTGCGGTAAACTCACTGGATGCAACGAAAGCGATCAAGGATATTACGTTTGATAAGAATGTGATTCTGGCAGTTCCGCTGCAGATCTATGAGAATACTAAGTTCGAAGGCCGCGGCGGTTCTATATTTGATGGAAAAGTGGACAGTTTCGATGCGTTGGATGAAGCGTGGAGCCAATGGATGGATGCGCTCAGAGCCGGGAGGGCAAAAACATACATACCAGAATGTCTTGTACCCCATGACCCGGAAACCGGGCAGCTTATCAAACCGAATCCATTTGACAACCGGTATTTTGCAGCAGACGGAGACATGAGGGAGGGGCAGAAGAATGAGGTTACGACGGAGCAGCCGGATATCCCGCATGAAAGTTATCTAGCAAGCTATGTGACAGCGCTGGATCTCTGTCTGCAAGGAGTATTAAGCCCTTCTACGCTTGGGATTGACGTGAAGAAGTTGGACAATGCGGAGGCACAGAGGGAAAAAGAGAAGGCAACGCTGTATACACGTGATGCTATCATAGAAGCCTTGCAGGAGACGATCCCCGAGTTAGTATCAGCCAGTATCAATGCCTATCATATCCTCCATGGTGAGGCGGTCGAGGAAGTGAAAGCAAATCTCCCGTTTGGAGAGTATGCGAACCCTTCTTTCGAAAGCCAGGTAGAGACCGTGTCAAAAGGAAGGCAGGGCGGGATCATGAGCGTCGAAGCTTCTGTGGAAGAGCTGTATGGAGATACCAAAGATGATGATTGGAAGCAGGAAGAAATTGCCAGGTTAAAGGCGGAGCAGGGTATAGCAGAGGTGGAAGAACCTGGTATTAATATGGCAGCTGGTGAATTTGAAGTAAACGAAGGTGTCGAAGAAGGCAATGTAAAATTGAATGGTGCGCAAATAGCCTCTCTTATGAATGTTATTAAGATGGTGAAAGAAGGAAGCGTGACCAGAAGCGAGGCAATCTCCATTATTACTGCAACTTTGGGAATATCCAGAGAAAATGCAGAAAGCTTTATTGAGGAGGGAATGAGTAATGAAAGTCAAAGTAGCAAACCGGATGTACGGAATGAGCCGGGAAGAATACCGGGGTCTCTTAAAAATAGCAAGTGACCAGGTGCCGTTCGGGATTTTCGCAATAGAAAAAGGGGATTATGCGGAGCTCAGATGTGATATATGCAAAAGCACGACTCAGCTGAAAACTCTGTCGCGCCAGTTCAGAGGGCAGGGCTTCCGAGTGCTGTCCAATAAAGGGCAAAAAGGTGATGCATGATGCCGGATTATGATATCGAAGATGCGTTTGCAGCCATAGAGGATGAATGAAAAAGTCTTTTAATCCCCCATCTGAGATGGGGGAACAGGCAAAGCCGTAGCGGTGCGTGGAGTATAAAAACTCCTATGCTATAATGATATTGGTTTCGCAGGCCATATCAAAAGCATAGGAGGTATCCAAAATGGATAATCAAAGTATAACACACAGTGTGTCCTGAATGCCAGTACTTTCTTGAAATACAGAAAGCGGAGCAATGCTCTTTTTAAGATGGAGGTTGGCCCTCCGCAATCGCTATGCAGGTAGAGGTTGCAAAACACTTATAGGTGCTTTGGTCAAAAGCCATAGTACTGAGCGTATAAGAAAAGGCAATAAGAAATTGTCAGTTGTGTGCCGTAGAGCTGAATGAAAATGAAGAACTGATGAAGCATCGTTAAGACTTTCAAGAACAGTCAAAACTACTGTGTTGTGTGGATGGTAGGATAAAGTTTATCGGTTACCTGTTTACTGGATAAACGGCTGTCGGTGTTGAGGTTACAGGAATGCGGCTACAGGCTTGAAAAGGGAACAGGAGAATCCTGTCGTGTAATGGTAACTGAAAAATGCAAGCTAACATATCTGCGAGCATGAAAGTAAGGATGTACATGACAGGTGCGGAAGAGTCCGTAGTAGTGAGGAAGCCGGTGTAATGCCAGTGGAGCGAAGGGATTCTGTCATCGTAACTTCTTTTAACATACAACCAGAAATGGGAGGATATCGTGAAGGAAGGGAAATCATTTCAGATTTCGCAAAATGAAGTACTGAATGCATACAAAGCAGTAAAGGCAAATAAAGGTGTGGGCGGCGTAGATGGAGTGGATTTTGAAGAGTTTGACAGGAACTGGAAAAATCGGCTTTATGTACTATGGAACCGCCTTTCATCTGGCACTTACTTTCCGAAACCAGTAAAAGGAGTTGAAATCCCGAAGAAGAATGGAAAGAAGAGATTACTAGGAATACCAACGATAGAGGATCGAGTTGCACAAATGGTTTTAAGAAACAGACTTGAACCATATATAGAACCTATCTTTTATGAAGATTCTTATGGATACCGACCTCATAAATCGGCATTAGATGCAGTAGGTACGGCAAGGCAAAGATGCTATAAGATGAAATGGGTTATTGAGTTTGATATTGTTGGACTTTTTGACAATATCGCCCATGACTGTCTCATGCAGTTTGTAAAGTACCACTCGAAAGAGAAATGGGTGAATCTATATATTGAAAGATGTCTAAAAGCACCCATTGAAATGCCAGATGGTAAAATATGTGAACGTACAAAAGGCACGCCACAGGGTGGAGTTATCAGTCCATTGCTGTCAGGATTATATATGCACTATGCTTTTGACCAATGGATAACACGTGAGTTCCCTATGTGTAAATGGGAAAGATACGCCGATGATGGAATTATACATTGCGTATCGAAGAGACAAGCAGAATACGTACTGGATATGCTGAAGAAGCGAATGCAGATTTGTGGACTGGAGATACATCCAGATAAAAGTAAGATAGTCTATTGCCAGAGGAATAATGAGAAACTTAGCAATGAGCGGACGTCGTTTATATTTCTTGGATATTGTTTTCAGCCGAGACTAGTGAAGAGTAAGAATGGCTGTTATTTTATGGGATTTACTCCGGCAGTGAGTACAGATGCTTCATCAGCCTTTCGGGAAAAGATACGTATGGAAATGCGAAGAAGTAACACAACGGATATCATTGTGCTGGCTAAGAGACTAAATCCGATTATTCGAGGATGGTATAACTACTTTGGAAAGTATTGTCCTAGCGAAGCTTTTCGAAAGGGCATCAATTTTGTGAATCTGAGACTTGTAAGATGGTTAAAAAGAACGAGGAAGAAAGTAAGGAGGGCAATGACAAAAGCACAACATCTTTTGCATTGCATTGCGAAGTCGAATCCTGAAATGTTCTACCATTGGAAAGTGGGCTATCTACCAGTGAAATGATGACAAGAGCCGTATGATGCGAGAGTATCACGTACGGTTCCGTGAGAGGCTTGGGGTGAAAATCCCCTTGTCTACTCGACCAAGATGGAATTGCACCTATCATATTGTTTTTATACCGAAGTATAGAAGAAAGATAATGTATGGAGAAACCAAAAAAGATTTGGTTGCAATCATCAAGAAGCTGTGTGAGATGAAACAGGTGGATCTAATTGATGGGCGGGTATGCAAAGATCATATTCATATGTATGTTGCAATACCGCCGAAGATAAGCGTATCGGAATTCATGTCATATCTGAAAGGGAAGAGTACGCTGATGCTTTTTGACAGGCATCCGGAGTACCGAACAAAATGGGGAGACAGGCATTTCTGGGCGCGAGGATACTATGTTTCGACAGTAGGGAATGTAAACGAAGAAACGATTTTGAAATATATTCAGGAACAGGAAGAGAACGACAAGCTGGAGGACGGAAGAAAGTAGGAGAGCCTTCTTTAGGAGGCAACCAGTAAAAATGGTACTGCGAAATCCCGCCTCTGGCGGAACCAGAGAAATACCCCGGAGGGGTTAAAGTTAGACCCCCATTTGAAATGGGGGTTGCTAATTTTGATCACATCCATGATCCGGAACATGAGGCGGCATCATGTAGAAGAGATTGCCGAGGATAAGGAGTGGGCCATGTGGCAGGCAATGCAGTTGGAGTCTCTGGAAAGATATAAAAAGAGAAACCGGAAGAAATTTGGGAGTTGGTTCTCTGACATCAACGGGCGGATCGGGGAGGTTCTCCGTGAAGCAAATAAGCAGGGATATATGGATCAGGAGATAGAGATCCTGAAGGCGATCCAGTCAGGTTTCCTGGGTTATAGGAGAATGCCGGATACGATGCAGGCTGAGTTCTTCAAGCTGAACGAGCGTAAGCTTGAGACACTGATCCATGCAGCAGAGCATGACATGGAGAAGGCAGAGACTGCAATCCTCCGCCGTGCGGATGACCAGTACCGGAAAGCAATATTCAATGCACAGGTATATGCTAACACAGGAGCCGGAACCTATGAAAAGGCTGTGGATATGGCAACCAGAGATATGCTTTCAGCAGGATTGAAGTGTGTCGTATATGCCAACGGAGCCATGCATACATTGCAGGATTATGCCGATATGGCACTCCGTACAGCAAGCAAAAGGGCATATCTGCAAGGGGAAGGGCTGAAACGCCAGGAATGGGGGATTACGACTGTTATTGTGAATAAGAGGGGCAATCCATGTCCGAAGTGCCTGCCTTTCTGTGGGAAGATCCTGATCGATGATGTGTGGTCTGGCGGGAGTAAAGATGGGATATCGCCAGTGACTGGATTGAAATATCCATTGATAAGCAGTGCGATTGCCGCGGGTCTTTATCATCCACGGTGCAAGGACAGCCATACGACATATTTTGAAGGAATCAGCTCCCCGCTTGACAGCAAATATACCAGGAAAGAGCTGGATCAGATAGCAGAGGATTACCGGAATGAACAAAAGATCCAGCACGCAAAGCAACAAGTTGACAAATATGGTAGCTTGGCGAAGCATTCTTTAGACGCGGAGAATCAGAAGGAGTATGGGAGAAAAGCTAGAATATGGAAAAATAAAATAGAAGAATGGAAAGACGATATTATTACAAACGTAAAATTAGCAGGATTTAAAAATAGCCTGGATGAAATTAAAAATGCAGATGTAAAGATATTGTTAATGCAGTCGCTTGACAGAACGTCGTTTAGAACGTCTAAAGGGAATGTTGCATATTTTGACGGCAAAGTAATTTTTCTTACGCGAAAGTCAAAAGCTGATACAATTGCACATGAAATATTTCATGAAATAGATAAAACATACGGGTTGACAGAAAACGGGTTGCTTTCACAATCGGTAAGAAATGATTACAGCAGCTTGAAGAATATGGCAGAAAAATATGGTAAAAGTATTCCTGAAATGTTATACTTAAAATATCCAAAAGCATTCTATAAAAATGACAAAGGAGAATTGAGAGTATACGAGAAATATGCGGGTATATCAGATGTTTTAGATGGAATGAGTCGAAGAGAGATAAAACTCGGATACGGGCATAGTAGAAAAGGATACTGGGATAGACCATTGCAATTAGAGAAGGAGACGTTTGCTGAATATGGTCGAATGATGTATATGCAGGATGAGGATGTCATGAGAATGGCAAAAGAAATCTTCCCAAGTGTAGACAGAGAAATAAGAGATGTTTTGAAAAGGGTGATAAAATAATGTATTATGGAAAAAATACAGCTGAGTTAGATGGACTAAGAAGACAATATGAGCAGTTATTTGGCGATGATCCGAATGGGGACATGGAGCTTGAATTCGGGGAAGCGGACTATAAACTATATTGTGATACCCTGAGAAAATGTATTACAACAAAAAAAGATATTTTTGAAATATTAGATTGTTAGTACCACCAGCCAGAAATGGCCGGTGGTATTTTTATGCCCCAAACACGACAAGGGCTTAAAAGGTACGTGACCAGTGACACCGATGCAAGCAAAAAGAAACAGGAGTAACACTCCGAAGATGGAAAGGAGACTGAAACATGTTAAACAGAAGATTTAAGAAATCCCGGTGCAGGATGCCGCTGGATCTCCAGTTTTTTGCAGAACCTGCAGGAGGCGGGGGAGCAGGAAACGGAGCGGCAGATCCGGCAGGACAGCCGCAGGGGCAGAATGGACAGCAGGGTAACCCGCCCCCTGCAGGACAGCAGAATCCGGCAGCGGGGCAGCAGGCGGCACAGATTGACTATGCGAAGATCCAACAGATGCTTGAGGGTACCCTGGCGGCGAAGGAGGATACCGCGCTTAAGGCATATTTCAAACAGCAGGGCTTAAGCCAGCAGGAGGCTGAGCAGGCGATGGCAGCCTTCAAGGCAGAGAAGGCGAAGAACCAGCCGGACGCAGCCGCGATCCAGAGCCAGCTTACCCAGGCACAGGCAGCGGCACAGGAGGCGCAGATCCAGAGCGCTGCTACGCTGACGGCAGTGTCCCTGGGCATTGATGCGAAGACCATTCCCTATGTCCTGAAAATGGCGGATTTAAGCCTGGCAATGGGGCAGGACGGTAAGATCAATGATGAAGCTGTAAAGAATGCCCTGAATAAGGTCCTGGAAGATATACCGGCATTAAAGCCACAGGCGCAGAATGCATCCGGCTTCCAGATCGGCGCGCCTGGAGGCGGGCAGCAGTCAACGCCAAATGAGGATGCCCTTAAAAAGGCATTCGGATTATAAGAAAGAGAGGAAATGAGATATGGCAGTATATGAATATGCAACAACATTTACCAGCCTTTTGCAGCAGAAGTACAGCAAGGAGTCCTGTTCGGATGCACTGACCCAGAGCCATCCGGAGGTGAAGTTCATCAATGCGCAGACGATCAAGCTCCCGCGGATGAGTGTGTCCGGTTATAAAGATCACACCCGGACACCTGGGTTTAATACAGGTACCCTGTCTAATGACTGGGAGCCGAAGAAGCTGTCCCACGACCGGGACATTGAATTCTGGATCGATCCTATGGATATCGACGAAACGAACCTGACCTTGTCCGTTGCAAATATCCAGAACACATTTGAGACAGAGCAGGCGATCCCGGAAAAAGATTCTTATCGGTTCAGCAAACTTCATGCGGAGTTAACGGCTTATTCCGGAAGGATCAATACGGATGTGATCACAGCCGCGAATTTCCTTGAAGCATTCGATGAAGAGATGGCGGTGATGGATGAAGCCAGTGTCCCGGAAGAGGGGAGGGTTCTGTATGTCACGCCTGCCATGAATAAGATTGTGAAAGAGGCGGAGGGGCTGCAGAGGGTAATATCCGTGAATACACCTTCTTCGATCAATCGTAAGGTGCACAGCCTGGATGATGTGACGATTAAGATGGTTCCGGCAGCCAGGATGAAGACGAAATATGACTTTACGGACGGCTGTACGGCATCGGAGGATGCCTTGCAGATCAACTGGATCCTGCTGCATCCGACCTGCCTTGTGTGCAGGGATAAGTACAGTTATATCAAGCTGTTTACCCCGGGGACGGATTCACGGACGGCAGACGGTTACCTGTTCCAGAACAGGAGCTTTGGCGATCTCTTCATGCTGGAGAAGAAGGTAGAAGGATGCTCTATGAATGTTGAGAAGAAGGCATAGGAAGGATAGGAGGTGGCGCGAATGAAAGCAGTGAAAGGAAACAAGGAGTATTCGATTGAAGAATCACAGAGGAAATTCTATCAGGATGCGGGTTACGACATCATAGACGATGCAGGCGGGATTATTACCTATGGTCGGGGAAAGACGGTACCGTATGGGGAGTATGAAGCTGTGAAGAAAGAGCTGGAAGAGCTGAAGGAGAACCACGGAAATGCAGATGATGAAGATGTGATGGATATCCTGCGGTGTTTTGCACATGAACATGGGATTGATCTTGGAAAATCCTCTTCTGTATCCGGGATTGTGAAGAAGATCAAAGAACATGTTCCCAAAGAGGGTGAGTAAGATGGCTTATGAACCTTATGCAGATGAAGCGTATTACAGGGATGTATTTAAGGGGAGCGAGCTTCCGGAAGGGGAGGCCTCCAAATACCTGAAACAGGCATCCAGGCATATTGATACCCTGACCTATAACCGCATTGTAGGCCAGGGTATTTCTTCCCTGACGATGTTCCAACAGGAGATCATCCGGGAAGTATGTGCAAGGCAGGCAGAATTCGAGTATCAGAACAGAGATATCTTTGATATGATCCTGCAGGGATACAGCATCAACGGGGTGTCCATGCAATTCGGGGCTTCCTGGAATGTGACTACACAGAAAGGGGTTCCGATGCGCAGGGATGTATATGAACAGCTGAGCCAGACAGGCTTATGCTGCAGATTAGCGAGGTGATCAGGATGCCATGGCCGTGTCTGGTATTAGAACAATGGTGCAAGACAGATATCAACCTGGAATTTGACCAGGAAGGGCTGAATGAGTATGGCGAGCCGTTAGATCCGGTAAGCTATTCAGGGAAATGCAACTATCAGGATAAGGCAAGGACTGTATTGACTGCTGAAAAAAAGTTGGTGGAGATCACTGGAACGGCGCTGTTTCCGGGAGATATCTGCCCTGGTTTTCCAGTAATTTCCGGAGGGACGGCGGATGTCATGGGGGTAAAGCGCCGGATCCTGCAAGGGAAAAAGGCAAGGAATCCAGATGGAAGCGTTAACTATACGGAGGTGTTGCTGGTATGATCCGTGTAAATTCTGTTATTAATCTAAATATGGACAGGATCCGTGAATTGACAGGGGCACAGGTTGCTGCCCTGGAACAGACTGCCGAGGCAGTCCATACGGAAGTGATCCAGGCGCAAGTAATGCCTTTTGATAATCCGGAAGTGATTGAAAGAAGGGTTTATGGAAAAAGAGGTCAGTTTGCTAAAAATGGACGGGAGTATAAAGGAAGGCTTGTAAAGGAAAAGATCCATGGAGGCGGTACATTACAAAATGAATCTACTTATGTTGATATGTCTAATAGTTCGAACGGAACGGTAACGATTGTGTCCAGTACTCCCTATGCAAGAAGATTATATTTTCATCCGGAGTATCATTTCGATAAAGGAGAAAATCCGAATGCGGGAGGAATGTGGTACAAAGATTGGCTTCTGGGTGGCAAGAAACAGGATTTTGCCCCAGATACATTCAAGGAAATATACAGGAGGCTGGCTGACTTATGATGCTGTCAGATGTAAGGGATTATATTAATTCATTGAACATAGCCGACCATGTATACATGGGAAAGCTGGATGCGAAGAAGGAGCGGTCTGTGGGCGTTTACCACAGCAGGCACAGCCACGCATACAAGACAGCGATCGGAGGTCCGGCGTTGGAATCTTACGGGACTATGTATGTGACTTTTCTGGTCCACTGGAACAGATCCCCAAGGGACACAGAGAGAGCCGCACGGGAGTTGTTTTCGGCTGTCCGGGACACAAGGGAAGTAAGCGTAAACAACAAAAAGATCAAGTTTATACAGCCGCTCAGTGATATCCAGGATGTGGGCACGGATGATTCCGGCATCTACGAGATGGTAATAGAGGCGGCTGTTTTTTATGGGAAAGGAGATTAGGCATGGCGGGAGAAAATGTAGGCAGGAAAACGGGTGTATTTCCATGTTATGAGAACATGTTCCAGGCGGGGGACACCAAAGATGCCGCAACAGATATCAAAGATATGGAGAGTTTTTCCGTGTCGTTCGATAACGGCGTAGAAGAATGGTATACCTATGGAGAAGAGGGGTGGGTAAACCGACTGATGACTGCAAAGGGGATCAAGATCTCGATCAAGGGGAAGCGGAATCTCGGGGATCCCGGGAATGATTATGTAGCCGGTAAGGCATTCATGAATGGAAGGAATGCGGAAGGATATTTTGGATGGACCTTCCCTGACGGTACGGTCGTATTCTGGGACAGGGCAGTTTACAGCATTACGGCGCTGAATGCTGCAGATGCAACGAATGCAGGGCCATTGGAATTTGATGTTATGAGTAATGGGAAGCCGGAGATCACTCTTCCGGAAGAAGTACAGGAAGCATCCCTGCAGAAAGGAGACTAGAGATGGCAAAAGTAGTGGATATCACGGAAAAACTGAGTTTTGATGAGAACCCGGTGTTAAAGATCAAGGATATTGAGGTGGAGGTAAATGCCGACGCGAAGACAATGCTTGGGATCATGGGGGAGTTTAAAACCAAGTCAGAAGTGGAAGCGTCGTTAAGCTCGGTTGAAAAATTGTTCAGTAAAGATGCGAGAAAGAAGCTGGACGGGCTGAAGCTTTCATTTAAGGACTATATGGCAGTCATATCGGCTGCCATGAACCTGATCCAGGGGGACAGCCAGGGAGAGTAGCGACCCGTACTATGATTTGGTGGAGGATTTTGACCTGGTCATAGCTTCCTTCCAGTCACAGTACGGGATCCGTCTGTCCAGGGACCTGGAGGGTATGAAGTGGGATGAGTTCCGGGCGTTCCTGGAAGGGATCGCTCCGGATACGCCATTAGGAAGGATCGTTGCCATCCGTTCGGAGACCGACGATGAAGTGTTGAAGCATTTTACACCTGATCAGAAGAGTATCCGGAGTGAGTGGCTGAACCGATCCGCGCAGTCCAGAAAACCGGAAGAAACCGAGAACTTCCTTGAGCTTTTGAAGAATGCATTTATTGAGATTGCAGGAAAAGGAAGGGGGAGTCAGAGATTGAAGCGGTAAAGAAGAAAGTAAAGTGCAGTTACTGCGGACATGAACAAAAGGTGCAGTTTGTGCCGGAGGCAGTATGCAGGGGAGTTTTTATCAGGTGCCAGGCAAGGCACTGCAGAAGGGTATTTGAGATAAGGATCAACCAGGACAAGTAGTGCCGTGTGCCGATGTCCCAGAGGGGCAGAGGCAGGTGGCAAGCGTGGGAGATAGTGTAGGGAAGATCGGTCTCGATCTTGTAGTGAACAGGAATGATTTTGACAGCCAGATGAACGGGATACAGAATCTGGCAAAAAAGGCGGGAGCGGGATTAGCGGCGGCTTTTGGAGTAAAAAAACTCGTAGACTTTGGTAAAGAGTGCCTGAACCTGGGTTCTGACCTTGCAGAGGTGCAGAATGTTGTGGATGTGACATTCCCGCACATGGCGGCACAGGTGGATCAGTTTGCGAAAAGTGCGGCGCAGGGGTTTGGATTGTCGGAGACTATGGCGAAGCAGTTCACCGGGACCTTCGGGGCTATGGCAAAGTCATTTGGATTTGCAGAGGCAGAAGCTTACGAGATGGGGTCAACGCTTACGGGGCTGGCGGGGGATGTGGCTTTTTTGTACAATACCAGTCAGGAGGAAGCTTATACGAAGCTGAAATCCGTATTTACCGGAGAGACGGAGACTTTGAAGGATCTGGGCGTTGTAATGACGCAAAGCGCTCTGGATGCCTATGCCATGGCAAACGGTTTCGGTAAGGTTACTGCCGACATGTCGGAGATGGAGAAAACAGCTTTACGGTACCAGTTCGTGCAGGACAAGCTATCCGCATCCCAGGGAGATTTTGCCAGGACTTCAGATAGTTGGGCGAACCAGGTAAGGATCCTGAAACTGCAATTTGACAGTCTTAAGGGTACTATAGGCCAGGGGCTTATCAATCTGTTTACGCCCGTCATCCAGACGGTGAATGCACTCCTGGGGAAACTGGCAACGTTGGCAAACGCATTTAAGGCTTTCACGGAGTTGGTTACAGGTAATAAGAGCAGCGGAGATTCACAGGTATCCGGTATGGGTGGCATGGCGGCGGATGCCGGTGCAGGTTTTGAAAGTGCGTCATCCGCTGCCGACGGTATGGCATCTTCTGCAGATAAAGCCGGAGAAGCAGCAAAGAAAGCAGCGAAGGAAATGAAAGCCCTTATGGGCTTTGATAAAATTAATAAGCTGCAGGAGCCTTCGGCGGGAACTAGTTCCGATGCCTCCGGGAGTGGGGGCGGAAGCCTTGGCAGTGCTGTAGATTTTGGAAATCTTGCAGAGGGTGAGAACGTCCTGGATCCTTTGGGTGAAAAGTTCCAGGGACTGATCGACCGGTGTAAGGAGCTTGCCAGATTGTTCCAGTCAGGATTTGTGATCGGATTCGGGGACAGTGAGAAGCGCATCCGTTCCATACAAGGGCACCTTAAAAGGATTGGACAGTCCCTTTCTCATATTTTCACTGACAGTGCAGTTGTAGCGTCGGCAAATAAGATGTTCGATTCCATTGCCCTGAATGCCGGGAAAGTAGCCGGATCTATGGCAAGTGTAGGGATTACGATCGCGGATAACCTCGTTGGAGGTATTGACCTTTACCTGCAGGGCAGTTCGGACTACATAAAAGAGCGGCTGGTATCAATATTTGATGTTACTGCAGAGATTGCAGGGATCATCGGCGATATATCAGTCGCATTTGCAGACATCTTCACTGTATTTTCTGGTGACAGTGCAAAAGCCTGTACAGCTGCCCTTATTGGGATATTTGTGGATGGGCGCCTGGGGGTATTGGATATTTTCTTGAGGCTTGGGCGGGATATTATTGACTGTATTGCTCAGCCCATTATAGAAAATAAAGACAAGGTTAAGCAGGCTTTGGAGAATACGCTGCGTCCTTTAAGCGAAGTGCTGACAGTCCTCCATGGATTCGTAAAAAATACATTCCAAAGTATCAGTCAGGCTTATGACGAGCATCTAAAGCCGGCGTTTGAGAAGATTGCAAGCGGTTTTTCGACGGTTTTTGCAGGTATTTTGGATGGGTACAATACATATCTTGTGCCTGTCTTAGACTGGATCTCGGAAAGGTTTGCCATATTAGTGGAGGAATATATACAACCTCTGATAGATGCGTTCCTTGATTTTGCCGTAAAGGCGGTTGAAGCGATTTCTATATTGTGGGATTTCCTTTCCCCATTTGTGGCATGGTTTGCAAAAAGCTTTATAGCAGGGTTTGCCGCAAAACTGGAGTGGTTATGGGGACGGTTTGAATTTGTATTTTCTGCTCTTGCTTCAATAGTACAGGGGCTTTTGAAAGTTTTCAGCGGCCTGATTGATTTTGTGGTGGGTGTGTTCACTGGGGACTGGGAGCGTGCCTGGGAAGGGATAAAGGAGATATTCGGAGGTATCCTGGATGCGGTGGCGGGAGTTGCAAAGTCGGTCTGGGATCTGATCTTCAACACGATCAAGACTGTGATCGACCAGATAAAGAACGCAGTTAATGTAAGATTTGATCAGATCAGGACATTCATATCCGGCATTTGGGAGACTTTGAAAAATATTACAAGAGTGGCATGGGAAGCGCTGAAAGGGTTCATTACGAATCCGGTCGCAACGATCAAGAATGTGGTTAGGGAAGCATTAGATGCAGTCCGCAGTAAATTTTCCGCTGTATTCGGGTCTTTAGGCAACCTTGTGCGTGCCCCGGTGAACCAGATCATCCGGTGTATGAATGGCATGCTCAATGCAGTTGCGAGCGGCGTCAATGGGATATCCAATATGCTGAACAGCATCCGGATCGACGCACCGCAATGGGTGACCGACTTAACGGGCATCACATCCCTTGGGTTCAACCTTCCTACATGGACGCCAAGGAATATCCCCTACCTTGCACAAGGCGGATTTGTAAAAGCGAATACACCGCGTCTGGCAATGATCGGGGATAACCGCCACTACGGTGAAGTTGTGGCTCCGGAAGATAAGATGCAGGAGATGGTAAACGCTGCCGTCCGGTCCGTGTCAGGGAAGGGCGGAGTGACCAGGGAGGAACTGGAAAGGATTATTGATCAGGCAGTATCCAGGGTCATTGCAGCACTTGCAAACATAGGCTTTTATCTGGACGGCGAAGAGATGGCAAGGCTCCAGGGGATGGCACAGCAGTCAGTTGATATCCGGTATAACGAAGTAACGTTGAAATAGCAGGAGGGATGGAGCATGGGTGTTTTGATGTCGGGAAGTGTAGAGTTGCCGGATCCGGTATCTATATCGGTTAATGATGAAATCATATGGACAGCGGATACGGGAAGGACATTGTCCGGGCTGATGATCGGTGACGTCGTAGCTGAAAAGAAAAATGTAAACATTAAATGGGGGATCCTTCCGGAATCAGAAGCGGCGTTGATCAAGAGGACGCTGACGGCGGGGTTCATCCCATTTACTTTCCGTGATGACGGCATGATGGTCACGATAGAATCGTACCGGGGAACGTTGTCAAAGGAACATCTGGGTTATGTTGGGGACGGGATTTATTATTATAAAAGTGTGTCGGTAGACATCATACAGAGGTGACGGAATGATCAATACGAGTATAGATTACAGGAGGGCTGTTGAAAAGAACCGGCAGTTTATCCTGCAGGATAAGATTATCTTCGATAATAAAAAATCCCTCACATTGTCTATGGAAGATGTGACGGCATACAGCATCAATGAAGCATCCAGCGGAAACGGAAAGTTTGAGATCGGCGCCGCTATCGTGAAAGAATATAAGGCATCCCTCAACAATATGGATGGGAAGCTTGATGGGATTGAGTTTGAAGGTGCGGATATCTCTGCAAAAATAGGCCTTCTTTTGCAGGGTGGGTCTTATGAATATCTAAGGAAAGGCGAATTCCGGATCGTAGAGGCAAAGGAAAGGGATCTTACGATAGACATCAAGGCATATGACGGGATGTTGTATTTTGACAAGCCGTATAGTGAGAGTACGTTAAGATATCCGGCAACGGTCAACCAGATCCTGTCAGATGCTTGTATTTCCTGCCAGATGACGCTGAATGCAAGAAGTGTCCAGATGGGAAGCCTTGTTGTGAGAGAACGCCCGGATGATGAAGCGGTTACCTTCCGGGATATCATTTCTTTCTGTGCACAGATCATGGGCTGCTATGCTGTCATCAATAACCTGGGGCAGCTTGAATTCCGGTGGTATGATTTTGCAACGTTGGATTCCCTGCGCGATGACTGGTATGATGGTGGGGTTTTTGATAAGGGGATGCCCTATGCCACAGGAGATACGGCTGATGGGGGAAGATTCAACCCATGGGATACAGGAGCGGTAATAGACGGAGGCAGCTTTGCAGGACAGGGAGAGTACCATCATGCCTACTTGTTGAAATCCCAAAGTATCAATACAAATGACGTCACGATCACAGGGATCTCTGTAACGGTGAAACAAGGGACGGACGGGCAGGAGAAAACATATTTGTATGGGCAGGAAGGGTATGTGCTGGAACTGTCGGGGAATCTTTTGGTTCAGGAGGAAAATGTACAGGCAGTATTGCAGCATGTGGGACAGAAGATAACGGGAAATACTTTCCGCCCGCTGAGTGTTTCTGCCCAATCAGACCCGAGTATAGAAGCCGGCGACCTGGTGATCGTGACAGACCGGAAACAGAAATCTTATTTGACTGTGGTCACCAACACTACATTCAGCCTGTCCGGGTCACAGAAAATAGAGTGCAGCGCCGAAACACCGACGGAGAAGAATTACACAAGGTACGGCGCGGTAACGAAGCTCATATCCTCATCGAAAGATAAGATGAACCAGATGGTCAACCAACAGCTGTCGGCGTATGATATCGCATCAAGGCAGCTGTCTTCCCTGATGGCAAGAAGTATGGGGCTGTATGAAACTTATGATGTCCAGGACGATGGGAGTACGATCAAGTACCAGCACGATAAACCGAACCTTTCTGATTCAAAAACAATATGGAAGCAGACGCAGGGGGCATTTGCAGTGTCGACGGATGGCGGCAAGACGTGGAATGCAGGGACGGATGCCGAAGGGAATGCCTTGTTTAATGTCTTGTCGGTAATAGGGTTCTATTTTGACTGGGCGAAGGGCGGAACGCTCACACTTGGAGGGAAAGGCAACTCACGCGGTCTTATGGAAGTGTACGATGAATCTGGTAATTTGTGCGGAACAATTGATGCCAAAATCGGAATGCAGATGATGAAATATATAGGTAGTAATAACATTTACATGGTAAACATAAAAGAAGTGGAGTATTACGACACTACAGATAAGAAGAAAAGTAGGTACGGATTATGTGTTAATCACCCAACACCAACACCAGAAAAACCGTACCAACCAAACGGTCTTTCATGGGGAAGAATTTCGCTTGTGCCATCTGCACTTTTTGAATATAGTAATTTGATCGAGAGTGTAGGGAGATGCGATTTTTCATTGAGGCATAGGTCGAAAGATGAGGCTTTTGTTCCAGAAAAATACTTGGATTTTAGTGGAAGTTATCAAGAAAATTCAAAGCATAGCGCTTCTTTTGGAATTAGAAAGTGTATGCGAATGGAAAGTGATCCTAATGCATATTACAGTATCACTCGCGCCATAACAATCACTTGGACTCCATCTACAGATAAATCCGGTGTCGGAATATCGACAGAAGATTTATCTGTTGGGTTAGCTGATAAAGACACTACGATATCTTTGTGTCGTTCCATGAGAAAGCTTCATTTAAAAGGGGCTGTTTCGGGAACAACT
>OFFG01001009.1_pt1 | contig 19245 bp, 19 predicted proteins | sample 1521331 | NCBI WGS metagenome assembly OFFG01 (sample SAMEA3504129, study PRJEB24116) | mouse gut metagenome | biome: mouse gut; feature: mouse-associated habitat; material: faeces | place: Denmark | collected 2011 | reverse complement strand
ATATTCTCCAAATATTTCAGCAACTTTTTTCACACAAATTTTAGCCCTACGGCACCTTCCTGCTGTCACTCACCGACTTACGCCCGAAAAAAAATTCAAAGGAAACCCGGATCTTGTTCAAGCCAAAAAATAACAGTAAATTTGCCGTAACCAACATGACACATTAGTATATAGAAATGGCACGGCACAATGATATCGGCACGTGGGGCGAGGAGATGGCGCGCGACCATCTCAGGCGCAACGGATACACGGTTGTTGAAGAAAATTCCCTCATCGGACATAATGAAATCGACATCATCGCCACAAAAAATGATACAATAGCATTTGTGGAGGTCAAGACAAGATCAACGCCGTTCGTTGACCCCATCGATGCTATCGACACTAAAAAGATACGCCGAATAGCACGTGCTGCCGACTCTTATCTTCAGACCCACAACGTACGCCATACCCCTCAGTTTGACATTATCACCATCATAGGCACTCCGGAACAGGGCTATACCATCACCCACTACCCCGACGCTTTCCTGCCTCCACTCGCAGGTGCATGGTAGGACCATAGAGTTAATGATTGTTAATCCGCTTGGTTGATAAAACTTTTTGCTTACCTTTGCAATGAAATTAAGTTTGTAATCATTACAAAGTAGTAATAAGTAAGAATATGACCACATCACCTCAATCCATATCCAGAATGCTGACCGAATCGGGCATCAAGCCATCGGCACAGAGGATTGCCGTGACCGGTCATCTGATGACACATCGCACGCATCCTACCGCCGATGACATCTATCAGGCATTATTGCCGGACTACCCCACGATGTCGCGGACCACGGTCTACAACACTCTGAAACGTCTGGCAGAGGCCGGAAAGATCAAAGTGCTGGACTTCGATCCTGTCAACCAGCGATTCGACGGCAACACCGACGAGCACGCCCATTTCGTGTGCAACGACTGCGGAGCGATCCACGACATTGAATCTCCGGCCAAAGCCATCGCTCAACCGGATGGCTACCTCATCACCGAAACCCAGATCCTATTCCGTGGGAAATGCGCCAAATGTCTGGCCAAAGAGACCAACTGATCAAAAAAAACAAAATCAATCAACAATATTCGTAATTTTAAATCCAAATCAAAATGAAAAAGAAATTCATCTGCACAGTATGTGGTTACGTTCATGAAGGCGAAGAAGCTCCCGAAAAATGCCCTATCTGCAACGCTCCCAAAAGCAAATTCAAAGAACTTGACGAATCAGCTGAACTCGAATTCGTGACCGAACACGAAATCGGCGTTGCCAAAGGTTGCGACGAAGAAATGATCAACGACCTGACCGCCCACTTCAACGGAGAATGCGGCGAAGTAGGCATGTATCTTGCAATGTCGCGCCAGGCCGACCGCGAGGGCTATCCCGAAATCGCAGAGGCTTTCAAGCGTTACGCTTGGGAAGAAGCAGAACACGCTGCCAAATTCGCCGAACTCCTTGGCGAATGCGTATGGGACACCAAGACCAACCTTGAGAAACGTATGGCTGCCGAATCGGGTGCCAATGCCGACAAGATGCGCATCGCACGCCGTGCCAAGGAACTCAACCTCGATGCTATCCACGACACCGTTCACGAAATGGCAAAGGACGAAGCTCGTCATGGTCAGGGTTTCCAGGGCCTCTACAACCGCTTCTTCAAGAAATAAGAAACAGCTTTTCTACATCTATATCGGCAGCGGACACCCACGTCCGCTGCTTTTTTCTTATCCTGCAATCCATGAACAGACAGGCCGTCACCGGCGTTTATCTCATGCATAGAAATCAGTTTAATCCAATTCCATAATGAAAACCGTAAAAGACACCCTGCTGCAACGGCGCAGCATCCGCCGATACGAGCGTCAACCGATCACCGAAGAGCAGATGGGATTCATCCACGCCGCCATTCGCAACACCCCTACAAGCTACAATGGCCAGCAATTCTCCGTCATCGACATTACCGACCAGCAGCTCAAGGAGCAGCTCTACGAACTGACCAATCAGAAACAGATCAAGACCTGCTCCCACTTCCTGCTTTTCTGCGCCGACTTCCACAAGATAGCCCTCGGCGCAGCGGCAAAAGATATTGAGATGCCTGAATTCTGCAACACGATGGATGGCGTTTTAGTAGGGACAATCGACGCATCGCTCGCCATGATGAGTGCCGTGGCTGCCGCCGAATCCATGGGTCTCGGCACATGCTGCATAGGCTACGCACGCACGGCTGCCCCGGAAGAGTTCGCCCGTCTGCTCCATCTGCCCCAAGGCGTGATGGCCGTCTGCGGACTTGCCATCGGTGTGCCTCGCGAGATGCCCGACCTGAAGCCAAAGCAACCCGACACGCTCGTAATCCACCGCGACCGCTACGCCGACGATGCCACCCTGCGCGACGCTATCCTCAACTACGACCGCACGATAACCGCCTACAACGCCACACGTTCCGGCACAAAAACCGACAACGACTGGGTGGGGCACATCCTCGGCTACTACCGCGAAGCCCTCTCCTACCACATGCTCGACTATCTCCGCTCGCAGGGCTTCGATCCCCGACGCTGACCAATCCTTCCGGATAACGGGTAAAACAACAATGGCTGCCACCTGAAATTCCTAAAAGGATACTTTCAGAGAGGCAATCATTTCCATTGGCCTCAAGGAGAATGTGTAAGTGTACAGATTGGAGTCAACAAGATAGGAGTAGCTGTAGTTGCCGACGTTGCACAGATTGCGTGCGCTAAGCCCTAATTCAAATATCCTCCATGTATATTTGACACCACAGTCCACAAACGCACTTGACTTGAACACGCCGTCGGCAACCTCATTCCGTCGCCAAGCCACATCGCAGCCAAGCTCAAGCGATCTGACCGGATGCGTGCTCACTGTCAGTTTGCATGTCAGATCCGAGCGACCGGTGCTGAAGCCCACGGCCTTGATGCGCTGCAACATCCTGCTGTAGCTGACATCCACCCCGATATCAAGATAATGCCTCACCGGCGTACTCGTAATCGAAGGGTGCAGCACTAAGCTCATCGTACCGAGTCCCATAAGGCCGCTGTTGCGTATAACGGTCTTAGACATGTATTCCCATCCGCCGTCGAATGCAAACAGCGTGTTCCAACTGAACACTTTCTTTGAGACCGAACCAGTTATATTGGCCATCTCAGAATGGTTCTTCCCCTGGCTGACATTCGTTACGATCTCATCCGGCGTGACCTCAAGTCCGCTCAGATGGTCGGACTCTCCCCGGCGGTAGGTAATGTTCAACGACGAAAAGATGCCCTCTATCGTGTTTCTGAACGACAGGCTTGCCATAGCATATACACTTCTCCGCAGGCCAAGCAAACCCGTCCCCGGGCTTGAGAGCTGATTATAGTTCACGTAGACAGGGTTCATTATGAAATCCGTGATTCCCCCAAGCCGGGACTGGTAGCCCACTGTCCACACGCTTTTCACATTGCCAGCCATGCTGTAATTCACCGTGGCTTTCACGTCGACATCCACTCTTTCATTTCGGTGGGAGCGTCCGGCAAGAGCGTCGCTGAAATCCGAATGAAACAGCTGCACCGGCACCACCAGATTCACTTGCAGGCGACTGTTGGGCCGATATTGGTAGGCCGGTTCTGCAATAACTGTCAGATAATAACCACCCACATCGTTTCCTGTCAACGCCTCGCCCCCGGCCTCCCCCATCGACTCAAACCGGTCATAGCGCGATCGTACAATACCGTTCAGCCCGATCGACGAGCTCCCGGACAGGAGCCAGGAATAACCCATCGTGGCATTGGCCTTGACAAACAAGCCTTTCAACCGCTGGTCGACATATCCGGCATCGCCGTCTTTCTCAACACTCAGTTTCTCCACCGGAGTCGTACCGGCCTCAATGTTAGCCTTGAGATCAATCAGACTTTTGGAAAACCGGAAAATCCCCTCGAAGGCGTTGCGGAGATTATAGTCGTCCGTCCCGGCTGTCTGCAAGATACGGCTACCGTTGCCGACATCACGTCCACTCCAATTGAAATGACCAACGAACGACGTTGTGTTCCTGATATATTGTTCAGCAACATTCTTTTCAAGCCTCACACTGAATTTAGCTTCCCGACGATGGTTGCGTCCGCGCGACGATTCGTTGAACACCACATCCGCCCCTCCGTCGGCCACATAGCTGATTGTCTCAGCGTTATAATACCGGTTGTTGTCGTCCGAATAGTCAGCATTGAACGCAATGGTCATATCCTCGCCAATCTTCACAAGGCTGTTGGCTGTAGCCATCAGCGACGTATTGAACAGAAAGCGCGACGATGGGATATTGAGTCCTCCGTAGGATGGTCTTGGAAACATGCCGTAGGCCACCGTCGACCCTGTTTCTCCCTCTGGGATCATGGAGCGCGTCTCGCTGCTGTACGACCTCCCGGAATTATTCCCTTTCACCGACGCAATAGTCTGCATCTTTGACCCTATGAGCATACCGAACCCCTCCCCGAGCCATCGCGCCTGATCCGCATGACCGGCACCTCCGCCACCTATAACGTATCCGATGGGCTTAAGCAGACTTTTCCGCTTCAGTTTCAGATTGATTGCCGCCTTATCCGTAGTCTCAATATCCTGCAACACTTTCTTGGCCTGGTGGTTCTCATAGACATTCACCGCAGCCACATCGTCGGGCGAAATGTTGCGTGTAGCCATCACATACCTGCCATTCAGAGCATCCAGACCCTCAATATAGAATTTGTTGATCGCCTCACCATTATAATATATCCGGCCGTTTTCCTCCACGCTGATTCCGGGCATCTTTTTCAAAACGTCCTCTATGCTGCGGTCCGACAGGCTCTGGAACGACGCCACATCGTAGGTCAGTGTATCGCCACGCGATTTTATCGGTGGCACCCTGACCACCACCTCCTTCAGATTGATCGACGATTCCTCCATCACGATCTCACCGCCATCAACTGCTTTTGCCACGGGAATGCTGAGAGGCTTGAAGCCCAGAAAAGAAAACACGAGATTATATCCCACGGCAAGACTGTCGGCACACTCTATGGCATACCGTCCGTCGCTTCCGCTTCTGACAAATGCCACCGGAGCATCCGACGCATCACGGATCGACACCAGAACGCCGGCCATCACTTCGCCACTGCGCTCCTTCACCACACCACGGATCGATCTGGCATAGGAGCCGAACCACACAACCAGCCATAGCCCCAACGCCAGAATCAATCCAAGCGGCAGTTCATTCCTTTTCAATCGCATTATAGAACAGGCTTCTGACGGGTTTATCGTACGAGCCGTCGGCTTTCATCGGTGCAGCCGGCATCCCGGACATGAAATCGCCCGGATAATCCTTATATTCCTGCAACATTTTGTTGAATTTCTCGCGCGAGGTCTTAAAAAAGGATCTGAGATCATACCCGAACTCGCGGTCGCTGTTTCTCACGGCTATAGCCTCAAACACATGCTCACTGTCGGCATCCTCCACCTTCAGGATCAGTCCCGGCAGATTGCCGAACTTCCACGGGCCATTGTCCTGCGGTATATCCATGCTGTACCATGCCTTCCAACTGCGGCCACGGAAATCGGCCGTCGCACAATGGCACTCATAGCCGCAAACCTCAGCCGTTTCCGGCAGCAGCGTCCAGTGAAGATCGTTTATCGAGTCCGCATAGACATAATAATCGATAAACACCTTATCGTGTACCAACATCGAACCATCGCCGAGCCGCTTTACTATGTCATCCAGAGATCCACGCATCGATCCGCCAACGCTATTGGAGATCTTGCGATATTCATTAAACGTCATTGGTTTATTATTATAAACGCCCACTATCACCGAGTCGACTTTATATTGTCTGTAATTCGAATATCGGCTGGCATCTCTCCCTATCTCAAGTATATAGAACGATTCCCGGCTCTCATCTTTTTTAGGATCATAGATTTTGTGGGAATAGATACACTCCATGACGCTACGGCCCAGTGGCTCCACCTCAGCAGAACAAGCCGGCCCATCATCTCCACCCGTAACTTTATACTCCGAAAAGCCCGGAACCGCCATAACGGCGACCAACAAAAACGACAATAGTCCTCTCATGATAAAATAATATAAACATAATGGACTACCATATGCATAATATGGTAGTCCCGAATAGATTCTAATTAATTCATCCCTTCTTTAAGATCAGTGATTGTTTGTTCCCCACCATTTTCTCCACAGAAGATATCCTCTAATTCAGCATAATATTCTTCTGCTTCTTCAGGTGTCTCAAACCAAGAAGCATCGACTGTATAAATTTTATAACCGCAGGAACCTTCCCAAAGGATAGTAGCAGACGCGCCAAGCATTGAAGCTGCGCACAGCATAGTTAGAATGACTTTTTTCATTGTCCGTTTTTTTTAATTTATGAATAAAATATGGCGCCATTTATTTTTACAAGGATATGTACCCGACCAAAGCATATTCAGTCGTCAGGAACCGCAGCTGATATGTACCTCTGAACATAGCCAGTGCCTCTACAAACTCATGTTCATCAACATATGTAACCAGACATATATTACCAGCCTCATCCCATAGTTCATACGATAACACTACATCATCGGCAACCGGCGAATCTATCTCCACACCATCTTCACTTATGGTACAAACAATCCGCCGTGCAACAGTTCTGCGTCCAACCTCCGGATCCTCTATAAGCGATGTATCAATAGGGGTTAGATAGGTAATGTACGATGTCTCACCCATTACAGTCAGGATGCTGCTAACAAGTAAAAATGCCAATGCAAGTAATCGATTATATTTTCTCATTGCTTTAAAATTTCTCATGCAAAACTAACCCCTATCATAATTCGATTCAATTATTTTTGTTTGAAAATTGTTTGAAAAACGACAAAATCAAACAAATATCGCCAATTTTCAAACAAAAAGCATTATTGCTATTCATAACATCCGGATAACACAATCCATATCCTTTGTCCCAAGTTTTTTCCCAAGCAACTTTTTACACAATATTTCACGTCTATACGTAAGTGTCCCCTTTGTCCTTCCAAATAGTATTGCTGACTGCGTTGGTGAAAATCCACACTTAATCAACAACGCCAAATTTATCTCATTATATTTCAATTTTCCATCAGCTAATGTCTGTAGATTATTCATGAATTCACCATTGTTATCCATTACAGCCATCCTCAATTTGTCCCAAAGATCCGAATTTTCCGGGATAGGTCGTTCCTGATCAATGTAGCATTGAATTTCCGACATCAATTCAGGTTCAAGTATATATGTATTACCATTCTCCGATGCCGAGAGACGGCATTTCAAAGTCAATATCTCATTTCTCAGACGTTGCCGTAAACAATCAGCATCAGTCTTAGACTTTATTGACTCACACACCGGATCTTCCGTCATTCCACACACGGATCCGACATTTCCCAATCTATATTTCATGTTGGAAATCATATTCAAAGCCTCATGGAGCTTTATCAAATGACGAGTATTCCGATATTTCAAATAAATCACAACAACACACAGAAACAGCAATAATATGAAAACAGCTATCACGATAATCCACATGTGATCGCGACTACGCTCTGCTTTCAAACGCTCCCTTTCATGCACATTGTAATTGTAACATGAATTCTGTGTCACAATCTGCTCAGACTCAAAAGAATTAATATAGTCATCCATATCTTAATTATAAGACTCAATGTATTCCATAATATCGTCTTTATCTACAAGTTTAATTTCTTCCGAAGATAAAAGGATCTTATAAGCATTCAGTCTGTAATTCAAGACTTTGCTATCCAACAACATCTTAGAATACATATACGCTGAGTCGTATAGTCCAGCATTGTGATATATTTCTGCCGCGTATGCAATAGCCGTAGATCTATAACCATCCGGCACCGATTCTGGCACACCACGAATTATAAGAAGTGCAGAATCAAGATTACCATTATCACACTCAATCGCAGCAAGATACATATCATGTACAGCCGTATTTTCAGGTAAAGTTGTTTCAGATAGACTTCTGATATTCTTAAAATGTTTTTTTGCACGATCATATTGTCCTGAATGAACGAGAACCGCACCAAGCAATTGTTGATCCAATACAAGATTTACACTATCATCATATACTGAATCTAACTTTACAAGTTCCACCAAGTATTTTGCCGCCTCATCGTATAAGCGCAACTTATTAAGCAACCGACCGGTTTGACTCAGCACATGTCCGCGCAGTTTCTGATTATCCGTGTCGGCCGGCAAGCGGTCAAGAGCATCTTGAAAATAGCGCAATGACGTAGGATAATCACCAAGATCACTATACACACGGCCTCCATAGTACAAAGCCTCCGCATAGAGATCATCGTCACCATGCGACTTATAATAATCAATCACCTTAATCACCTCGCTATCCGACTCATGCCTGACATACGCTTTGTCGGAGGCTTTGATTTTCAACAGTTCGTAATAAAAACTATCCCCAGCCGACATCTCAGCCCTGTCTATTCTCTCCAGCGAATCAAGCGCTCCTCGTGGATTATCATCCATCATTGCATCTATCCTCACCAATCGACTGTCAATCCTATCATCGCCACAACCAATCAGCAGCGACGACATAAGTGCAAGTATAATTATTGTTTTTATTCTCATATATGCAAAACGTATCTCGCAAATATAGAAACTATTTTTTATAAACATAAAATCATAAATGAAACAAAAATGCATATTTTTTGATTACAAACTTTTTGAATGCGGATTCCAAATCGGAAAGTAAAATATGAGCCGTTACGGAAAGAGTCTTCATTCTCACCTTTGATGATAATTTGATGAAGGCCGACATAATTGTATACGGACAGCTCCGCATCCTCGACCATGCAGCATCGGACAGTTAAGACACCATGGCGCAATCCCTACAGGGATGTGTAGGTATCAGGTTGATCAGCAGCAGTTTTGAGGGTGACCCCAGAATCATCAATGGCTGAGGGTGGACGGCTCGGAGAGCCGTTACCCCGATCGGGTCGGCGAATGGGCGAGCGAAGCCGTTCGCGCCATGTATTAATGCATTATGGCACTGTATCCTGCGACTCCGATCTGAAGGATGAGCACTATCCACATCAAGATGCTATTCCGTTGTCGAGCCCACAGCATGCCTGCGAAATACATCAACCCACTGAGCGCCAACAATCCGTAGGCTATGATATCGGAGAGGGATGTCGAATTGTCGCACAGGCCGGTGCCGACAGCATATATCCCGACAATAATGCAACCCACCTCGATAACACGATAGAAAAGGCTGTTGTATATTTTATATGATTGTCCTTCCATGATATTCAACGTAAGTTTTATAACAGTCTATCTGCAACATCCCGAATCCCTGTCATCACCATGGATTCAAACGCAAATATAACAATTTATTCCATATACCTGCCCATGTTGGGGCAGCGGTGCCATTTTTTCCGGACGCGCCATGGCGCAGTCCCTACAGGGATGGGGGGTCAGGTTGATCCGCAGCAGTTTTTAGGATGTGGCGGTCGGGGTCACCGCACTCCGTGCGGTTGGCCGGAATCATCAGCTGGTGGGTGTGGCGGTAGACAGCTCGGAGAGCCGTTACCCCGACCGGGGCGGCAAATGGGCGAGCGAAGCCAGAAGCAATTGGTTGATGCAAATTATCGACAATGTCATATCGGTGTTGGCCGAAATCATTGCCGATGCCTGTAGGGACTGCGGCACCGCGTCCGGATAACACACGGATAATCAGTTTGTTTACACAGATGGACGAAGCCGGACGCGCCATGGCGCAGTCCCTACAGGAATGGGTAGGTATCAGGTTGATCAGCAGCAATTTTGAGGGTGTGACGGCCGGGGTCACTGCACTTTTCCGGCTGTTTTGAGCAAAAATTTGCGGCAGCCGACTTTTTTGCGTAATTTTGCAAGGTTTTCCGATAGAAAGCCTGCAAAATATTTTGTATCACAATTTGCACCAAACAGTTCTATCGCATGAACAATCCAAAACCTGCGCTGCTGATTCTGGAGGACGGCACGCGTTTCGAAGGCCTTTCCTTTGGCTATGAAGGCTCGACATCGGGCGAAGTGGTGTTCAACACCGCCATGACCGGCTATCCCGAGAGCCTCACCGACCCGTCTTACGAGGGTCAGATCCTTGTCACCACCTATCCCATTCTCGGAAACTACGGAGTGCCCCCACGGCGCGAGAAAGACGATGTCAGCGAGTACTATGAAAGCTCTCGCATCCATTGCCGTGCCATCGTGGCCCAGGACTATTCGTGGCAACACTCCCACTGGCAGGCCGACCGCTCGCTGTCCGAGTGGCTCTGCGAGGAAAAGATTCCCGGGATCTATGGCATAGACACCCGTGCGCTCACGAAGCATCTGCGCGACAAGGGATCGATGCTCGGCAAGATAATAGTAGAGGGCGCGGAAGATCCGGGGTTCTACGATCCCAACAAGGAAAATCTGGTGGCTAAGGTGAGCTGCCGCGAGGTAGAGTATCATGGCAATGGCGAAAAGACCGTGGTTCTCGTTGACTGCGGCGTCAAACACAACATTATCCGCTGCCTGACCCGTCGCGGTGTCAGAGTGGTGCTCGTGCCGTGGGACTATGATTTCAACCTCATCCCCTACGACGGTCTCTTCATCTCCAACGGCCCCGGCAACCCCGACATGGTCGACACTACGGTTGAAAACATCCGCAAGGCCATGGCCACAGGCAAGCCAATATGCGGCATCTGCATGGGCAACCAGCTGCTCTCGAAAGCAGCCGGAGCCTCCACATATAAATTGAAATATGGCCACAGAAGCCACAATCAGCCCGTCAGACAGGTCGGGACTGACAGATGTTTCATCACATCGCAGAACCATGGCTTTGCCGTCGACTCCGAGACTCTGCCCCCCGACTGGGAACCGCTGTTCGTCAACATGAACGACGGAACCAACGAGGGCATCCGCCATAAGTCTCTCCCCTATTTCTCCGCCCAGTTCCATCCCGAGGCAAGCAGCGGGCCCAAAGACACTGAATTTCTTTTCGACGATTTTGTTAAACTCCTCTAATCCCCCTCCCATCAACAATGACATCCACCAACATTGACACCTCAATACGAAAAGTGCTGCTCTTAGGCAGCGGCGCACTGAAGATCGGCGAAGCCGGCGAGTTTGACTATTCCGGATCCCAGGCTCTCAAGGCCTTGAAGGAAGAGGGGATCACGACGGTGCTCATCAACCCCAACATAGCCACCGTGCAGACCTCCGAAGGCGTCGCCGACAAGATCTATTTTCTTCCGGTCACGCCTTTTTTTGTAGAAAAAGTCATCGAGCGCGAACGCCCCGACGGCATAATGCTCGCTTTCGGCGGCCAGACGGCTCTCAACTGCGGTGTGGAGCTATATGAATCGGGCGTGCTCGAACGCCATGGTGTCAAGGTGCTGGGAACCCCCGTACGTGCCATCATGGACACGGAGGACCGCGAGCTATTTGTCCGTAAGCTCGACCAGATCGGAGTGAAAACGATCAAAAGCGAGGCCGTCGACAACGTTGAGGGCGCACTGGAAGCCGCCCGTAGGCTCGGATTCCCGGTGATAGTACGCGCGGCCTACGCTCTGGGCGGTCTTGGCAGCGGCTTCTGCGACAACGAGACTGAGCTGATCGAGCTGACAGAAAAAGCTCTGTCGTTCTCGCCACAGGTGCTGGTGGAGAAATCGCTCAAAGGATGGAAGGAAGTGGAATACGAAGTGGTCCGCGACCGCTTCGACAACTGCATAACGGTCTGCAACATGGAGAATTTCGATCCGCTCGGCATCCACACCGGCGAATCGATCGTGGTGGCTCCCTCGCAGACCCTGTCGAACGAGGACTACCACTATCTGCGCAAACTCGCCATCAAGATCGTGCGCCATATAGGCATCGTCGGCGAATGCAACGTGCAATATGCCTTCGACACCGATTCGATGGACTACCGCGTGATCGAGGTCAACGCCCGTCTGAGCCGCTCTTCGGCTCTCGCTTCGAAAGCCACCGGCTATCCCCTGGCATTCGTGGCCGCCAAGCTCGGCCTCGGCTTCGGATTGTTCGACCTGCGCAACACGGTGACCAAAGTGACCTCGGCATTCTTCGAACCGGCCCTCGACTATGTGGTCTGCAAGATTCCGCGATGGGATCTCGGCAAGTTCCATGGCGTGCGCCGCGAGATCGGTTCATCGATGAAATCCGTCGGTGAGATCATGTCGATCGGACGCACATTTGAAGAAGCCCTCCAGAAAGGCCTGCGCATGATCGGACAGGGCATGCACGGATTCACAGGCAACCATCCCCTCAAGGTGGCCGACATTGACCACGAGCTGTCGACCCCAACCGACAAACGCATCTTCGTCATTGCCCAGGCCATGCAGCAGGGCTACGACGTGGAGCGCATCCACGCCCTGACAAAGATCGACCGCTGGTTCCTCTACCGCCTGCAGAACATCATCGAAACATCAGACGAACTGCGCGGATGCAGCGGCATTGAATCAATCGCCACACCGCTGCTCAGAACAGCCAAGCAGCAGGGATTCTCCGATTTCCAGATCGGACGGCTCGCCGGAAACAGCGGTGAAGATCCGGAAAAGTTGGCAATGGACGTGCGCCGGATGCGCCTCTCAGCCGGAATAAGACCCGTAGTCAAGCAAATCGACACTCTGGCCGCCGAATATCCGGCCATGACCAATTATCTGTATCTCACCTACAACGGCACTGAAAACGACATCGAAGCCCCGACCGACCGACGCTCCGTGGTGGTTCTCGGATCGGGAGCCTACCGCATCGGATCTTCCGTGGAGTTCGACTGGTGTTCGGTCAACGCGCTCCAGACCGTCAAGAAAGAGGGCTGGCGTTCGGTCATGATCAATTATAACCCGGAGACGGTATCCACGGACTATGATATGTGTGACCGCCTCTACTTCGATGAGCTGACTTTCGAGCGCGTGATGGACATACTCGACATCGAGCAGCCCCACGGCGTGATTCTGAGCGTGGGCGGACAGATACCCAACAATCTGGCAACACGTCTCGACCGGGAGCACGTCAACATCCTCGGGACATCGGCCAAGAGCATCGACAACGCCGAGGACCGCAACAAGTTCTCCGCAATGCTCGACAGGCTCCACATCGACCAGCCGCGCTGGCGTGAGCTGACAAGCTTCGAGGATATCAATTCGTTTATCGACGAGGTTGGATTCCCCGTCCTCGTCCGTCCGAGCTATGTTCTCTCCGGCGCGGCAATGAACGTTTGCTCCAACCCCGACGAGCTCCACCGCTTCCTGCAGCTGGCGGCAGAGGTGTCGAAGAAACACCCCGTTGTGGTCAGCGAATTCATCCAGAACGCCAAAGAGATCGAGATGGATGCCGTGGCGCAGGACGGAGTGATCAAAGCCTACGCTATCTCGGAGCATATAGAATTTGCCGGCGTACATTCCGGCGACGCAACAATCCAGTTCCCTCCGCAGAAGCTCTACGTCGAGACAATGCGACGGATCAAGAAAATCGGACAGCAGATAGCCGGTGCCCTCAGCATCTCCGGACCCTTCAACATCCAGTTCCTTGCCAAAAACAACGACATAAAGGTTATTGAATGCAACCTCCGGGCTTCGCGATCCTTCCCATTCGTCAGCAAGGTACTGAAGATCAACTTCATTGAGCTCGCCACCAAGATCATGCTCGGAATCCCGGTGGAGAAACCCGAAAAAAGTGCCTTCGACCTCGACTACGTGGGCATCAAGGCATCGCAGTTCAGCTTCTCCCGACTACAGGGTGCCGACCCCGTGCTCGGAGTCGACATGGTGTCCACAGGCGAAGTAGGCTGCATAGGGGTCGACACCTCGGAAGCCATCCTCAAATCAATGCTCTCCGTCGGCCTCCAGATCCCACGCAAAGGAGTCCTCCTGTCAACAGGCACCGCCAAGCAGAAAGCAAGCATGCTCGAGGGCGCCGCAATGATGAGCGCCTATGGTCTGCCCATATATGCGACACCCGGCACAGCACGGTTCCTGAACGAGAACGGAGTAAAGGCAACCGAAGCCTTCTGGCCATCGGAACCCGACCGGCAGCCCCAGGCTCTCGATCTGCTCCACGACCGCACGGTCGATTTCGTTGTCAACGTGCCGAAAGATCTGACCCCGACCGAACTCGGAAACGGGCACAAGATCCGCCGCGCAGCCATCGACCTCAATATCTCGCTCCTGACCAACGCCCGTCTGGCATCCACATTCATCAGAGCATTCACATCACTCTCGCCCGACGAAATACAGATCATACCATGGGACGAGTATTGACCCTCCGGCAGTGTGCCGACAACGCTATCCGCAGGCTTCTATCCGAGTATCCCGACGGAGAAGCCCGGTGGATGGTGCGCATCATATTTGAGAAACTCAAAGGCTGGAACCGCACGGAAATGATGATCCGCGCCGACCAGGAGATAAGTCCGTACATAGCAGGAAAAGTCGATGAGATCACACGGCGGCTGCTCGACCACGAGCCTATACAGTATATCCTCGGCGAAGCACGCTTCTACGGGCTGACACTCAACGTGACTCCCGACGTGCTTATTCCACGCCCGGAGACAGAGGAACTCGTCGACATGATCGTGGCCGATGCCCACGGACGCAGCGATCTGCGCGTAATGGATCTATGCACCGGCTCAGGATGCATAGCCATAGCCCTGGCACGCAATCTGCCGTTCGCCGAGGTCACAGCCGTCGACATATCCGCCAAAGCCCTCGAAGTAGCCGCCGGAAATGCAACATTGACAAAAACGACGATCCATTTCCGCAATGCAGATGTGCTCTCCCTCCCAAGGCCCGACAAAGCCGACATGGATATCATTGTCAGCAATCCCCCCTATATCGCCGAAAGCGAACGCACCGCGATGGATCCCAACGTGCTCGACCACGAACCGTCGCTGGCTCTATTCGTGCCCGATTCAGACCCCTTGAAGTTCTACCGGGCCATCAGCTCATATTCACGGCTTGCCCTGCGCCCCGGAGGACGCCTCTACTTCGAGATCAACCCCCTCTTCGCTCCACAGCTCCGGTCAATGCTGGAGGCCGACGGATGGACAGAGATAACCGTCACTCCCGACATGCAGCGCAAACAACGCTTCATCTCGGCAACAGCCCCTGCTGAATAACCCCCATCCCCCTGTCGGCAAATGAAACTCCGTGGCAAAAAGCAACCGGTCAAACCCCAAGCCGCCCTCATACGGCTCGAAGATCTATGCGCACGTTCCGAACAATGCTCCTTCGACCTGCGACGCAAAATGTCGCAATGGGGCATATCATCCGCCGATGCCGACAACATAATAACCCAACTGACCGAAAACCGCTTTCTCGACGACTCACGCTTTGCACGGGCCTACACACGGGACCGATACCTCTATGCCAAATGGGGACGGCGCAAGATAACCACCGCCCTCTATGCCAAACGCATCGACAAATCAACCATCGACGATGCCCTGTCCGAAATCGACATGCGACGCTACGCAGCCATAGCATTCAAAGCCATAGCATCGAAACTGCGCCAGATGCCGGACGAAATGACCCACTTTGAAAAACGCCAGCGACTCATACGCTTTGCCATTGGCCGTGGATACGAAACATCCCTTATCTCCAGAATACTTGAAAGCTCACGCCTATGGCAATCATCGCAGGAATAAAACAATGGATAGCCGACCTCTCCGGCATCCTCTTCCCTCGCCTATGCGAAGTGTGCGACAAGCCACTCGTCCACGGCGAAGACTTCATCTGTCTGGAATGCCGCGTCAACATGCCCCTGTGCGACATCCACCGCGACAATTTCAACTCAATCCATCAGCGGCTCATGCGCAAAGTCCCCATCGAACGCGCCGCCGCATATTTCCACTACCACCGCGAAAGCCCCTACACAAACCTGATCATGTCGGCAAAATACCGTGGCCGTCCAATCATAATCCGAAAACTCGGCGCAGAATTTGCACGTAAGATAAAACCAGATGGATTCTTCGATGGTATCGACGCAATCATCCCCGTACCCATGCACCCCTCAAAGAAACACCGCCGAGGCTACAACCAAGCCGAGATACTCGCCATGGGACTGCACGATCAAACCGCACTACCAATACTCAGCAACCTGATCGCCACTCGACCACACTCCACCCAGACACGCAAAAACGCATACCGACGCTGGCTCAACGCCCAGCACACATACAAACTCAACCACCCCGAACAGCTGACCGGCCTCCACATCCTGCTCGTCGACGATGTAATCACAACCGGATCAACCCTGATGGCCTGCTGCAAAGCAATCCACTCCGCCTGCCCCTCAGCCCACATCTCCATCCTGACCCTCGCCGCCACCCAACTCCAATAAACCCCTTATCCACTCTTCCCACTCATCATCCCCGTCGGGGTAACGGCTCTCCGAGCCGTCTACCGCTACACCCTGCCGATGATCCCGGCCAACCCCATAAAACCTGTTGCTTATCAACCAAATCCCCCTCCACCTGTAGGGACTGCGCCATGGCGCGTCCGGCTCACCCACCCTTTCGGGATTACATTTCTCCATGCCACCCGTCCGGCACCACCCTCCAAACAAACATCCACCCCATCATCCACCCAGACCAAAATACACACAAAAAAGAATGAGCAACAATAGATAAATCTACTAATCACTCATTCTCCTCTCTCCTCGGCGGTATGGACGGGACTCGAACCCGCGACCCCCTGCGTGACAGGCAGGTATTCTAACCAGCTGAACTACCACACCATTTTGGATCTTTTCAAACGACTCTCTTGCCGTTTGCGAATGCAAAGTTAAGAAAACAATTCCATTCCTGCAAGTCCTAAAGCAAATTCCGCTCATTTTTTTTTACATAAATCCTCCATAACTCCACCCCACCATGAATATCACTTCAATTCCCCACCTGCATGGCCTATACAACATCCGGCTCCGCTCACTCCATTCATCATCCCCGTCGGGGTAACGGCTCTCCGAGCCGTCTACCGCCACACCCTGCCAATGATCCCGGCCAATCCCATAAAACCTGCTGCTTATCGACCAAATACCCCTCCACCTGTAGGGACTGCGCCATGGCGCGTCCGGCTTCACCCTCCCACGCAAATAGATTAATTATCTGTATATTATCCGGACGTGGCATGCCGCAGTTCCTGCCAACGACGGCTGTGATTTGCATGCCAACCGTCCGGCTCCACCCTCCAAACAAACATCCATCCCATCATCCACCCGGGCCCAAAATACACAAAAAAAAAAGAATGAGTAACGATAAATAAAATTTATCAATCACTCATTCTCCTCTCTCCTCGGCGGTATGGACGGGACTCGAACCCGCGACCCCCTGCGTGACAGGCAGGTATTCTAACCAGCTGAACTACCACACCATTTTGGATCTTTCCAAACGACTCTCTTGCCGTTTGCGTGTGCAAAGTTAGCACACATATTTCATTTATGCAAGCATTTTCAAATATTTTTTCACACAAATCAGCCCGGGCGCCCATCAGTCACTGACTGACAACGTATTACCATTCCCACCCACGAATATATTTTTGAAATCAATACTAAAATCAATATTTTTGTAATGAAAAACCGACACACATCCAGCCATGTATGCCCTCGTAGACTGCAACAACTTCTTTGTATCATGCGAACGGGTCCGCAATCCGGAACTCGTGGGTCGACCCGTCATCGTCCTCTCAAACAACGATGGATGCATCGTCGCACTATCTAACGAAGCAAAAGCCCTTGGGCTCAAACGTACAGTCCCCTACTTCAAAGTAAAAGACCTGTGCCTCCGAGCCAACGTAGCAGTAATCTCCGGATCCCACGGACTATACTCCCGGATATCATCACAGGTCATGGAACTCCTCCACCGCATCATAGGCGACAACATGGAAGTCTACTCCATCGACGAAGCATTCCTGCCACTCACCGCCGCCGTTGGAAATCTCGAGGAATTCGGCCACTACATCGTTGATGAGCTACGCCTAAAGACCGGCATACCCGTATCCCTCGGAATAGCACGCACCAAAACACTCGCGAAAGTAGCCGCACTGTTTGCCAAACGATATCCGGCCTACAAAAGCGTCACTCTGATCGACACACCTCAAAAAGAACAGAAAGCCCTCTCAATGCTCCCTATCCAGCAAATATGGGGAATAGGACCACAGACCGCAAAAAAACTCTCAGAACGCGCCATAACAACAGCCCTCCAGCTTCGCGACCTCCCCCACGACACAGCAATGAGAATCCTCCCTCGTTCCGCACATGAAACATGGATCGAACTCAACGGAACACCATGCATCGAGAAACGCACCACTCCGCCCGAACGTAGATCAATCTCCATTTCCAGGACATTTCCTCACGACATCGGGACAATCGACCAGCTCACAACTGCAATATCAGCATTCACATCCAAAGCCGCCGAACGACTGCGCAAAAAACAACTACTTGCAAAAGAAATAACCATATTCCTTCGCACAAACCGCTTCCACACCCAACAGGAACAATACGCCGGCACTACAACCATCCACCTCCCCGATCCAACCAACTTCACCCCGGAGCTCATCGAGGCAGCCACACGCGGCCTGAAACAGATATTCCGCCGCGGACTCACCTACAAAAGAGCCGGAATAACACTCCACCATCTCTCCCTATCAGCAAAACAACCGGCAAACCTCTTCACCGACCCCGACAAAAACGAAAAACGCCAACGCCTTATGGCCACAATCGACCGCATCAACACCAACGCCCACTCCTCCACGCCAACAATAAACCTCGCCGCCTCCACCCATCCCACCAAACCCCAATAACCCACACAACCCTATCAGAGTAACCCCTCTCAACACAGATGACATAGGGGTCATACCTGTAGGGACAGCGGCATGCCGCGTCCGGCTCCACCAATCCCATCGCTCTGCGCACTCCACTCTCTAACTCTCTAACTCCACACTCTCCCACTCCATCGGCCTGTCGGGGTAACGGCTCTCCGAGCCGTCTACCGAACCATCCAATCGCTGATGATTGCGGCCAACCGCACGGAGTGCGATGACCCCGACCTGCCCCATCCAAACTACTCTGAACACTCTATAATCTTGCCGCGTCCGGATCCACCATCCCTGCTCTCTCTCCACTCTAAACTCTCTAACTCTCCAACTCTATACTCTATACTCTCTGCCATAAACAAAAAAAGCCGCGGCTCTTTCGAGTCGCG
>OFFG01000998.1_pt1 | contig 19421 bp, 12 predicted proteins | sample 1521331 | NCBI WGS metagenome assembly OFFG01 (sample SAMEA3504129, study PRJEB24116) | mouse gut metagenome | biome: mouse gut; feature: mouse-associated habitat; material: faeces | place: Denmark | collected 2011 | reverse complement strand
TCTTCAGCATGTCTCCCGCCTCTCCAGCAGCTTCAGCTCCCCGCAGGCCCGGTAGAAGGCCTGGGTGAGCCGGGCATAGTCCCCATCCGCGGCCCGGGAGCGGGCCACCAGGATGATATCATAGCCCTGGCGCAGGTCCGGCCCCGCCAGACGGAAGACCTCCCGCAGGCGGCGGCGGGCCCGGTTGCGCACCACGGCGCAGCCCAGCTTGGTGCTCACCGTCACCCCCAGGCGGTTGTGGTCCAGGCGGTTGGGCCGGCAGTAGACCACCAGAAAGGGGGTCACGGCGGACTTGCCCCGGCTGTAGATGCGGCGGAAGGCCCGGTTTTCCTTGATGGTAACAGTTTTCTTCACGGCCCACGGCCTCCTCTCAGACAGACGGCGGCGCTGGCCTGAAAAGGCGCGCAGGGACGGCATGAAAAAATTCTTGCCGTCCCCCCGATCTATCTTATTTGCGATGCAAACGCCGCGAACCTCAATGGGTCAGGCGGGCGCGGCCCTTGGCGCGGCGGCGGGCGAGCACCTTGCGGCCATTGGCGGTCCTCATCCTCTTACGGAACCCGTGCTCCTTGGAGCGCTGACGCTTTTTGGGCTGATAGGTACGGAACATTTGCATACACCTCCTACTCAAAATATGGCTGTGCGGAGCTCTCGCCCCCCACTACTCGACGGCGGGGCATGACAGTCATCCCCCCGCAGTTGACGCATTTCAGCCTGCCGCAGGACAGGCAAACGTTATTATACATAAAAAAGGGATCTGTGTCAACAAAAAATTCAAAAAACAGCTCTTTTGCCCAAGCGGGGTCTTTCGCGCCGCCGTCAAGCTGCCAGCAAAGCTCTCCCTGGAGCCGTTATATTTCTCCTATATATAGAATAAGTATCTGTTGCAATCCCATCCATTTTCTGCTATACTATCCTAGGAACATTTTCGGCTGTCAAAGAAACAAGACCGTCACTAAGGAAAAAGAGAGGGAGAGCTTCTATGCAATCTGTTTCCGATATCTGGTCCATGATCCTGACCAGGCTCCGGGAGGATCTGTCGGAGACCACCATCAAGACATGGTTCGACGAAACGACAGTAGTGGCCCTGGAGGGAAACAACCTCTACCTCCACTGTCCCAACACCTTCAAGCGCACCAACATCCAGGACCGCTTCCTTCCCAACATTGAGGCGGGACTCAAGGACATCTTCTCCGCCGACATCGCCGTCCACCTGCTGGACGACGGAGGCCTTCAGCGCTTTCAGAGCAAGGAGGAGGAGAAGCCCGTATCCCTGATGGAGAGCGGGGAGTTTACCTTTGACACCTTTGTGGTGGGCCCCTCCAACCGTCTGGCCTGTAGTGCGGCCCGGGCGGTGGCGGACGCGCCGGGGCAGCACTACAACCCCCTTTTCATCTACGGCGACTCGGGGCTGGGCAAGACCCACCTGCTCTACGCCATCGCTCACGTCATCCGCGGCAAATTCCCCTCCGCGAAAATCCTCTATATCAAGGGCGACGAGTTCATCAACGACTACATTGAGACCGTCCGCTCCGGCCGGGCCATGAATGAGTTCCGCACCAAGTACCGGGAGGCGGACCTCATGCTGGTGGACGACATCCAGTTCGTGGCCGGCAAGGTGGAGACCCAGAACGAGTTCTTCCACACCTTCAACGCCCTCTACGAGAGCAAGAAACAGATCGTCCTCACCTCCGACCGGCCCCCCCAGGAGATGGCGCAGCTGGACGACCGCCTGCGCACCCGCTTCGAGTGGGGCCTGATGGCGGACGTGCAGCCCCCGGTGCTGGAGACGCGGGTGGCCATTCTGAAGAACAAGGCCGCCCAGCTGGGCTTCATCCTCCCCGACGACATCGCCCATTACATCGCCGGAAAGATCACCGCCAACGTCCGGCAGCTGGAGGGGACGGTGAAAAAAATCAAGGCCTTCAAGGATCTGGACGGCATCGAGATCACCACCGACGCCGTGGACCGGGCCATCCAGGATATGAGCAAGTACAGCGAGTTCGTCATCACACCGGAGAACATCATCGCCGAGATCTGCCGCTACTTCCGCATCGACGAGACCCAGATCAAGGGGCAGTCCAGAAGCCGGGACTGCCTCAACGCCCGGCAGATCGCCATGTACCTCATCCGCCGCATGACCAGCCTCTCCCTGGACGAAACAGGCAAGCTCTTCGGCGGCCGGGACCACGCCACAGTCATCAACTCTATCTCCAAAGTAGAAAAAAAGATGAAGTCCGACCCCGCCTACGCCGAAACGGTCAAGGCCATCACCACCAATATCAACTCCACCAAATGACCCCCGTGAAAAACCGCCTGGCATACAATACGGGCGTTTCAACATTTTCCACCAGGTTCTCCACAATATGAACAGAAATCAACAGGACAACCCTGTGGAAAAAAGAAGCGTTTCCCGGCCCTGTGGATTTCCGTGGAGAGACGACAGAATTTTCCACAGGAGGTTGAGGAAGAAAAAAACCTGTCATATCAACGGGTTCAAGAGATATTTAGTTTAAGCAAGCAAGTGCAAAACTCAGGAAAAACTTGGAAATAGTTTGCCTTGATTTTATTTGCGGGTAGGATTATAATTAGAACCAATAGTATAGTTATCATGGACTTATTGTATATAAGTGGAGGAACAAGTGGAATACTTATCTATAAGCCAAATGGCAGAAAAATAGGGAGTATCAAGAAGGCGTATTCAGGTATTGCGCTCAGAAAATATAATTGGAGGCGCCATTAGAATTGGATTTGCGTGGGCGATACCAAGCAGTGCTGAAAAGCCATCAGATACGAGAATCAAAAGCGAAAAATATATAAAGAAGCCAAGTGGGGAATGTGGTAATGATAAAAGTTAAGTGGGATTTAGAAGAGGCTGTTGCTTTGTGTGATTTATATTTTAAATCAGGACGGACATTAAGTATTGATAATGACAGGCTTAATGTACTTTTTGCTATTCTGAAAAATAGAGCGACCAGTAAAGGACTGGTAATAGATGAAAAGTTTAGAAATGTAACAGGTTTAAAAATGCAGATAGGATGTATTCATTATATTGCTACAAATGGTAATGAAGGACTATCAAATGTTAGTAAGGTGTTTTATGAGGCGTATGATTTATATAAAGAAGATTCTATAAAATTTGACAAAATAATCGAAGATTTTTACTGCAAATACAAATGATTAAATGGAGGAAATACAATGGTATGTGAATTTATAAGGCAGCTTAGTAAACTGCGTAAATCATCGGCGGAGTCTGTTGAAAATACAAATGTTTTTAATCATTTTAAAGAGTATTTGCATGTGGAAAGACAAGTAGAAATAGAACTGAGAAAGTTGCTTCGTAGTATAAATGAAAAACAAGGTAAGTGTTTAGTGTTGCTATGCGGTAGTGCTGGTGATGGCAAGTCGCACTTGATTTCTTATATGAATAATTATGATTCAGAAAATCTACTTCAGAATTACGAATTATATAATGATGCTACTGAGAGTAGTGAACCTACTTTGACATCAATTGATACACTTGCACAGAAGCTTATTGACTTTGATGATGAGCATTATGAAATTCAAAATGGCAAAAAAATGATTATTGCCATTAACTTGGGAACACTAAATAACTTTATAGAATCAGAAAAAGGAAAAGCTTTCTCAAAGTTACGTAAGTATGTAGAGGATAATGGAATTTTATCAAGTTATGCTCAAGAACTGGGATACATAGAGGATAGTATTTTTCAGCATGTTAGTTTCGCAGACTATCAAGTGTTTTCTTTAAGTGAGAATGGTATACAGACTGATTTCTTGGAAAAACTATTTGGTAAAGTGTTCAGTCAAGATAATGATAATCCATTTTATCGAGCATATAAGAACGAAGATAATTGTCCGTTGTGTCAGCGTTGTCCTGTACGACATAATTTTGAATTTTTATCAGATCCATCCAATCAAAAAGTGTTGATTCACAGAATTGTACAAGCCGTAATTATTGATAAAACGATTGTAGCAACTCGTGATATGTTGAACTTATTGTATGATTTGCTTGTTCACCCGGATTTTAAAAAAGCTAAAATAGCTGTTGGCACTTCAGATGTTCAGTTCCTGAATGATTATATTAACTGGACGACACCAATGTTGATGGACGAGTATGCAGACATTTCTCCGTTGCTCAACTCTATACGAAAACATGATGTGTTGAGGCAAAGAAATGTTAAAGCTGATGAAGCAGCAACCAGATTTCATTCATTGGATAACATAAAGAAAGTATTCGATGAAACAACGCATAATACACCGTATATTATTTTGAATTCGATTTCTGATGTTTCTGTTCTTGGTGGAATCAAACCAGAGTTAAAAAAGGTGGTATACCGATTTATTGCAAGACTTCGTTCTATGACACATACCACGGAAAAGAACGAAGATGAATTAAGATTTGAACAATATTTAAAGTATCTTTATAGCCAAAATAGTGGTAACGAAAAAGGACTGCAGGCATTGTATGAATCTACTAAGAAATCTATTCTCAATTGGGACGGAGAGTTTGGTGGAGATTACATTTGTATAGATGGGTCAAATAAACACCACTGGATTTTGGAAGAATTGAAGATCAAAGCCGCAATAAATAAAAATGCTAAAAAGATCAACGGGGAGATTCAAAGATTTTCCCCTGTTCTTACGTTGGGATACAAAAAAGACAGCCAGGAAAGCACAACTCCAATAGTAATCAAAGTGGATTTTGCGTTATATGAGTTAATCTGCGATATGAAGGCAGGTTACCGTCCTACAATGCAGGATAAAAACAGACATACTGACTTTGTAAGTTTTGTTCAGCAGTTAGTTGAACTCGGAAATAAAAACAGTCGTGTAACAATCCGTCCTAAATATAGTGACAAGAATTATAAAATGGTTTTTGAAGAAACCGACTTTGGATTTGAGTTTAAGGTGGTGAAATAAATGGAATATAGTTTGAGCGGAACTGAATTTATAAACGGAAAAATGTTTGATTCAAATGGAAAGCTTACTCATAAAACCGGCAACAGATTTAAGCTGTTTCCATTTGTTACGCATCCTAATAGTGTACCTGTTGAAGACTTATCTCAATTGATCGGAACCTACTTATGCAAAATAGAAGATCAAAAACCTGTTGAAATAACTGTAGCTGATTTGGTTGAGAAACTTAAATCTGAAACAGAGATTGAAGCAGGACAAGATGCACTGTTTTATGAAACGGTAAAGCAATTGTTTTTTGATTCAGAGAAACAATTAAGACCGCTGAATTTGCAAATGCTTTCTCATATTTCTCATAAAGAAGTAGGTGAGGAAAAAGTAGCTGACTTTCTAGTTGATGTTTTAGGGGAAAAAGAAAACCTTAAAAAGCTGGTAAGTGAAGCAAAACAGAATGAATTCAATGCAACGAATGTTTTTGAACGATTAGTTCTTAAGTATCTATTATGTGACAAAGAAAAAAAGGATGATAAGATTCCCTATTATAGAGTTGTAAACGCAGTTACTCAGCAATTTGAATCTGATCTGAAGTATGTTCTAAGTAATCAAAACAGAGTAAGAGAGTATCTGATCTCATTGTTGGATTTATATTTCTTTTCTTATACAGCTCAAACAAGCTTGCAACTAGAGCGATTTATGGATGGCGAACGAGAAGAAAATATACCTCTATATTTTTGTTTGGATTGGGAAAAAACAAGTCAAAGCAGACAATGTTATACTTACGGATGGCAAAAATTACAATATGCTGTAAAAAAAATGTTTGCTCATGCTGTAACACTAGAAATTTTAAATCACACAGAGAGTGGTTCTGACAAAATTGATTATATTGCACTAAAGAAATATATAAGCGAAAATCCTGATCATGAAAAAGAAATCGCTCAAAAAATTGATGAGGTTACAGATTTGTATCGTTCCTCAATAACTGACTGCTCCGTAATGAACGAAATCAAAAAAACAGATGACGATGATGCTGTCAGAGCATCCGTTAGATATTTGTTTGATAGTGTGAAATGCCAGTTTGAAAACACAGGCAGATCAAAGGCTTATAATTCATACGCTATCAAATTTGAACTCTTCTGTCATAAATTCTTAAAGAGTCGTGGTCGAAGCGGAAGAATGCTGGTACTATCAGAAGAAACACTGATTTTTTTGACAAAGATCTCTATCAAAGAACATGAACAGATGCGATTGAAGGATGTTTTTGATGAGTTTGAGAAGCGTGGTGTCTTCTTGGATAATATATCTAAGGAACAGGTAACAATTTACTTTGAAAAGCTCAACTTGATTGAAAAGAAGAGTGATAATGGGGATGCAAAATATGTTAAACGAATTTTATAAGTATATTGCAAACAATATACTAGGTTTCTTCCAAAGCAAAGGAGAAGGACTCCAATCTGGTGAGCGTTATTGTTTGAAATTAGATACAGAAGAAATGGTACAGGGTGTTGATGCAGCATTAAGAAATGTAACCGAGCAAAATAGTATGCTAGGTAGCTATTCTTATGGCGTTGTTTATTCAACATACACATTAAAAATTTCTGAAAAAATGCAGGTTGTAGTTGCTTCTAAAATAAATGGAATGACTGACGACTTTTTAGCAACTTTAAGAAATACAGAACTAACGGAGAATAGATTTCCGATTCTAATGATAACTCATTCTGCTATTGATACAATCACAAGTGGAACGGGAGATCTTGCAGCAAAAGGAATGCCGTTTCATGCACAGTCTATCATTGACAAAATCAATGAGGATATTGATAAGGCACAGCTTTCTGTAGCTGATAAAACCTTGCTAGAAATAGAATTGAGTAGAAAGCAAGGAGATCGATATAGTGACAAATCATCTTTGTTTGAATATTCCGATTTGCTTACTGTATTAGGTAGAGGTTATGTTATTGACAATGATTATCCTCAATTTTTGCTTCTTCCAGATCCGTCTATAAAAACGATGGTTGATCCTAAAAAAATCAAAGTAAGGATTGAAGAAAATCATAAGTTTTTTGATGAGATTAACAGAGTCTACAAACACGGCAATATTCAAGATGAACTCGGAAACGAATTTGATAGAAGATTGGTGAGACATATTGATTCACAGAAAAGAAAATCGCAGCCTTGGTATGATGCTTTAACCTATGATAATGTAAAGGCATCACAAGATAAACAAAAAAAGAAATTAGACCATCCCCTTGTTATAGAGGATTCTGGAATCAGCGCATATAGCGGAATGGCGATAGTATATACTTTTTCTGAGGATTCGTTGTTGTTTGTTAGAAGCGATGGAGAAACGAAGTCGAAACAGCGAAAAAAGAACATCCTCATTTTCAATCAAGATTGTAAAGATGAGATAACCGTAGATGTTTCAACGAGTATACCAGTAAAGTCGAATTGGATTGAAGAATGTGCAGGAGCAACAGTAAGTGTTTCTGGCAAAAAAATCAGCATCCAAATCACACCAACGGGATGTAGTTTTGCGTTTGTTAAAGTGAAGGATACGAATAACAATATAGTGTACACATTGAGAATATGTGTATTGAATGTACTTCCAGCTTATCTGGAGAATATACAGACGGCTTATGTTATTTCTTGTACGAAAAAGCTCAAAAACGGAAAGCTACAGGTTTTTGGGCTTAAGGATCGTTTTATCATCAATCCAAATCAGGAATGCAAAGAAAAAGTAGTTCTTGAGCAGAATATGACGATAGAGGCATCCCACAACAAAACCTTAAATGTGTTGATTGGAGAAGAAACGATTGATACTGATTCTGGTACTTTGGATTGTACTCTGAAGGTCGGCACTATCTTAATTCCATTACAAATAAGGGATGATCCAGTAAAGCCTGTTGAATTAACTGGTGCAACAGCATTCAAGTTAAAGCAAGAACTTTGCAAAAGCTTAGAATATAGAGCTGGTAATAAAATTGTAGTAGGCACAAAAGGGTATTTTGCTAGAGATCCATTTAAGACTTCTTTGGAAAAAGAAGAATTATTTGTGAAAAAACACTGGCTTGCAATACATGAAACAATCGATGGTTATAAAGAATATCCATTAAATGTTGATTCTGAGATAAAAGCTGCCTACAACAATCTTCTTGATGTATTAGTGCGTCTAAGAACCATACCAAGTTTGGCGTACTATAAAAAGAATTCTGAATTATATAAAGTTGCAAAAACATATACAAATGTAATTGAGAAAACTTTCCAAAATATTGAGGTAGGACAATCCCTAAGCAACATTGATAATCAGACCTTGTTGCTTGGTTGCGTTGTGAAAAATTCGGATGAACGCACAATTGAAATGAGTCCGCTACATCCATTAAATGTTTTGTATCAGCTGAAGTTGCTGGACGAAATTGATGTGGGTAGTGTGAGAGATAATCTGATTGAGAAGCTTACTGCATTATACCTTCTACCATTTGTTAAAGATCCGGAAAAGAATTTGTATCATGCAGTGGAGCAAAAACATTCTCCTGAATGGAGATACTATGCTCCTGTATCGAATAAAAGATATTTGGGAGCAAGAAATTTTGTTCAAAAATTAGTGTGCGATAAAATCAATCAATATAAAGAACATTTTCCTTTCTTGTTCGATGACATTGGAAAACATCTGTTATGCATTAACTTAATCAATATGGGTGATTGCCGAGAAATCTTCCAAGGATTGATCCGATATTATGTTCAAAGTGTTAAAGATGGCATCGATTATGATGATATGCTAAGCTTTGACATTAAGGTCTATGCAAACAAAGGAAATTATAATGAGTTTTCTTTGCTTGCTGATATGAACAAGTTAAAGCAATCTATACGGGATAATTATACCGAGAAAGAACTTGAAGATGTAAGTGAACTTGCACTTGCATTGATAAACAAGGTTCGTTGTTTCTACAAAAATCCTGATGAACAGGAATATGAGTATGCACACTTATCATTCTTTGAAATGGCGTCTTCTAAGAATACTGGTGCAAGCAGAATGGATGCAATCACAACAGGTATTTCTTTAGGCGGAATTATTTCAGGAACTCCATCGGTATTAAATGCTGAGTGGTACAAAACTGGATTTGGTACGAAATACGCTGATGTTGCAAATAATCAGCTGATTAGGGTAGCTGCATATTATAATGCAATGTTTAGAGTTGCTTTTTCAGGTAGTTCTTTTGAACCAAATTCAAGTATCTTTACAGAAATTGAGCAAGGTCAAGAGGGGCAACTCGGTAAAATTTATAAATCTTCAAATTGGGTTGTTTTTGTGGACCCAAAGGTTGATTTGTCATTTTTTCAGAAGAAGCAAACTAATGATGATGAATTAATGATCATTCATTATAGTGATCAATATACATCGGCAAGTGGTTATGATGACATTACTGTCACTCAAAAATCCAATCAATATAATGAGATTATTTCTGACCAGCTCCAGAAAAAGGGTGTAATAGCTAATAGTGATAACATAAATGGAATAATAAGCTTATTTAATGCGATCAACGGCGGCTGGATGCTTCGCCTAATAACGGCGAAGAAATTGACCGGTGTAGCTGATAGTTATTTTAGCAGAGAAAAAATGAGTATATTATCTGCCATAAAGTTGTGTATGGCATATTACAATCATCCAAATATCACTTGGGTTCCTATTTCGTTGGAGGAAATGCTGAGGGTCTCTGGCGGTGCAGGCTTATCGCAAAAAGATGGACTTCTTTCTGCAAAGAATCTCGGTTTTGAGCAACGTGCGACAAGTGACGACATTCTTTTGGTTGGTATTGAAGGACCAAAAGATAATATAAAAATATACTTGCATCCTGTAGAAGTTAAAATCGGATTGAATCAAGCTGGTACGCTTGATAAAGCGAGGGAGCAGGTGAAAAACACTTATAGTGGCTTACAAGAAGCACTGTGGCCTATTAAAGGTCGCAACTCATTAGAACGAAAACTATCTCGAAACTTCTTTATGCAACTAATTCTAGTATGCTGTGAAAAGTTAAAGCTATATGGAATTTATCCGGATGAAAATTGGGATGCAGTGCTTGATGAATACAGAGAAAATCTATTGAACGAGAATTATAAAATTTCCGATTTGATGGATACCTTTATCGGCAAAGGCACCGTTGTTTCGTTCGGAACAAATGTCTTGAATAAGTCGGGCGAGATCGATTCTGATGGAATTTGCCTGTTAGAAATGCCGGAGAAACTAGGATCTTCTTACATGGTGTTGTCTACAAAAGAAATAGAAGAAGACCTTGATCTTGCAGTTGATGAATTACCTAACAGATTGAAAAATGCTTATGCTTTAACTACTGATGGTGATGAAAAAACTTCTGATAAAAATGATCTGGCGACAGATTCTGAATCTCTACCGCACGTCAATGTTCAAGTTAGTAGTTCTGAAGAAGTCGAGAAACCAGCAGGCATAAACGCAGTAGAGACTGATAAAAAGGATTCTGACGACGGTCAGCTAGAGATTGTTGAACCTAAAGAAGTTGGTATGAGAGTTCTATTTGGAACAGACACAACCAATGGTGAAGAGCTTTACTGGTGTCCAAATGATACAGAGCAGATTTTTCATACGAACACTGGTATTATCGGCACAATGGGAACTGGTAAAACACAGTTCACAAAGTCTATGATTACGCAGTTATACCAGAAGAGGAAAGATAATTTTGAAAGTGACGATATTGGTATTTTGATTTTCGATTACAAAGGTGATTACAACGAAAGTAAAGAAGACTTTATTAAGGCAACAGATGCAACGGTGTTGAAACCGTATCATTTGCCCTTCAATCCTTTGTCTCTTACAAAATCAAAAGTATTTAAACCGTTGCTTCCGACGCACACAGCAAATGCATTTAAAGATACTTTGTCAAAGGTGTACTCCTTAGGGCCTAAGCAGCAAAATACATTATTCCAATGCATTATCGATGCTTACGCGGCACGAGGAATTATGCCAGCAAATCCAGCAACATGGGATAACACTCCCCCCACCTTTGATATGGTATATAGCTTATATTCTAATAACGAGGACATAAAGAAGAATGACTCGTTGGCAGCGGCTATGGATAAGCTCTACCAGTTCCAAGTTTTTGAAGGAAATGCGAGCAAGACACAATCACTTTTCGATTTATTGAAAGGCGTTGTTGTAATTGATTTGTCTGGATATGACGCTGATATTCAAAGCTTAATCGTGGCAATTACTTTGGATTTGTTCTATTCGCAGATGCAGGCAGCAAGATCGAGCAAGCTTAATAACAAGTATCGCCAAATTACCAAGTTAGTCTTGGTAGATGAAGCGGATAACTTTATGAGTGAGGGATTCTCAGCGTTGAAAAAAATCCTCAAAGAAGGTAGAGAATTTGGCGTCGGTACCATACTTTCTACGCAGTTCCTAAAGCACTTTGGTGCAGGTGAAGATGACTATTCAAAGTATATTCTGACATGGGTTGTTCATAATGTAGCTGATTTAAAAAGTGCTGATGTAGAATTTGTCTTCCAGGTAGAAGGTAAGAGTTCTGATAGCCAAACTTTGTACAATGATATTAAAGGACTGAATAAACACTATAGCATTGTGAAAATAGGGAATTTGAAGCCTAAATACATTCACGATAAGGCATTTTGGGAACTTTATAAGTCGATGTTTCCAGATGGTTAACCCCTTTGGTAGGCACTTAATTCATTGACAAAACGTGAATAAAACGCTATACTTAAGTAGTCTACTTAAGTATAGCGTTTTGCTATTGAAGGAGGTTGTTATGGACTTTGTATATCGTTTTCCTGTGGCAAAAGGAATCCAAGCTAAGCGAGAGTATTATATAGGAATGGTTCCATTAAAGATGATTCCGAGATTATTTCCTTCGGATAATGAATATGTTTTGCCTGAGTATAGAGCTCAACGACGATTGAATACAGCAAGAATACCAGTTATCAGTAAGTATATTTTAGATAACCGCAACGATTATGTGTTTTCTGCTTTGGCAGCGTCTATTGATGGGAATTTCAAATTTATCTCTACTAAAGAGAACGCCGATATTGGTGTTTTGGAAGTTTCTATGGATGCTGTTTTTTTAATTAACGATGGCCAGCATAGAAAAGCTGCTATTTTGGAAGCTTTGTCAAATGACGAGACACTTGGCGATGAAACTATTTCTGTTGTGTTTTTTGAAGATAAAGGATTAGAGAGAAGTCAGCAAATTTTTACTGATCTAAATAAACACGCTGTAAAAACATCTAATTCTATTGCAGAATTGTATGATTCTCGCAATGCTTTGGCGGTAATTACACGAAATGTTATTTCCAAAGTACCTTTTATCAGTACATACACTGATAAAGAAAAAGATATTTTGGGTAAATATTCATCTAATTTGTTCACTTTGAATACGTTCTACTCGGCTAATAAGAGAATTATTCAAAAGGATAATTCGGAAGATGCATTAGAGTTCTTGACAAGATTTTGGACTCTTGTTGCAGAAAATATGATGCAATGGAACGAGCTTCAGAACAAGGAAATCAGCAAGGTTGATTTAAGAGAAAACTATATTATCACGCAAGCTGTGGTCATCCAGTCGTTAGGGCGTGTGGGTAATTATTTCTTTACACACAAGGACAAGGATATGGCTACTATTTTACATTTGTTGAGAGAGATTGATTGGCGAAGAAGTGCGTCTGAGTGGAAGTTGAGAACTATCCGTGCAAATGGCAGAATGATAAACAGTGATGCAGCGATTATTCTGACGGCGAATGTTATCAAGAAAAGTTTGAATATTCCTCTTGATAATGATGAATCAATGCGAGAAAAGAAATTTCTGCAAAGTATAAATAAATGATTGGATGGATGAGATGAAATGTCAATAAATAGAGAAGATATAAGCAAATTGATGGAGACTGTACAGGATCTTTACCAAGTCGATGATATTCCTTGGGTTATTGGTTACTCAGGCGGTAAAGATAGCACAGCTACACTTCAGCTTGTATGGTTAGCAATTCAAGGTCTTCCTGCGGAAGATAGAAAAAAAACAATTCATATTATAAATACGGATACTCTTGTTGAGTCTCCAGTTGTTGCACAGTGGGCTATACAATCATTGAAAAAGATGGAGGATGCAGCAAATGAACAAGGACTACCATTTGTGTCACATAGATTAACCCCAGAGTATGACAATACATTTTGGGTTAATCTTTTGGGTCGAGGATACCCGTTCCCTAGAAAAAAATTCAGATGGTGTACTGATAGGTTGAAAATACAGCCCGTAAATAAATTTGTTAAAGATAAAATTGCCGAACATGGCGAAATTATCATGGTTTTAGGGACACGAAAAGCTGAAAGTGCTAATCGTGCTAAAACTATGGCGAATTATGAGAAAAAGCGAGTTAGAGAGTTACTTAGTCCTAATCCGACAATGGTAAATGAACTTGTGTTTGCACCATTGGCTGAGTGGACAGATGATGATGTGTGGGTATTCTTGATGCAATATAAAAATCCGTGGGGATATTCTAATCAGGAATTACTTACATTGTACAAAGGCGCAACGGCAGACAACGAATGTCCAATGATGGTAGAAAAAGATTTACCAAGTTGCGGTAGAAGTAGATTTGGCTGTTGGGTATGTACAATGGTTGAAAAAGATAAATCTATGGAAGCAATGATTGCTAATGATGATGAAAAAGCATGGATGACACCTTTGCTAGAGTTCAGAAATGAATTTGGTGATGAAGAGCAGGACAGAGATAGAAGAAGTTTCAGAAAAATGGGCGGATTTCTTCAAGGAAGTTTTGGAAGATTACATCACGGACCTTATAAGAAAGAAATTCGTGAAGAGTGGTTAGAAAAGCTATTGCGTATGCAAGAGGAAATTCAGCAAGAAGGTCCAGAAGATTTTGATGACGTGTCCTTAATCACGATGGAGGAGCTTAGAGCTATACGTCGTATTTGGGTCTACGATAAGCATGAATTTGATGATTCTTTGCCACAGATTTACGAAAGAGCTACAGGAAAACAGTTTATTGATCCTGAATGGATTGGTTCTGAAACATTCAGAAAAGAAGAATGGGATGTTTTGAAGTCCGTTTGTGACGATCTCTTTAAGGATGAAGAACTTACCTTTGAAATGTTATATACCATGATTGATATAGAGAATCAGTCAAATAGTCTAACTCAACGAAAGGGTATATTAGATGATTTGGAAAAGTGTATTTCTCATACATTCTATATGAATGAAGAGGATGCAACAAAGTATTACGAAGATCGTATTACGAGAAAAAAAGAATTAGGCGGAAAATTCAATGAAAAGTTCTTTGCTCATATTCAAAATGAAGCAGAGGAATTTGAAGGAGAAGTGTCAGTGGAAGAGTCCGCTATTGCAGGAGAAGAATTCTAATGATAATAAAAAAATTGATATTCAATAATTTCGGCGTATATGCCGGAAACAATATATTTGAATTTGAATCTTCAAAGCCTGTTGTTCTAATCGGAGGTATGAATGGTAGAGGTAAAACAACTTTTTTGGAGGGTGTTTTACTTGCTTTGTATGGTGCAAATTCATTTGCTTATAATGAGAGTAAATACTCAAGTTACGGACAGTATCTAAAGGCATTTGTGAATACAGCTGATGGAAGTCTGGTAACTTATGTGGAGCTGGAGTTTAAGCTTGAAAATGAAATTGACGAAAAATACTTGATAAGACGCTCTTGGTCAGGAAGTGGTCTAAGAACAAGAGAAACTATACAAGTAAAAAAAGATGGACAAGACAATACATTTTTAACCGATAATTGGGCGATGTTTATAGAGAATATTCTCCCAAGTGGATTATCCAGCTTTTTCTTCTTTGACGGAGAAAAAATTGCTGAGCTTGCGGTAGAAAATACAAATGCTCAGATGAAGGAATCAATTAAGACTCTGCTAGGAATTTCCATTCTTGATCTTTTAGATAATGATATTTCTCGAATTATAAGCAGAGTTGGAAAGCGTTCTCACGACCAAGTTCATACAAAAGAGCTAGAGGTTCTTCGTGAAAGAAAGAATCAAGCCGAAGTTGCGCTACAAATTATAGATGATCGTATTGCTGAAACAACAACTCGAATTGAAGAATTCAAGAAAAAATTAGAAAGAGCTAAAATTGACTACACTTCAAAAGGCGGAGACATTGTAGTTCAAAGACAAGATTTGTTTACAGAAAGAACTGCCTTAGCCGCAAAGGTTGAACAAGGTAAAGAGTCCTTAGTCGGAATAGCAGCAAGTGAATTGCCGCTTATTCTTGTACAGGATCTTCTTGAGGATATAAGGGTTCAAGCGTCAAAAGAACATGAAACTAAACTGCTGGGCTACACTGTTGATAAAATTCATTCAATGTTTGCAGCATATAGCAATAATACCGACAAAAGCGAAGTTAAGGACTTTATTGCGTATGTAGAGAATAAGGCAGCAGAGGAAAGTACAGAAATTGTTTTTGATATTTCGGATCAAAGCTTCTACCAGCTAACTTCACTACTTAGTAAGGGCTTAATGAATGCACAAGGTAGTATGTTGCAGAACATAGCTACTTGTCAAAAAGGAATTGCCAAGATTGATGAAATCGACAGCTATTTAAGCGTAGATATAGATGAAAAAGCTTTATCTAAAATCTATAAAAAGATCAAAACGCTTGAACAAGAAATAATCGAGCATGAAGTTTCATTGGAAGCTGATCAAAAACAGCGTACCAGTCTTAATGGTGATGTTATGAGGGCCACCTCAGAATATAACCGTTTTGTTGAAAATATGCTGTCAAAGCTAGAAAGCGATGATGATAACAGTAGAATTTTGAAATATGCTCATCATGCAACACAGGCTTTAGCGGAATACAAAATTCGCTTACAGAAAAAGAAAATTGGAACTTTAGCTGATACTATGACTGCATGTTATAAACTGTTGTCGAACAAGAAAAACTTGATTAGCCGAATTGATATGGACGCGGTTACTTTAGATTTTGTGTATCTTAATGCTGATAATCAGACCGTGCCAAAAGAGTCACTGTCTGCGGGAGAAAAGCAGCTGATGGTAATTTCTCTTCTGTGGGCCTTGGCTATTTGCTCTAAAAAGAAACTACCGGTAATCATTGATACACCACTATCAAGAATGGATTCAGTTCATCGAGTAGCTCTGATTAAAACGTATTTTCCAAATGCAAGTGATCAGACAATCATTCTATCAACAGATTCTGAAATCGACCAACATTACTATGAAATCATGAAGGATACGGTTGGAGATGAATATACATTGGTATATGATGATGAACTAAAGTGTTCAAAAATAAAGAAAGGCTACTTTTTAGGTGACTGATATGATAATAAAACAAATTAAACTTTCCAATCAGTCAAAAGATCGCCTTTCAAGATTGAAGGGTAAGACTGGAATAAAAAATTGGAATGTATTGTGCCGTTGGGCGCTTTGCTATTCATTAAAGGAAAATACGATTCCTACAGATATTCCCATTATTGCGGATAGCAATGTTGAAATGTCTTGGTATACATTTGGTGGAGAACATAGCGAGCTTTATGAAGCATTGATTAAAGCTTGGTGTATGAAGAAGAATCTACCTACCGATGATGAAACTGTTTCTAAATATTTCAAGTTGCATCTTGAAAGAGGAATAGGGTATTTGTCGGGAACGAATTTTATTAAAAATATAGATGACCTATTAAACCTTGTATTGGAGGTGTAGCAGCAATGGGGATATATTTAGATTTTAACTCATCGTCTCCAATAGATGAGCGTGTACTGACAGCAATGATTGATGTGTATAGAAATGTCGCTGGTAATGCAGATAGTAGAACACATAATTTTGGAGTTTCTGCCAGACAAGTTGTTGAGAATGCAAGAGGTGAAGTTGCATCATTGCTTAATGTAAATAAGGATGAAGTCTTCTTTACAAGTGGTGCAACGGAAAGTAATAACATCGTGCTTCAAGGCTTGAAGGAATATTCGGAAAAGACTGGGAAAAAGCACATTATTACAACATCGATTGAACATAAAGCTATTATAGAGACGTGCAAAGCCATGGAAAAACTAGGCTTTGAAGTTTCTTATGTCAATCCGAAATTAGACGGAAGAGTAGCGTATGAAGATGTTGTTAGCCTTGTTCGAGAAGATACATTGATTGTTAGTATTATGCATGTGAACAATGAGACTGGTATTATTCAGCCAGTAAAAGAAATTGGAGAATTTCTTGCGGATAAAGAAGTTTATTTTCACATCGATGCTACACAGAGCTTTGGGAAACTGGTCGATGAATTAAAACAGATTAAGTTTGATATGCTTTCTATGAGCGCACATAAAATAGGTGGACCACAAGGCATAGGAGCATTGATTTTGAAAAAGAAACGGTACAAGCTGCCACCGGTGAAGGGAATTATGTACGGCGGACAGCAGGAACATGGTATTCGTCCGGGAACAATTCCGGTTGCGTTAGTTGTAGGATTGGGATATGCGTGTTCACTTGTGGCTAATGAGTATAGAGAAAATGCTGATAAATGCCAAAAGATCAAAGAAATGTTATTGGCTGAACTAGATAATTCAGGCATCTCATATAGAATCAACGGAAATCAGGAATGTTGCGTTCCAAATACCCTGAATGTTTGCTTTGATGGTGTATCATCTGAGGCTCTTATGCTATCAACAAAGCAGTATTGTGGTATTTCAAATGGATCTGCTTGTAATTCTAAATCTTACGAGCCAAGTTTTGTGTTATCTGCAATGGGCATTCCAGTAGATCAGATTGAAAATTCAGTGCGTATAAGCTGGGGTGCTGAAGCAGATTTTGAAGAAGTCAGAGCATCATTCAAAGAGTTGATAACTGTGGCAAAGGGATTAGTGTTTTAGACTAGGATCAAAGATTTCGGACTGATTAAATGTAAGGATTTTGTTAGTTGTCTCATGTACAGTGATGTTAGTATATAATTAGGCCCAGTTAAATAGAAATATTTCTATAAAAAAACAATAGTCTTGATTTAATGATAGATTAAAGATATCTTTAAAGAAAGTATAGGACTATTATAATGAATATTTTAAGAAATGAGGTTTCAGTATATGAGCAGTAAAAAAAGAATTATTGAAAAAGAGTTTAAAATTAATGCAGTTAAATATATGCAGGAACATCCTGAATTAACTTTTGAAGATGCTGCACATAATTTAGGTGTTTCAGTGAGTTCTCTTCATAGATGGGTTAAAGCTTATTCATCTGTTGATATAAATAATGATAATACATCTAATATCTTTAGAGGATCAGGTAATTATTCCAGTGATGAACTAAAGGAGCTTGCCAGATTAAAAAAAGAAAACAGAGATTTAAAAGATGCACTTGAAATATTAAAAAAAGCCATGAATATTCTCAACAGTCAGTGACGTCTCTTTATCAGGCTATTTCAGATTATGTCGAAGAAAATGCGAGAATTCATAAAGTATCAATAAGAGCAGTAACGCAACTTGTTGGTGTTTCAAGAAGCGGATTTAAATCATGGGTTAACCGAAAAAAATCTAAACAACAGCAATATAAAGAAAGAGTACAGATTCGAATTAAAGAAATCTATGACAAAAGCAAAGAAATATATGGTTCACCAAAAATAACACATATACTTCGACAGGAAGGCTATAAGATTTCACAGAAAACAGTAAGTAATTATATGCGTGAAATGGGGATAAAAGCCTGTTATATAAAACCATGGACTAAGACAACGATCTCAAAAGATTTTTCAACTAATCTCAAGAATATTCTCAAAAGAGATTTTAATCCAAAAGGTCCAGATGCAGCATGGTGTACAGATATTACATATATATGGACATATACAGAAGGATTACAAAGACCAAACAGTACAACAGAAGGAACAGATGCACCAATTAAAACAGCATTAGAAAACTGGTATAATAACAACATAGGAAACAATACAACATATGCAAGTAAAGTAGCAGATGGAAAATACTGTAATGATAGAAATGTACAAAGTGGACAAAGTTGGGCAAGTGCACCAAGCAGTACATTCTATTATGCAGCATATAAAAGAATATATACAGATCGCGCTCCATCACTAAGTTGTGCATCACTCGATACATACTCACTCAAAGTAGGACTCATAACAGCAGATGAAGTAATGTATGCAGGAGGATTAAACACAAATAATACTTCATATTACCTATATAATGGCCAGAATTACTGGACCATGTCTCCGTACTTTTGGAGCAGTAGCGGTTGGGCTTACGTGTTCTTTGTGGATTTGAATGGCCACCTCGGCCTCTGGAACGTGAACAGCACTCTGACTAGTGTGCGCCCAGTAATCAATCTGAAGGCTGATACATTGTTTGCGTCAGGAGGTACAGGAACACAATCAAATCCATATGTTGTCTCATAGAGATAACATATGGGAGTGAACACTTCCAAGGAGTGGATAAGTAAAATAGTAGTTAAGAGGGTATTTGATGACAA
>OFFG01000977.1_pt1 | contig 19691 bp, 19 predicted proteins | sample 1521331 | NCBI WGS metagenome assembly OFFG01 (sample SAMEA3504129, study PRJEB24116) | mouse gut metagenome | biome: mouse gut; feature: mouse-associated habitat; material: faeces | place: Denmark | collected 2011 | reverse complement strand
TACAGGCTGTCGGTGCGCAGGCCCTCGATCCAGGCCCGGCCCAGGCCGTACCAGAAGAAGTAGAACAGGAAGCACTCCCCGTCAAATTTCCGCTTCTTCCCAATCAGATACACCATAATAAGGCCGGCAAAGTTCCAGGCCGACTCATAGAAAAAGGTGGGGTGCACCCCCAGCGCCCCGCTGAGGATGGACTCATACCCCGCCTGGTCCACATAGCCCTGCACCTGGCCGACCACCGCCTGACGCCCGAACTCCTTGAACTGAGCGCCGGTGATCTTCACCGCCTGGCCCTGCTGCTCCGCCACCAGGAGCGAGCTGTCGTCCAGCTGTGCCGCTTGGGGCAGCGCGCCAATATTTTTGTCTGCCATACTCAACCTCCCAGCGCGGTCACCCGGCTGTCCAATTCTGTCACCTTGCTGGAAATCCGCTGCAAGGTCTGGTTCATCTCCTGCATATCTGTCTTCATACTGTTCAGCTCAAGCTGCATCGCCCCCAGGGCCTTTTGCAGCATCGCCCGTAAGCTGTCCACATCTCCGCTCAGGTTCCGCTGTGTGGCGCTGTGGTAGGGAAATTCATCCTCCAGTTCCCCCTCCCCAGGGGCGGAGAGGGTGGGGTAGCCGTCCTCACTGTCCTGGACAGCGGAGATCACGGAATAGATGCCTCCAGCGTTCACTCCGTCCCCCAGTTCCATGGCGGGGTCGATATTGGCGCTGTCCGCCGTGTACGCCTGATAGGCCGGGGACAGCAGGGCGTTGAGGTCCTCCAGGGAACTCAGGGCGCTGTGGTGATTGGATTCTCCGAAGCCCGCGTTGAGGTACGCCGCCAGGGCGCGGCAGAGGTCCTGGGCCTCCTGTCTGGTATGGCGGTCCAGGAGGTCGTTCAGCCCCGCCAGCTCCTCCGCAGGGCGTTCGCAGATGTACGACGGCAGGCGGTATTCGTGGGTAACGCCTGCCGTCAGGAAGAACAGGTCCGCCAGCTCCTCCAGGGCGGCGTTGTCCAGAGAGTTTTCCACGCCGCTGGACCAGGACCAGTCAGGGAACTCCACGCTGTAGCCGCCGGTGCCGAAGTCCGCGATATACCAGTCGCCCTCGGCATTCTTCGTGACGAAGACCTCCCGGCCCCAGCGGTAGTACCCGGCGAAGGGCCCTTCCGTGATGGGATAATCCAATCCGGAACCCGCCTGCCAGTGCATATAGTTGGGGTCGTCCAGCTGGACGCAGAAGTCCCCGCCAAAGCAGAAATTGGGGAGATCCTCGCCGTTGTAGACGTCGAACACCTCCGCGCTCTCCACCTGGAAGTCCAGGGGCTTCCAGTCCAGCCAGTCCGGTGTGTTCCGGTAGTTCTCCGCCACCTGTTCCGCCAGAAGCGCGGCGGCGTCCGCCGGGGACAGGCTTCCATCTGCTGTGCCGTCCCAGACCTGATTATTGAAGGCATCGTCCGGAATGGTCATCAGGAAGGAAAACAGGCTGTATCTCAAATGCGGATCCGGGTTCTCCGGGGTTTCCGGGTCCCAGACGTGGGCGTAGCGTGTCTCGCCATTGCTGGTTAGGGCCGCCATGTCGTCCCCGGAGCGGCACTGGATGGAGGTTTCCCCGTCTGCGCCGGTCAGAGTGAGGATCGTGCCGGGGTCCGCCAGGTCCAGCCACTCGGATTCCTCCGCCTCCTGCCAGACATAGGACAGGGTAAGGTAGTTGCCCACAAAGGCCACGTTATAGCCGTTTTCCCCGGTGATGTGGAATTCGTCGGTCTTGCCGTTGTGCTCCATCCGGGCGGTGAAATCATAGTCGCGGCTGTCAGGGGATGTCTCCCTAGTGATGTTCTGGTACAGGACCTCCGCATGCCGGTTCAGGGAGGAGTAGGGCTGCAAGCCGTTGCGGGTGACGAAATCATGCAGGATACCGCCCACCTGATCCTCCAGCTCCTGCCAAGGGGTAAAATCTACATCCGCATAATTCGTAATACCACTGCGGTAAAACTGCACATCGGTGGCGAAGGTGTGCATGTAGTAGTAAGTATCGTCCACGGCAAAGGGCGTAAGCCCGCTGCCGTCTCCGCCGATATAATTCTCCTCGTACCGCTCCGGTGTAAAACGGGTGATGCCGAACAGGAAGCCGCCGCCCTCGCTGCCATAATCGGTCAGGTTGTCATCATAGCTCTGCTTCTCGTAGACGCTGACCAGGTCGTCCCAGTATTCATCGCCGCCTCCGGGCTTAACCACCAGCCGGTCCGCGATGCTGTCGGGAATGGCGAGAGTCAGCCCGCTGTCCAGCTCGTAAAGCGCCGGCGGTTCGGTATCTTTATCCTTGGGCTCCTCCTCCGGCGGCGGGTCCGGCTCATTGGGCGTCGCCGGCTTCACGCCGTTGACCATGGCGCAGGCCCCCACCGCCGCCGTCAGGACCAGGGACAGAAAAATGACCATAGGTCCGGATTTTTTGTATTTCACAATACAGTATAACCTCTCTTTCAGCTGCTTCTTTTCCTCGCACAGCGTCACCGCCAGGGAGCCCAGCCCTCTGGGCGCGCGGGCCGCCAGGGCCAGCAGCGTCTCGCCGTAGCGCCGCCGCTCCGGGGCGGTGAGCCCCTTCATCACCGCCTCGTCGCAGGCCAGCTCACAGCAGCGTCCGATCTCCCGGCGGACCAGGAGCATCACGGGGTTGAACCAGTGGAAGCTGGTGACGACGGCGGCGAACCACTTTACCAGCAGGTCCTTCCGCCGCACATGGGTCAGCTCGTGAGCCAGAATGTCCCGCAGGCGGTCCGGGTCCGTCACGCCTGCCGGCAGCGCGACCAGCGGATGGATCACCCCCAGCAGCAGAGGCGTGCTGACCGCCAGGCTTTCCACCAGCTGGACCCGGCCCTTCGGGTCCAGCTCCCGCAGAACCGCCTGCGCCTCCGGGGAAGCCGCCGCGGCGGACCGCCGGACGCGCTCATATACCCGCAGGTACCCCAGCGCAAACCACCCGATGCCGGCCAGTGCGCCAAGCCACCACACAAGAGCCCAGAAAGCCGGGTCCCGCAAGGGATGTAAAGCGGAACTTGCGCGCGGGGCAATCGATAATTGCCCCTCTTGCCCGGGGGTAATGACTGGTTGCTCCGGGGCAATTGCCTCGATAGCCTGGGGCGGCTGGGCCTCCGGCGGCGCGTCCGGCTCCGGGGCCGTGCCGGAAAGGTCCGGCGGGGAAACCGGCGCGGGCTGCACCGCCGCCGGAACCGGGGCGGACGCCTCCGCCGGAACGGGCACCGGTAAATTGAAGCCCAGCGGTACGCACAGCCGCAGCAATACCAGAAGCCAGAGATAATAGGAGGCCCTTCGGCTCACCCGCCCCCGCAGCAGGGGCCTCAGGACCGCCAGGGCCGCCGCCAGCAGGGAGCCCGCCAGGCTCAGCTCCAGCAGCGTTCTCAAAAACCGTTCCATCTACTTCCCCTCCTTCTCCCACAGCTCCTGGAAGTAATCCCGCAGCTCGCCCACGTCCCGGGCGTCCAGCTGCTCGTGCTCCACCAGGGCGGCGACCATGGCCTTGGCGCTGCCGGCGTAGAGCTTGTCAATGAGCTTCTGGGTGTGGTACCGCCCCAGCTGGTCCCGGGCCACCAGGGGCCGGTAGCAGTAGACCTTCCGCTTCTCCTGTCCCACCGCGCCCTTCTCGCACAGGCGGCGCAGCAGGGTCTTGGTGGTGTCGCCGCTCCAGCCGTGGCGTTCCGCCAGGGCGGCCTTCAGCTGGGCGAGGGTCATGGGTTCCTCCGAGGCCCACAGGGCCCTCATGATCTCCAGCTCCGCATCGGTGATTCGGCTCTCCGCTTCCCACATAGCGCATGCTCCTTTCCAAATCCAGGTTACAATTGTTCCTTGCCTATAGGGTACAACTGTAACCTGGATTTGTCAAGAGGAAATTTCCGGCGGAGGCGGGGCGTTTGTGCCGCTTGACAAATAACCTCGCGGATGATACACTCATCTTGGGATATTTTAGCCAAAGGAGAGGAAAGCCGCTATGAATCAAACAGATCCCCGTTACCGCCATTTTGTCCAGATCCTCCGGGAGGAGCTGGTACCCGCCATGGGATGTACCGAGCCCATCGCCATCGCCTATGGCGCGGCCAAGGCCCGGGAGGTGCTGGGCCGCCTGCCGGAGCGGATGCTGGTGGAGGCCAGCGGGAATATCATCAAGAATGTAAAGAGCGTCGTGGTGCCCAACACCGGCGGCCTGAAGGGCATCGAGGCCGCGGCCGCCGCCGGCGCGGTGGCCGGGGACGCGGGAAAGATCCTGGAGGTGATCTCCTGCGTCACCGGGGAGCAGAAGGACGCCATCCGGGACTACCTTGCCGACCATGAGGTCAAGGTGCGGCCCGCCGAGGGGGACGTGGTGTTCGACATCATCCTGACCCTGTGGGCGGGGGAGGACCAGGTGCGGCTGCGGATTGCGGACTACCACACCAACATCGTCCTCATTGAGAAAAACGGCGAGACGCTGCTGCGCTCCGGCGAGGTGCTGGCCTCCGGCGGCGAGGCCAGCGGCCTGACAGACCGGAGCTGCCTGACAGTGGAGGCCATTGTGGACTTCGCGGACACCGTGGACCTGGAGGATATCCGGGAGCTGGTGCAGCGGCAGATCGACTACAACTGGGCCATCGCCCAGGAGGGCATGTCCAGCCAGTGGGGGGCCAACATCGGCAAGGTGCTGCGCAACGACTACGGCGAGGATGTGAAGATCCGGGCCAGATACATGGCTGCCGCCGGGTCCGACGCCCGGATGAGCGGCTGCGAGCTTCCGGCGGTCATTAATTCCGGCAGCGGCAATCAAGGGCTTACCGTCACCATGCCCATTGTGGAGTACGCAAAGGAATTAGGCGCCAGCCACGAGCAGCTCCTGCGGGCGCTGGTTCTCGCCAATCTCACCGCCGTCCGCATCAAGCAGTCTATCGGCTACCTTTCCGCCTACTGCGGGGCTATCTGCGCCGGCTGTAGCGCGGCGGCCGGCGTGGCGTTCCTTTACGGAGAAAATGAAAGCGTTATCGAGCATACGGTGGTAAACGGCCTGGCAATTCTTTCGGGCACCATCTGCGACGGCGCCAAACCCTCCTGCGCCGCCAAAATCGCCATGGCGGTAAACGCCGGGCTTTTGGGATTTCAGATGGCGCTTGCCGGTAAGGAGTTTGTCCACGGCGAGGGCATTATCAAAAAGGGCATTGAAAACACCATCGAGGAAGTGGGGGTCCTCAGCCGGGACGGTATGAACGTCACCAATAAGGTGATTCTGGACATTATGGTAAAAGAATAATAGTTGAAATCCTCCCGGATTCCATGTAAAATACACTGGAAAGCAATTATACAAAAAGGAGGGTGACGCCGCAGTCTTTCTTCTGCGGCAGCGAACATGAAAAAGATTCAAACGAAAATCATGATTATGGTGATTCTCGCCACAATGGGCGTTGCTTTTGTCAACGTGGTTTTAAGTACGATGATTTCACGGAACTCCACGGTATCGGCAATCGAACAGTCCCTGACCGAAACAACGGAGCTTGCAGCTCTTGCCGCACAGAATATGATATCCACCTATACTCTGACCGTCTCGGAAATTGCTTCCTCCCCGGTTCTTACCGACCCGGAAGCTTCCCTTTCCGAAAAGCAGGCTTTTCTGCAGTCAAAGGTAGACGCCTACTATATGCGCTTCGGCGGCATGGCGGACGCCGGCGGTTTTGACGCGTTTCACAATGCGGATATCTCCGGGGAGGCGTTCTTTCAGGCGGCCCTTGAGGGAAAGAGCTATATATCCACTCCCTACAGCGAAGGAAACGACATGTATCTTGTGGTATCCGCGCCCGTGATTTCAAACGGCGCTGTCCGGAGCGTCGTTTACTTCCAGTGCGATGCCAGCCTTCTGCAGTCTATCATAACCGAAATAAAGATAGGCGAGGAAGGGGACGCCTATATTCTGGATAAGGAAGGAACCACTATCGCCGCCGTTGAAACCGAGGAGGTTCAAAGCAGGGAAAATCTTATCCGCGAGATGGCGGATAACCCGGATGACGAATACATACAGGAATTAGGCTCCATAGAAAAGAAAATGATTGCCGGTGAAAGCGGTATCGGAAGATATACTTACCCGGAGGAAAACAACGCCGCCTATATTCAGGGGTACGCCCCCATTTCCGGCACGGACGGATGGAGCGTTGCGGTGACATTAAGCGAGGACGAATTTCTCCATTATGCATATGTGGGAAATAACGTGCAGCTTCTTATCTGCGCCCTGCTGTGCATTCTGGTAATTATCATTTCCGCTTTTGTATGCCGCTCCATTACAACCCCGATTGTAAAATGTGCAAAGCGGCTTCATGCGCTTTCTGAAGGCGATTTAAAGAGCCCTGTCCCGGAAGCACGCGGGAAGGACGAAACCCGCACCCTTTCGGATTCCACCGCCCATCTTGTGGAAAGCTTCAGGGTTATGATGAGTGAAATCGGCAATATATTGAACAGTATTGCTGACGGAAACCTGACCGCAGAAAGCGTAAAGGAACATTATCCCGGTGATTTCAAGGCTCTTCAGTTAAGTCTTGCCACTATCACGGATAAGCTGAACGAGACCATAGGCGGTATTGCCCAGGCAACCTCCCGCGTATCGGAGGGCTCCGCCGAGGTCGCCTCCTCCGGCATGGCTCTTTCCCAGGGCTCCGTACAGCAGGCCAGCGCCGTGGTAGAGCTTTCCGGCACCCTGTCGGATATGGATGAGGATGCGAAAAAAACCGCTCTCCTTTCGGAGAAAACCAAAACCTCAGTAAATAATGCCGGAGCGAAGCTTCAGGAAAGCCGCAGTCACATCGACGGCCTGAATGAAGCCATGGAGCTGATTACTTCCACCTCCGGCGAAATCAAGAAGATTATAGATACCATCGACGACATTGCCGCCCAGACCAATATCCTGGCCCTCAACGCCTCCGTGGAGGCTGCAAGAGCCGGCGAAGCCGGAAAAGGATTCGCCATTGTGGCAAATGAAGTGCGGGAGCTTGCCCACAAATCCGACGAAGCCGCAAAGGCGACCATGAATTTGATTCAGCGCTCCATCAGCGCCGTGAACAGCGGCAGCCAGGCCGTGAACGAAGTTACCGTTTCCGTGGATGCCGTCGCCACCCTTGCCGGGCAGGTAACGGAACATATGGACCAGATGGCCGAGGCAATAGAGAGGCAGACAACTGCCATCAATCAGGTCAATCTCGCCGTCAGCCAGATTTCAGAGGTGGTGCAGTCCAACTCGGCTGCCGCCGAAGAAAGCGCCTCCACCAGCGAGGAGCTCTCCAATCAGGCAGCGGTTCTCAACCAGCTTGTGGAAGGCTTTACGCTTCGTAAATGACAGGCAGTCAACACCCCGCAGCAGAGCTACGGGATATTGACCCCTGCGGCAATCGCCAAATGTGCATGCAAGCATGCCTGACTGATTCGTTGCCCGCGGGAATAAAAATACCGATGGACTTGTAAGTATCTCACAGGTTCATCGGCATTTTACTGCAACCGTTCGGCTCGCGAAACGAGCTGCCCGCTCCGCTTCTTAAACGTACATTTAATATCCGCTTAAATCTTAATAACCGCTTTCACAATATCCGCCTTGTTGTTCACGCTCAAATCCATGGCCTTCTGAACATCGTCTAAATCAAACACCTCCGTCACAATTCCTTTCAGGTTCACCTTTCCGGCTGCCACGGCTTCAATCGCCATGGGATAAATATGGCGGTAGCGGAAAACGCTCTTAAAGGTCAGCTCCTTGTCCAGCACAAGACTCATGGGAAGCGTCATCTCTCCGCTCTTGCTGTAGCCCACAAGTACGATGGTGCTGCCTTTTTTCGTCATATGGATTGCCTGAACCGTGGTAATCTGCGTGCCCGCCGTCTCGATTGCCAAATCGCATCCCTTTCCCTCTGTCAGCCGCATCACTTCTTCCACAGCATCCGTTTTGCTTCCGTTAATCACGCCGTCCGCTCCCAGCTCAAGCGCCTTTTCCAGACGTTTTTCCATGATATCCACCACATAAACCTTAGATACACCCATAGCCTTCAACGCCATCATGGTCACAAGGCCGATGCATCCGCTGCCCAAAACCACGGCGCTCTGCCCGGCTCTCGCGCCACCCTGCATTGCCGCATGAAAGCCCACCGCCAGAGGCTCAATCAGAGCTCCTTCCATGGTGCTCACATTGTCCGGCAGCTTAAAGCACAAATCCGCTTCATGCGCAACATACTCCTGAAATACCCCGTCCACCGGCGGCGTCGCAAAGAACACCACATCCGGGCAGAGATTGTATCGGCCTGTTTTGCAAAACTCACAGTGTCCGCAGGTTTTCCCCGGCTCTAAGGCCACCCTGTCTCCCGCTTTCAGGTGCTTCACGTTCTTTCCCACCTCCACAACGGTTCCCCCGGGCTCATGGCCAAGGACAAAGGGCGGCTCCACCACATAATTTCCGATTGCCCCCGTCTCATAGTAATGGAGGTCGCTTCCGCAGATACCCACATACTCCAGCTTCACCAGCACCTCGTCGTCCTTCGGCTTCGGAATCTCCCGCTCCTCAAATCCCATTTTCCCGATGCCGAGCATAACGGCTGTTTTCATTTTTCCTTCCATAGTAATCCCTCCGAACTTAATTAAATAGTTTAATTATGTTTCCATGATACAGCGCTTACGGACGGTTGTCAATTACTTCTTTCCGTCCAGCCTCCGCCATACTTCTTTACACCCTTCTTCCGCCATACTTCTTTCCGCCCGTCTTCCACAGGAGGGACAGGGCAGTCGGCGCGCATTCGCCGCAGCCCGCCTACACCTGCCTGATAAATTCCTCCATCACCCGCAAAGCGGCTCCCAGCGCGGCGGCTTCCACCTTATTCCTGCTGATTTTCACAAAGCCGCCGTCCTCCCCGAAGGTATTCCTCCCGGCAGCCTTCGCCCGTATATCCTCCAGGTACGCCTGCACATGGCTTCCCACATAGCCTCCCAATACAATATCACAATCCAGAACCATGTGAATGTTGTTTACTGCAACCGCAAGATAGGAGGTGTATTCCTCCCATATCCTTACCGCCGCATCCTCCCCGTTTTTAAGGGAGTCAAAAAAGCTTTCCAGCTTTCCGCCTGCCGCCTCCGCCAGATGCGCCGCCGAACAATAGGCGTCAAGACACCCCTTTTTTCCGCAATAGCAGCATTTCCCTTCCGGGACAAGGGTCATATGTCCCACTTCCCCGCAGCGGAAATTCTTTCCCTGTGTAAGCCCGTTGCCGCGGAAAAACGCGCCTCCCACCGTATTACTGAGGGACAAATAAAAAAACTCTCCCGCCCCCTTCTCCCTTCCGGTTCCTTCCGCATAAGCCCCGGCGTTTGCATCGTTCATAAAGAAGCAGGGATACCGGAAAAAACAGCTCACCGATTCAAAGGGCACATTTTCCACGCCAAGTACATGAGAATAGGAAATCCTCTCTCCGTCCAAATCGATAATCCCCGGAAAGGAGATTCCCACTCCCAGAATTTTCTCCCGCTCTGCGCCGCTCTCGTCCAGAAAAGCCTCCAGTATCCCGCTTACCGCCCTGTAGTAATCCTCCCCGGAAGCATAGGGCCGATATATCCGCTCATATTTCAGTATTTCCCCGGAAAGATTGATGAGCGCCATACCGATATGATTTTTCGTGATATCCAGCCCCGCCGCAAACCTGAAATCCGCCGCCAGGGACAAAGCCTTCGCCCTTCGTCCGCCGGTGGACGCAAGTTCCCCCTTTTCCTCCACCAGCCCGCTTTCTATCAGCTCCTTTGTGATTTGCGTCGCCGTGGGCAGGCTGATTTTCATGGCGCAGGCAATGTCAGGATTCGACACCGTCTCATGCCCCCTGATATACCGGAAAACACGGTTTCTGTTTGCTTTCTTCACTTCCGCATTGGTTACTTTTCTTCTTTCCATTCCGGCTCCTGCCCCTGTGAATCAGACTCCCCGCTGTAGGCGCTGTCTGTTACCACGTCAAATTGCACATTGTCCGTTAAAAATGATTTATGCGAAGACGCCGCAGCCGCCTCCAGCATCTTCACTCTCCCCTTTAAGCCTTCGCAAAGCGCCCCACAGCGCGCTTCGTCGATAAATAAGGAACCTCTGAGAATTTCCCTCAGCTCCTCGTCAATCCCCGATAGCGCCGAAATATCCAGCCAGTCAAAATCCGTTACCAGCTTCATCTGCTCCTCGTGGGTGTTTTTAAAGGGCTTACAGGATACTCTTGCGTCCGCCTTTATCATCGCGGTCGGCTTATCGAACCACAAAGACGTGCCGCTGTCGTATATCGGCGCCGCTCCCACGTACTCCAGAGTATCGGCTTTCCGCAGTACCCCGAAATTATTCTGATGCCTGTCCTCGTTAACGATAAGATAGTCGAGCACTATCATCTGATTGACCGCCGCTTCCGCACCGGAAATGCCAAGCTGTCTGCAGCAATCCAGATAATGACGGTAAATCGAAACATGGTTCGGCTTTTTCATCGTCTGCATGATATACCACGCGCTGATTAGCTCTGTATCCGGCGTGACAAAGTCCTCGCATAAGCTGTAAGGATAATCTTCTTCCGTGGTCAATGTATAAGATACATGGGGAATTCCCAGACGCCTGCAGATACGTCCCGCAAGTACTTCGTTATAAGGCTCCTGACGCACAGCGCCGCTTCCGCCCTTTAAAAGGCAGCGCTTTCCCCCTGCAATTATCCATTTTTTCCGCAGCCATCCGTCCGACGTATTGTCAGGAGATACCAGGCTGATACTTTCCATATTCACATCTTTTCCAAATAGCAGATTTCCCACATCCTCTGAAAACGGATTGTCAAAAAAATTCACCTGTTTCCACGAGATTTCCGATTCTGCCGGACGTATCCAGTACTGGTCAGACAAGCTTAAGCCCATGGCTTTTTCCGCCAAAAGCCGGGTATCGGATATTTTCATTTCCTGCAAAGCATCCCGGATTCCCATACGGCTTGCCGGAATCGCCCGCCCCTGCCACCATGCATTCAAAGCGCTACGGTCGATTTCCCCGCCTTTCACCGGAATCCCCACCGGCACATGGAGCGCTTCGTATACCCTGCCCACAGACCTGATAATACCGCAGGCGCCGTCCAGTAAAAGCTCCGCCACCGGTATTTCCTTATGCATCAAAATGTAATGGGAGGGCTTCCCTGCCATACTTCCACATCCTTTCTTACCATTTCACATTGTGCGCTTTAGTTAAAAGGTAAATCCTCATCATCCCACATAAATTCCAGTTCTTCGTCGTCCCCTCCGCCTGTTAAAAATTCTCTTAAGTATTTATCATATTCGTCCAACGCCTTCTCCATACGCTTTTCCTCTTTCTTATTGCCGGTTTTCCGGTAATAAGAAGATGCCGCTGTAAAGATAATATCATTTTCCTCCGTGCATGGCGTTCCCTCTGGAATATACTCGCTGATAATCCGACCGGCTGCTTCCATATCCTGAACGGCAATATCCGCGTATATGCTTGCCGTAGCGGCAAAAATATTATCAGGCTCGTCCCGCAGCCACTTGCGGCAAAATTCCGCCTCGTCCGCTTCTCTACCCATTGAGCCCAGAGCGGACGCCTTCATGAATTTTATATCCGATGCGTTGTCTTCTTCCCACCGGAACATCGCCAACAATTCGTCGCAGACCTCCAGAATCCTCTCATATTCCTCCTTCATCTCGATTTCGTCCAGATAATCTTCCAGCCATCCCTCCACATCATAAACATAACCGGTATCTTCGTCCAGCTCATAAAGCTCCGCGGCATAATCCGGCTGGCTGCTTCTTCCGTCCGCAATAATCTCCTTTAAAACCTCATATGCCTTATGCCAGCACTCCCCGCCTTCCCCGGCTCCTGCCAGATACCTGTAGCATTTTCCTGTAAGCTTTTGAAATTCGTTCCATTTCCTGTTCTTCATTTTGTATTAGCCTCTTCTTTCTTCTCATTATATTTTTCCGAAATACTTCCTCATCTCCGCCTGAAAGGACGAATGCCTCGGGTATTTTCGCTTATACTCCGCGAACATATCCTGCTTTGCCCCCGGCGTCCCCATATCCTCCCCATTATCGAAATCTGCCTTATCCGCCATTCCATCTGTTCCGCCACAAATTCCTCTGTCATTTTTACCGCTGCCTGTATTTTTTCAGGGGGAAGGCTTTCTCCCATATTTTCTTCACTTTTGACCTATTTATATTTTTTTATAAACAGCATTGTTTGTCTTTCCACTTACCTTAACATATCCGGTTTCTACAAGCATAGTCAAGTACCTGTAAGTAGTCGATTTTGATTTCTTACTTACCATCTCAGCTGTTTGTGGAGTTATTTCCTTATTTTTATCCAAATATTTGATTATAGGAAGCAGCTTGTCATAATTCTTTTTTGTTAGAACTTCGGTCATTTTTTTGACCGAAGTCTCTATTCTCAAACTCAAAGCCCTCATGAATCTTCATTGTAGTAAACATAAGCAGTCCGATATTTTTGATTGCAATACCTTCATCCTTTTCCTCTGCCACTTCCTCCGATATTAACAAATCTTCCAGAGAACGCACATTCAGTTCCTCTATCAATGAACTATCGCTTTCTCTTATAAAATCTTCCAAATACATCCTTCGGCGCCTGATACGGACCTGCATTACCGGCTGTACATTTTAAGTACACCAAATTCACCCCTTCATATTCTACAATATCAATCTTAGGGATATAGCGAGGTTCGATTTTGCTCTACTTTCCGTCCTTCAAGCAAGGTTTCTATTTTTATTGGAATCATATATCACCCTACCCACTCCACAAGATACTCATAACTTTTAACAGTTAATTTATAAAAGAAGCTGCCGGAGCCCACTCGCTTCCGGCAGCTTTCCTGTTATTTTTTCAGTCTGAATCTGGATACCAGCTCTCTCAGAGCCGCGGCCTGGCCGGACAGCTCCTCGCTGGCGGCTGCGCTGGATTCTGCCGTGCTCACATTGTTCTGGACAACGACTGCAATCTGGGAAATTCCGTGGCTGATTTCTTCCGCCGTGACGGCCTGCTGCTGTGTATATTCCGCAATGCCGCCTACCAGACTGTCCATCTCCTCTGCAAGCTGCGCCGACTTCAGCATGGATTTCGCCGTATCGTCCGCCGCGCTGACTCCCTCCTCCATGGAATCCATAGTCTCTCCGAGAAGCAGCGTGGTTTCCTTGGCTGCATTGGCGGATTTGCCCGCCAAAGTACGAACCTCCTCGGCTACCACTGCAAATCCTTTTCCTGCTTCTCCTGCCCGGGCGGCCTCCACCGCCGCGTTGAGTGCAAGAATGTTCGTCTGGAAAGCAATATCGTCAATTGTCTTGACTATCATATTAATCGCGTTGGACTTCTCGCTTATCTTGCGGATTACCTCCGTCATATTCTGCATCTTCGTGTTGCTGTCCAAAAGCCCTTCCCTGACGTCTCTGGATATGCCGCTTGCCTTCTGCGCTCCCTGGGCAATCTTCTGCACACTGTCGGAAACCTTTTCGACATGTTCAGCCAGCGCCTCTACCTCCGCCGCCTGCTCCGTAGAGCCCTGGGAAAGGCTGACCGCGCTGTCGGAAACCTGCGCCGCTCCGGCGGCAACGTCTCTGGAGGATGCGCTCAGCTGCCCCATGGTCATGTTGAGCTCAACGGAAATCTCCTCCAGGGATTCCTTTATCTTTGCAAACTCACCGTCGTATTCGCTTTTCAGTTCAAATGCCAGATTCCCCTTTGCAATCTCACGGAGCGTATCTGATATCTCATTAATATACTTTATGTAATCGCGCAGCCTTACGGTTACCTGATTGAAATCGTCTGCAAGGACGCCCAACTCATCTCTGGATTTGTAACGGATGGTCTGGTTTAATTCCCCCTCTGCAATGCGGGTAGCCACCCGGGTCAGTTCCTTCACCGGCCTGCCGATAATCCGCCGTATCTGGATAATTACAAGGAGCGTCACCAGAAGCACCGCTATGACTGCCATTGCCGTCATGGTAGTTGTCAGGTCATAGAGCTCTGATAATACCTCCGACTTGGACACATAGGCGACCGCCACCCAGCTGCTGCCGTCTATTTGGGCGATTTCAATATAAGTATTTTCGTAAACGCCAATTCCCGTCTGCCCGGCCTGTATCTGCTCCTCAGCATAAGCGTACATTCCATCCAGCTCGCCCAGCTTATTTCCGACCACCCCCTCGTCCCTGTGGCCGATAATCGTATCCGTGCGCGTATCTATAAGAAAAATACCGCCGGTATCCTCAATCTGGATATTGCTGACAATATCAGAGATAGAATCCAGATACACGTCCGCTGCCGCAACGCCCCGCACAGAGCCCCTTCCGTCCTTTAAAACGCCGGAAGCCCCTACCACATAGGACTGGCTGTCCTCGTCAAAGTAAACGTCTCCCATTATAAATTCTTCGGATTCCAGCCCGTCCAGATACCAGCTTTTTACCAGAGCGTTGAAATCCGGCCCCGGAACAAAGGATGCATGGTACAGCGAACCGTCCGTTAACGCCACGTAAAGCCCTGCCGGGTAAGCGTCATTCTGCCCTGCCGTATGCTTTATGTATTCTGTCATCTCAGGTATGCTCATATCCTCATACTCTATGGTGTCTCTCTGCATTTCCAGCATGGTAAGCGTCCTGTTCATCCATGCTTTTGTCTCCTGAAGCGTCTTATCCGTAGTGGTGTGCAGTATTTCCTCGCTCTTTTCCAACAATGTCTCCGACATCCGGTCGTACACTACCGCGAGCAACGCCGCTCCCGCAATGATAACGCTTGCAACAACAGCCGCCACTAATTTTATTGTAATTCCCGCTCCCCTCCGTTTTATATTTCCGGTTCCGGGTTTTGCTGCTTTTGTCCGGCTCATCTCTGGTCCTCACTTTCCTTTTAAGTAATATGCCTTTTTCTACCAGAAATTGTAACATAATTACAAAGAAAGTTAAATGCTTTTTATCAGAAATAACGCCGAAATATAAAGTCTGTCTTTCTCACGGCAGATTTTTTACCCCGAGCAGTTCTGCATACTTACTTATCCGTCCATACCGCTCCTTCCGGGCTTTTATGAAATCAAAAACTTCCATTATAATCTTATCGTCCGCATTTCTGCGCTCAAGACGTATCAAATCGCAGAGACTTCGCTCCGCATTATAAATATTATAACTGCCAAGCTCTGTTCTGACTCTTTCAATACCTGTCCGGAAATTGCCGTCTGAAAAATAATGCCTTTCCAGCGGAAAATTCATCTTCATTGCGCTGCGGTCCGTGCGCTGCGTCGCCACAGTTAAGGCTTTCGGCTCCGTCCCTGTAATCCCCTGATAATAGCAGGCGCTTTCCAGAGATATTACCGCTCTGGGATTGCTCAAACACACTTCAATGCATTTATAATCAAACGGTTTCCTGTATCCGCATTGCAGCATCCAATAATGCCCGTGGCAAACCTTTTCCAGATAGGTCTCCTCCGTCAGAAAGGCAATCTGCCGGTTGGTAAATCCCTCCCCCAAAAGCTCCCGGGTGCTGATATAGCCCTTGTATCTTTGATATAAGCACTCCAGCCTCTCATAAGTGCCGCTTCGCATATTCTCCCCTCCGCTTATGGAAAGCATCGGACTATAAACGCTCCTTCATATGCTTTCCTATCTTTCTGTGTTCTTCACAAAACTCCTTTCCGGTTACATAATCAATCCGGTCCACGCAGATAAACGCGTGCCCCTTTTTCGTGTGCGCTTTCAGTATATCTCCGGGAACCACCGGAGCTCTCAGCGTATAGTTCCAGCTATAGCACTTGTTGCTTTTTATTTTCCATGTGTCTTCATCCCGCCGCACATGCCGCCCTCTCACCACCTTAACGAGCGGCTGTTTTGCAAATGCTTCATAGATATCCGGGCGAAGACCATACTTTCGGGCCAGAATATAAGAAATGTAACCGTCCCGCAGCATTCCGTTCTCGTCCACCACGATTCCATGAGCCAGCGAACCCGACGCCTGATAATAATCCTCATAATACTTTAATTTTGCCGCAGAGGGCTTCGTCATACTGTCAGGCTGTATATTCTCTATGGGACACACATCTGTACGGTTCATAACAGAGGTATAAGCCAGCGCCTCCTTAAGCCAGTCCGTCTCCTTTAACGCGCGGCAGGCGGCAAACACCGCATCATCCCTGTCCGCCTGCTCTGACGGCCTGTACATATTCAAAGCCCCCGTATATTCTATTCCAACATTCAGAAGAAGCCCGTCTATCCTTCTGATTAAATCCTCGTTTTCTTCAGATTTCCTCTCATCCAAATTTAAAAAAACTGCCATTGCCTCATTCATGCGTACGCCTCCCCTGCACCGGAAATATTCCCGCTGGATACCTTTTCTGCCAAAAAACCATCAGCATTTTTCGTTACACATATTATGGCATTTTTTATTACACATGTCAACAGGAAATTTACTTTTTTCTTCCTCTCGAAACCGCCCCGTAAAGCAGAAACCAGACCATACAGTGCGCCGTAAGAATAAGCAGCTCTCCTGCAATCGACGTCTCCCCGCCGCCTGCCAGCTTCATAATCCCCTCAAAAGCGGCATTAGAGGGTACAAGAAAGCAAAGCGCCGAAATCAGCCCCTTTGTTTGAAACAGCCAGGATAATAGCGGAAACGCCATAAATACAATCATTAATATTTTAATATAGACCACGCCGACCATAAGGCCGCCGGAAAATTTTCCGATAAACAGCCCAATCAGCGCCGCCACAAAAGCGGAAAGCATAATCAGCGCCAGCATAAGAAGCGCGCTTTTAAACGGCAGCCTGAAACAGATTCCGGAGGTAAGAAGGGCGGACAGACAGCCCCCTGCAAAGCCCACAAATATCTTTTGCATCACGTACCGGCCCTGTGTGGCGGGCAATATCTGATTGACAAGGTCAACGCCGTTTTCCTTTTCGGATATCATATTCATGGCGTTAAAGGTACACCCCATAAACATGGCGACAATCAGCGTCATGGCGGCAAAAATATTCTGAACGTCTTCCATTACGTCGGGCCTCTCCCGAACAGTGACCTTTACCTGCCCGGCCATATCCCGGCCGGCGTACAGCGCGGGAAGTGTATCCGCCGTCTGACGGAAGATTTCTATCTCATCGCCGGATACCATTGTTTCGATTCCGGCAGCGCCCGCTTCCACCCCGATTAGATTTGTAGCGGGGTCGTTGACGGCGGCAGTTAATTCTTCCTGCGTTTTATATATAGTTACAGAACCGTAGTCCTCCAGCCACGAAAGGGTCCGCTCCGGCAGCTCCCCTTCCAATACTCCAAAATGAAATTCCGTCACGGAAGACAAATCTATTCCCCCCATGAGCTGCAATGCCAAAGCAACGATAACCGGCAGCAAAAAAGACATGATACAGAATTTGTCCCTCCAGACGCTTTTAAGCTGATAAATCAGTCCTCCCATCGTCACCCCTCCTTTCCCGTTTCTTTACGAAATGCAAATTGAACAATCAGGAACAGAGCGGCAATCCCGCAGACACAACAGATAAAGTATGCCGGCTCCGCGGCAGCCGTCCCGAAGAAAGCGTTTTTAAGCCCCATGTAAACCCGGTAAAAGGGATGCCAGCCTATCCACGCCATTTTTATGGAAGTGTTCGCCGACAAAAATACAGGCGTTAACACAAAAACCGCAATTACCAGATAGGCCAGGGAAAACTGCCTGAAATCGCTTAGCAGCATTGCGCATCCCAGGCCCGTAAGCGCCATAATTACCGACAAAATTCCGGTCTGCGCCAATACGGCAGGCAAAATGCTCACCGTATCGGGAAATCCGACATTCAGCGTCAGCATCAATATCGCGAAAATCAAGTCAGATAACAGGAAAACCGTTATTTTGGATAAAAGAAAAAGGCTTTTTTCCAGCGGAAGGACTCCATGGACACGGATAACTCCCATTTCCTTTTCCTTGAACAACACGGAAGCAATCCCAAGAAAGCCTACGGCAGTAATTTCAATAAACAGCAGTTCACAGGAAATTTCCTTCCGCTGCTTTTGCTCTTTCGTGTTGGCGCCGACGCACCCGGCAGCATATCCGCCGTCGGGACAAAGAAGGGACAGGGCGTAGTCGGCCCTGTGATTATCCGCCTTTTCGCTCCCGGCATACAGAATAATCTCCGGCCTGCCTGAGCTGACGTCGATTCCCACACCGTTTGTATCGGCAATAAGCGCCGCGCCTAATTCATCCGGCGACGCTACCGGAGAAATCAGCCCGGACACTTCCTTCTGCATCCCCTCCGGGTCATACAGATATACATTGTAAAGCTCGTCGTCCACATATCTGACATAGACCAGATTGATAAACAACGTATAAAAAAGAAGCGAGCCCAGGGCAACAGGGAAAAACCTTCCGGCCACCATTAGCTGAAAGTCCTTTATTAATAAAGAATAAAAATTTTTTAACATCAGGACAGCCCCCTTCCCGTATATTGGATAAACATATCCTCCAGAGTCGGCTCCTCCGAATGAATACTGAGAATTTCATCATACGGAAAAGGAATACCCTTCTCTAACTTTGCAGTCTCCGTTACGCCTTCTTCATGCCTGCCCCGATACAGATAATCAATCTTAACGCGGCGGCTGCCGTTCTGCTCTTTTAAGTTTTTCGGCGTATCAAGCGCGGTAATCTCTCCATTGGTAATAAAAGCCACCCTGTCGCAAAGCAAATCGGCGTCCAGCATATTATGTGTGGTTAAAAACACGGTTGTGCCCTTTTCCCGTTCTTCCTCTATAATCCTGCGGAATAAAACGGCGCCGGAAGGGTCAAGCCCGCTGGTGGGCTCGTCCAGAAAAAGCAGCCTTGGATTGCTGATAAGCGCCCTTGCCATACTCACCCGCTGCCGCATCCCCTTTGAATAGGAAGAAACCGGCTTCTTTTGAAAATCCTTTTTAAACTCCAGCTTTTCCAGAACCTCCCCGATATCCCTGCGCTGTTCCGCGGGATAAAAGGAGGCAAAATATTTCAGGTTGTCAACGGCGCTTAAGTTGGCATACAGATAGGGAAACTCAAACAAAACTCCTATCTTCTGATAAAATTCCCGCGTATGCACCGTGGAAATACTCTGTCCAAACAGCGACACGTCGCCGCCATGTCCCTTCAAAATCCCGGTGAGGATTTTCTGCGTCGTTGATTTCCCCGAGCCGTTCGGCCCCAGAAATCCGAATATTTCCCCGTCTCCCACCGTAAAATTTATGCCCCTTAACGCCTGCTTATCCTTTCCGTAGGAAAATGTCAGGTTTTTAACCTCAATCATTCCTCGCCACCCCACTTCCCGCATTCATTGTCCTTCTTTTCCTGCTGCCGCCTGCTCCACCATTTCATAAATCTGATTTTAAGAGGGACAGAGATTACCAGAACCACCGCAATCAGCAGCCACCAATACCACTCCATGCTTAAAAATGTCATAAATATTCCTCCTTTTCCCCGAAACCCTGTTTCGTTTTTTTACGATATCAATATAGGAAAATGAGGTGAAGTCTGTGTGCGCCTGATGTGAAATCGATGTGAACATTCACCAACCTCTGCGGCATTCGTCAAATGTATCAAACGAAGTTTGTATTGCTCCGCATACACCTGGCTCATTGCCCGCGGAAATAAAAAAGCCGCCCGACACAGCTTTCCACTGTATTGAACGACTTATTTCCCAAGCG
>OFFG01000976.1_pt1 | contig 19695 bp, 17 predicted proteins | sample 1521331 | NCBI WGS metagenome assembly OFFG01 (sample SAMEA3504129, study PRJEB24116) | mouse gut metagenome | biome: mouse gut; feature: mouse-associated habitat; material: faeces | place: Denmark | collected 2011 | reverse complement strand
ATAAACCATCGGAATCACCCCATAATTGTTTTGTTCACTTATATAGTATCATATTCTTTGTGAATTGTTACATTCAACTTTGCACAAAAAATCAACATTTTTGTTAATTTTACACATTTCCATACAAGATTCAGCTTGAATTATCACAAATCAGAGCATTAATCTCTTAACAAAACAAATAAAAAGGCTGCTCTATGAGCAGCTTGTTGATTAATATTCCGAAATTTCAGCTTCACAAAAAGCGGTGCAGTCCTTTCATAAAACAAGTAATATATGAAACAAAAAATGAGTACCAAAAGGTACTCATTTTATTTGGTGCGGGTAACAGGACTTGAACCTGCACGGTTTCCCACTAGATCCTAAATCTAGCGTGTCTGCCAATTCCACCATACCCGCATTGCAATTATTCTATCACGATTTTTATGTTAAATCAATCATTTTTGGCACAAAAATCAATTTATTTCATACAATGAATTGTGGCTGTTATGATCATACTTAATTATAGAATACAGGTGTATTCAAAAGCCGTTCATTTGAACGGCTTGTTCACTTTACAATTGCTACCGCAGCACAGTAAACACACTCTGCACCATATGCTTTAAGAATTAACGATGCAGAAGTTAATGTTGCACCTGTTGTTTTAACATCATCAATCAGCAGAATTTTTGCTCCGCTGACATTCTCATTTTCCTTAACATCAAAAGCATTATACATATTCGCAAATCTTTCTTTTGCATTCTGCCGCTTCTGCATTTTGGTTTTACGCTTTTTATAAAGCACATCCTTAATCGGAATTGCACATTCCTTGGAAACTGCCTTTGCCAGCAGTTCCGCCTGATTAAAGCCCCTATCCGAAAGATCCAATTTCAGCATAGGCACAAAGGTAACAAAATCAAAGTCAATCAGTTCATAATACTTTTTGACAATCTTTGCAACCGCACTTCCCTGTGCATCGGCAAGCCTTGGCATCTCATTCATCTTCATATTAAGAATGCCGCGGGACACAGAGCCCTCATAATAAAACGGAGCAACAACAGCCTTATATTCGGATTCCCTTTTGTGTTTCCTGCAAATGCAATCATCCTTAGAACAGCCGCACTTTAAACAAACCGGCGCTTCAATATAAGGCAATGCTTCACAATCCTCACACAAGTGCTCATCAAAACAAATTATCTCACCGCACATTTCACAGCGTTTAGGAAATACCGCAATTTTCAGTTTATCAATCACATCTTTAATCATACTGTTACATAAGGCTCTATTGCAGCATAAACACTTTCACCGATTCCGCTTATATTCCTTAATTGCTCAACACTTGTGTACCCGCCAAGATAATCTCTGTAAGCAATAATCGCATTTGCCCTTGTTTGACCAATCATATCAATTGTCATCAGTTCTACGGCAGTGCAGGTATTGAGATTTAACGGATATGAAACAGCCTTGGAGGTTGTTGTTTTTGCGGTAGTAGTAACAGTTTTATCCGAACTCTGAGTGTGATTACTGTTCGCAGCATTTTCATCTTCAACAACGGTTTCATCTGTATAACTGTCATCAGTAGTTGATAAATATCCCGTTTCATCCGTTTCAACACTTATTTTAGGCTGTGAAAGCGTAATAAATCCAATAACTAATCCCAAAATCACCAAGGAAATACCCATTAAAATAAATGTGCTTGCTTTTTTATTTTCTTTTTCTGTATCTACCATAATTATTCCTGTTATTCTGCTTCTGATTTTTATAATTGTTGACTGTTCCCTGAATAAGGCAATCCCTGCCGCCTCCGATTAAATCATACCTGTGTGCTCGTTTCAGTGCTTCTTCACAAAGCTGCTTATTTTTAGGATTATAATACTGTAAAAGTGCCCTTTGCAATGCCTTATCGTGCGGTGTTTTAGCAACATATACAGGTTCCATTGTATATGGATCGAGTTCCGTGTAAAACATACAAGTTGAAATTGTACCCGGTGTTGGGTAAAAATCCTGAACCTGTTCGGGTTTAATATGATTTTTCTTTAAAAAACAAGCAAGCTTAATTGCATCATCAAGTGTTGAACCCGGATGGCTGGACATTAAATAAGGTACCAGATACTGCTCCTTATTAACCTGCCCCGTGTAACGAAAATAGCGCTTAGAAAACTCTATATATGCCTCAATATGAGGTTTTCCCATTTTATCAAGAACAGATGCACTGCAATGCTCGGGGGCAACTTTAAGCTGCCCTGAAACGTGATTTTCAACAAGTTCTTTAAAGAACGTGTCATCTTTATCCTCCAGAAGATAGTCATATCTTATTCCGCTGCGAATAAACACCTTTTTCACTTTCGGCAGGCATCTGACTGTGCGAAGTATATCAAGATATTCAACGTGATTCGCTTTAAGGTTAGGACAAGGCTGAGGAGCAAGGCATTTCTTACCCTTACACAGTCCGTGCTCAAGCTGAAAATCACAAGACGGTTTTCTGAAATTGGCAGTAGGCCCGCCAATATCGTGAATATATCCTTTAAAATTGTTTAATGTAGTTAATTTCTTGGCTTCCTCAATAATACTTTTCTTGCTTCTTGAGGTAATATATCTGCCCTGATGAAACTGAATTGAACAGAAATTACAAGCACCGAAGCACCCTCTGTTATGCGTTATGGAAAACTCAACCTCGGTAATACCGGGAACACCGCCGAGTGATTCATACATTGGGTGATATGTACGCATATAAGGAAGGCTGTAAACCCAGTCAAGCTCTTCTGTTTCAAGCGGCGGCATAGGCACATTCTGCACAACCATCTTTTTTCCGTGCTTCTGACGAACTGCTCTTCCCCTTATATGATCCTGTTCATCCTGTTCAACACGAACGGACTTTGCATATTCCTTTTTGGAATTCATACAGTTTTCAAGGCTCGGTACCTCAACACCGATATACGGCGTATCTTTTACATCAACAGCATAACAGGTTCCCTTTATATCAGTTAATTCCTGAACTGCTTCGCCGTTGTTAAGACGCTCGGCAATCTCTATAATCTGATTTTCTCCCATTCCGTAAATAAGCAAATCAGCCATCGAATCAATTATGATTGACGGCTTTATACAATCATCCCAATAATCATAATGGGCAAAGCGGCGAAGCGAAGCTTCAAGTCCGCCTATAATTACGGGAGAATCAGGATATACTTTTTTGATTATATTGGAATAAACAATAACTGCTCTGTCAGGTCTTTTGCCTGCCCTGCCGCCTGCAGTATATGCATCATCACGTCTGATTTTCTTAGCTGCAGTATAATGTGCAACCATAGAATCAATATTGCCGCTTGTTACAAGAAAGCCAAGCCTGGGCTTTCCGAACTGCACAAAATCAGAAGTACTGTGCCAATCAGGCTGACTCAGCACAGCAACCTTAAAGCCTTTTGCCTCAAGAACTCTTGTTATAATTGCAGCACCAAAAGAGGGATGGTCCACATAGGCATCACCTGTTACATAAACAAAATCAACCTCGTCCCATCCTCTTTTAAGACATTCATTTTTATTTACAGGAAGAAAATCAGTCATACAAATCTCCGTCACCCTGATTATCAATTATATCAGGCTTATTATCAAGCATACTTTCTTCCATTGAAATCTGCTCCATATTATCTGCGGTATACTCTGCACCGCTTTCATACGCTCTTTTTTCAAGCCACATCTGCTTTGTCATAAGCACCTGACGTGGCTTGCTTCCCTCCGGTGCACCGATAACGCCGTATTCCTGAAGCTGATCTATAATCTTTGCTCCTCTTGCATATCCAACAGAAAGCTTACGCTGCAGGAAGGATGTTGATGCCTGCCCTGTTTCAATAACAATCTCTGCAGCCTTTTCAAACAATTGGTCATAATTATTTTCCGCTTCTCCATCACCCTCAAAAGGACTTGATTTTTTATCCGTAACAGCTTTAGCTTCAATTTCCTTCTGAATGGACTCATCATATTCGGTTTCACCCTGATTCTTAATGAAGTCACATAAATCTTCAACCTCTTCATCACTTATAAAGCAGCCCTGAACACGCACCGGCTTACTTGCACCGATTGGGTTATACAGCATATCACCCCGACCAAGGAGTTTTTCCGCACCGCCTGTATCAAGAATCGTTCTTGAGTCAATCTGCGAGCTTACCGTAAGAGCAATACGTGATGAAATATTAGCCTTAATAAGACCTGTAATAACATCAACCGAAGGTCTCTGCGTTGCAATTACAAGATGCATTCCTGCAGCACGTGCCATCTGTGCAAGACGACAGATAGAATCTTCAACTTCTTTAGGTGCAGCCATCATCAAATCCGCAAGTTCATCAATAAAGATACAGATTTTAGGCATAGGCTCCAAATCCTCATGCTTTGCAACATACTTGTTATAGCCTTCAATATCTCTTACACCGGTTTCGGAAAATTTATTATATCTCTGCAGCATTTCCGAAACCGCCCAGCCCAGAGCTCCTGCGGCCTTTCTTGGGTCGGTAACTACAGGAACAAGAAGATGCGGAATTCCGATATATTTTGAAAATTCAACCTGTTTGGGGTCAATCATAAGGAATTTAACCTCATCCGGCTTTGCTCTGTAAAGGATTGAAACGATAATAGAGTTCATACAAACGGATTTACCTGAACCTGTTGTTCCCGCAATAAGAAGATGCGGCATCTTGGAAACATCACAGTAAACACATTTGCCTGCAATATCTTTGCCAAGTCCTGCTGAAAGCTTTGATGACTGCTCATAGAATTCAGGCGTATCAATAAGCTCACGCATAGAAACACCGTTTTTAATATTATTCGGCACCTCAATACCAACAGCAGCTTTGCCCGGTATAGGCGCTTCAATACGAACATGAGTAGCCGCAAGATTAAGTGCAATATCATCGGAAAGATTTGTAATTTTAGATATACGTATACCTGCCGCCGGCTTAAGCTCATATCTGGTAACGGTAGGTCCTCTGCTTATATCCGTAATACTTGCCTCAACATTGAAAGAACGAAGTGTATCAACAAGCCTTTCAGCATTTTCTTTAAGCTCACCGCTGATGTCTTCAGCCGCATTGTGCTTGGCTTCTTTAAGAATGGTAACAGGAGGAATTGTATAATCCTCTACTCCCGATTTCATCTGTTCGTCCGTAACCTTAAATTCCTCAGCAGGCTTCTTAATCGTTTCTTCAGCGGACTTATGATTCTTTTCTTCGGATGCATTACGAACAATATCATCAATTGATTTTTCTTTCTTTGATTCACGTTCTTTTCTGTTTCTTTCATTGGCAGCATTAATTTCATCAATAATTGTTCTCGGAACACTTACCTTTTCTTCCTTGATTACATCTGCCTCTGTTTTAGCTTTAACATCCGCTTTCTTTGACTTTTTCGGCTTTGGCTCAGCTTCGCCCCCCGGAGGATTAATATCAAGAGGAACATCAACATTGCCTTTTTGAAGCCTTCTTTGCTCTATTCTTTCATTAATTACAGGCGCAACCTTTTTATATGTATCCGTTGCAGGCTTTGCTGCGCCCTTAAAGAACTGAATAATTGTAATACCTGTAAGCAGCATAAAATCAACAAAAATAAGAACAAGATCAACAATAATTGCCGGTGCCTTTCCGAGTGTTAAAAGAAGCCAGCCTATAATTGCGCCAAAGAAGCCTCCGTTGAATTCATCGGATGCAGAAGTAAATGCTTCCTCAATTGCGAAACCGAGTTTTTCACCCGTTTGATTTTGAATGATATGTATAAAGGCAGAAATCAAAAGTACCATAATAATACTTTCAATTCCCTTTGCAATAAATTTATACGGCTCTCTTTCCTTAAGAGAATAAAGAATAGTTATTGCAATAGTTAACACAGGAAAGATACACGCAGCAAGCATTCCGAACATTCCAACATAACAATTATGTAAAATATGCCACAATCCTTCACCGCTTATAATTGCAATAAAGAAAAATATAATTGATACTGCAAAAAGAGACACTCCGCCAATACGGTTAATCGTTTCATGCTTTTTTGCTTTTTCCATTGCAGCACGCTGTGCAGCCGCTCTTGACTGTGTTTGCCTGCCGTTTCTTGGTTTTGAATTATTATTTGCCATAACTACCTCTTATTTTATAAAAATCTCAGCAATGCCGGTAACAGCAATTATTGCTCCAACCGCAAAATTGTAATATGAAAAATATTTAATATAAGAATCATTTAAAATTGCCTTGAAAAATTTGGAAATAAAAAATGAAGCTGCACCTGCAATTACTACACCAACAATACCTGTAATAATATTTACATAAGTAACACAATTCACTATTTCAATAATTCCGCCCACAATCAAAACAGGAACAGATATAATTATAAAAAAACGATAAGCAATATTTTTATTAACCTTGCTGATAATTGCAACAGCAATAATCATTGCTGACAGAGAAAGACCTGCAATAGGAATTGATAAAAATACAGCAACAGAGAGAATCAAGACAATCGGGAGTGAAAGCTGTGTGCCCTTTTGCTTTTTCTGCAGAGTAAAAAATGCAAGCAGAATGATTAAGCCCGTGAATAAAAAGCAGATTCCCTCAAGCAGCAGATTACCGTCATATGAAAATGATTTGAGCAACTGATATAAATTTCCTTTTTTGCCCGCAGGTATTAAATAAAACAGCATAAATACATACGGAATAACAGTGTAATACATAAATTTACGTGAATTTTTTGCTGTTTTGATATTAAAGTTTTTGTACCACACATCTTTACATGTGTTTACAAACTCCATAAACAAAGAAATAAACACCTTATAAAAAGCAGCCAGTATTCCGATTGCAATACCGATATGTATAAGCCCCGTAAGTTCAGAACAGGAGTCTGAATAACGGGATGAAAAATCGTGGAAAATTGCGGAATGACCACTTTCAGATATTGGAAAAATGAATGTCAGAGCCTGTCCTATAGCCTGAAAAATTGCTGTTATAATCGACAAAATTTTTACCTCCGAACATTGATGCATTATCAATGTAATAACCCTTGCACAAATAATCATAAGGATTACTCGATCGCAAAGAATTTGTGGCTTTTATTGAGCTTTCATCATATAAAACATCTGCTTCATTAATTATTGACCAGAACATTCTGCATTTTCCTCTTCAATCGTTTTATTAAGAAATTCAAGGGCATTTGAGAGCCCGCCAAGCTCATCAATAAGACCGCTCTGAACAGCACCATCACCGTCAAGCACAGTGCCGACATCCATAATAAGCTCCCCTGTTTTCATCATAAGGCTTCTGAAATCCTCAGCAGAAATTTTTGAATTGGTTTCAACAAAATTAACAATTCGATCCTGCATTTTCTCAAAATAGGACAAGGTTTGCGGAACACCGAGCACAAGACCGTTTAATCGTACGGGATGAACAGTCATTGTAGCACTTGGAACGATGAAACTCTTTCTGCATGATACTGCAAGCGGAACACCGATTGAATGACCTCCTCCAAGCACAAGTGATGCCGTAGGCGTTTTCATTGTTGAAAGCAGTTCAGCAATGGCAAGACCTGCCTCAACATCTCCGCCTACTGTATTGAGAATAATTAAAAGCCCCTCTATTTCCTTGCTTTCTTCAATAGCAACAAGCTGAGGAATCACATGCTCATACTTAGTTGTTTTATTCTGGCTTGGCAAAATATAATGCCCTTCAATCTGCCCTATTATAGTAAGACAGTGAATAAAATGACCGTTTTTTTCCACAGTAATTGAACCTGTTTCAAAATCACTTGCCGCAGATGTTTCTTCTTCTGTATTTTTATTTTGGTTTTCATTTTCAGACACAATAACACTTCCTTTTGTGTTTATTATGCCCTGAATGACTGATATATTATATCACATTCAATCAACTAATTTCAACAAAATGTTAAATTATATAATATTTTAAGATATTATTATATAAAATGCTAATTTTAGCATTAAAACATTGACACAAGTTAAACAATATTATAAAATAGATTGACAATTTTTATAACAACTCTGGAGGAAAAAAGTATGGGACTTACACTTGCACAAAAACTTATTAAGGCTCATCTTGTTGAGGGAGAAATGATTGCGGGCGAAGAAATCGGGCTTCGCATAGACCAGACTCTTACACAGGATGCCACAGGTACAATGGCCTACCTTGAATTTGAAGCAATGGGTGTTGACCGTGTTAAAACCGAAAAAAGCGTTGCTTACATAGATCACAACACTTTACAAACAGGCTTTGAAAATGCAGACGATCACCGCTACATTCAGACTGTAACAAAAAAACACGGAATTTATTTTTCAAGACCCGGTAACGGCATATGTCATCAGGTTCATCTTGAAAGATTCGGTATTCCGGGAAAAACCCTTATCGGTTCAGACAGCCACACGCCGACAGGCGGCGGTATCGGAATGCTTGCAATGGGTGCAGGCGGACTTGATGTTGCTGTTGCCATGGGCGGCGGTACATATTATATTCCAATGCCTAAAATGACAAGAATCAATCTTCACGGCTATCTTAAACCTTGGGTTTCAGCTAAGGATATTATTCTTGAGGTTTTAAGAATAATGAGCGTTAAGGGCGGTGTCGGCAAAATTATTGAATACGGCGGAGACGGTGTTAAAACGTTATCTGTTCCCGAGCGTGCTACAATTACCAATATGGGTGCAGAGCTTGGAGCAACAACATCTATCTTCCCTTCTGATGAAATTACGCTTGCCTTTCTCAAGGCTCAGGGCAGAGAAAATGACTGGACAGAGATATTGCCTGATGCAGATGCTGAATACGATGAGATTATAGATATTGATTTATGCTCACTGGTTCCTATGGCTGCATGCCCTCATATGCCTGATCAGGTTAAAACAACTGATGAAATCGGAAGAATTAAGGTTGATCAGGTAGCTATCGGCTCCTGCACAAACTCATCATTCGTTGATATGATGAAGGTTGCAGAAATTCTTAAAGGCAAAACAATTGCACCTACCGTTTCACTCTGCATTGCTCCGGGATCAAAACAGGTGCTTAATATGCTTGCTTTAAACGGTGCACTTTCAGATATGATTAACGCCGGTGCAAGAATTCTTGAATCTGCCTGCGGTCCATGCATCGGTATGGGTCAGAGCCCCAATTCAAAGGGCGTTTCACTTCGTACTTTCAACAGAAACTTTGAAGGAAGAAGCGGCACAAAGGATGCAGGAATTTATCTTGTATCACCTGAGGTTGCAGCTGCTTCTGCACTTACAGGCTATCTTACGGATCCAAGAGAGCTTGGTGACGCACCTAACGTTACAATGCCTGAGAAATTCATTGTTAACGATAATATGATTGAGGCACCTGCTTCTGAGGATGAAGCAAAGAATGTTGAGGTTCTCCGCGGACCAAACATCAAGCCTTTCCCGAAAACAGAGGCTCTTCCTGAAGAAATCACTGCAAAGGTTGTTCTTAAGGTTGAAGATAACATTACAACAGACCACATTATGCCTGCAGGTGCTAAAATTCTGCCTTACCGTTCAAACATCCCTCACCTTTCACAGTATTGCTTTGCTGTTTGTGATGAATCTTTCCCCGAAAGAATTAAAGCCGAGGGAAAAGGATTTATTGTCGGCGGTGCCAACTACGGTCAGGGCTCAAGCCGTGAACACGCTGCTCTTGTTCCGCTTTATCTCGGAGTGAAGGCTGTTATAACAAAGAGCTTCGCAAGAATTCACGTTGCTAATCTTGTTAATGCAGGAATTCTTCCTTTCACATTCAAAAATGAATCTGATTATGATAAAATCTCTCAGATGGATGAGCTTTCACTTCCGTCAATCAGAGATTGCATAAAAAACAACAAAACAGTTGTTCTTAAAAATCTCACCAAAGGAGAAGAATATGAGCTTGATTCTTCTCACCTTTCAGCACGCCAGAGAGATATGTTGCTTTGCGGCGGACTGCTTGATTACACAAGAGAAATGAATAAATAATTATATTAGGAGATATATTGCTATGATTAATGAAAACGATAAATTAGCTATTGATGAAGCTGTTGAAAAATTCCGTTCACTTATGCAAGGTCAGCTTGAGCGCGCAAAGAAAATCAAAGAGGATAAGGATTTCATTGATTTTGATAAGCTTGATACGATTGTTATCGGCATATGCGGCGGTGACGGTATCGGCCCTGTAATCACTAAAGAAAGCGAAAGAGTTCTCGCATTCCTTCTCAAGGATGAGGTTGCAAGCGGAAAGGTTCAGTTTAAGGAAATTGACGGTCTTACAATTGAAAACAGAGCTGCATGCCTTAAGGCTATTCCTGATGATGTGCTTGCGGAGCTTAAAAAGTGCCACGTTATCCTTAAAGGCCCTACAACCACACCTCGTCAGGGTGACGGATGGCCTAATGTTGAATCCGCAAATGTTGCTATGAGAAAAGAGCTTGACCTTTTTGCCAATATGCGCCCTGTTAAGGTTCCTGAAGAAGGTATTGACTGGACTTTCTTCCGTGAAAACACAGAGGGCGGCTATGCAGTAGGCTCATACGGTGTGAATATCACAGATGATCTTGCTGTTGACTTTACCGTAGCAACACAGGAGGGCTGTGACAGAATTGCCCGCCTTGCTTATGACTACGCTAAGAAAAATAACAAGGGCAAGGTTTCAATAATCACAAAGGCAAACATTATCAAAACAACAGACGGTAAATTCCTTAACACTGCCAAGAAAATCGGCGAGGCTTACCCTGATATTGTTACAGATGACTGGTACATTGATATTACAACCGCAAAGCTCATTGACCCTATGAGAAGAAAGGATTTCAAAGTATTTGTTCTTCCTAATCTTTATGGTGATATTATTACTGACGAAGCCGCAGAATTCCAGGGCGGTGTAGGCACAGCCGGTTCTGCAAACATCGGTAAGCATTATGCAATGTTTGAGGCTATTCACGGCTCAGCACCAAGAATGATTTCAGAAGGCAGAGGCCAGTTTGCAGATCCTTGCAGTATGCTTCGTGCATCGGTAATGCTTCTTTCACATATCGGCTATCAGGATAAGGCAAATGCGCTTGAGGCTGCACTTGATAAGTGTATGTTTGAAGAAAAGAAGCTTACTATCACAGGAAGAGATACAGGCTGCACCTGTCAGGAGTTCGGCGATTATGTTATGGAAACAATCACTGAAATGACAAAATAAATCTGTACTTTGCCAATTTATTATAAGAGGTAAAAAATTATGGATAAAAAAGAGGAAATTTCCATTTCAGTAATAAAGCGTCTTCCCCGCTATTACCGCTTTTTGCAAAGCCTTAAAGAAAACGGTATTATAAGAATAAGCTCAAAGGAACTTGCAAACAGAATGGGTCTCACCGCTTCTCAGATCCGCCATGATTTTAACTGCTTCGGCGGCTTCGGGCAGCAGGGTTACGGTTACAATGTGCCGGAATTACATAGTAAAATCGGTGAAATTCTGGGAGTCGGCATTGAACGCAAAACCATTCTTATAGGTGCAGGAAATTTAGGAAAGGCTGTTTGCAATAAGATTTTCGGTGTAAACAGCGGCTTTAAGCTTATAGGTATTTTTGATAAGAATGAAGCTTTATGCGGAAATATGATTAAAGGCATTCCTGTAAGAAATGTTGATTACATAGAAAATTTCTGCATTGACAATAGACCTGTGTGTGCTGTTATATGTATTCCTTCAAATGATATGAAAGAATTAACTGACTTACTGATAAATCTCGGAATCAAAAGCTTCTGGAATTTCAGTAATTATGACATTGCAATGGCTCATCCTGATGTGCTTGTTGAAAATGTTCATTTAACGGACAGCTTAATGACACTTGGTTATCTTACATCTGCTATGGATGATGAATGCACGGAGGAATAAGCAGTGATAAGAGTTAGTACAAAAGAAATCATTGATATACTTCCATATGGAGACGGAAAAGCAATTTTAGTTGAAAAAGTGCCATTGGCAAATTTATCAAAATTCAAAGCATCCTACAGCGTAATTGACTTTGAAAACAGCACTAAAAATGTTCTCACCAAGAATGCATATCTGCTGAAAAAATTCGGTGCTTCCTTTAAGACCATCAGCGAAACCATACCCAATTTTGTTCAATGCGATGCCGCTTTGCTTTATGACAGACGTGTGCTTGTTATATATCCAAACGGCGAAGCAGGTATTTTCGACCGTGAGGGCGAGCTTTCATGGAGCGGATATTTTAAATATCACGATGAAATCGTTTACGGACTGGCTCTTGAGGGAAAGTATTTCTGGACTATCTGTCCCACTGAAAACTGTGTTATCCGCTACTCCTGCCAAACAATGCAGGTTGATCTAAGAATAGGCGGAAAGGATGCAACAACATTTGTTAACCCAACACATATTTCCTTTGATGACGGTGACATTTATGTTTGCTCGGGCGGAAACAAGGTAAGGCGGATTGACGGCTCAAATCTTACCGTTTCAGATCATTTAACTTTTGATGAAAGTGTTAAACAGTATCACAGATTCGGCAAAAATTCTATTGCTGTTCTTACCAGCGGTACATATCTGATTGAGGAAAAATAAAGTAAAACATAAATTATGGCTCTGTACTAAGTACAGAGCCGTTTTATTTTTATAAACCTATTTCATTTATCATTTCTTTAATAACTTCACATGATTTTTTAAACTGACTTCTTTCTTCCTCACTAAGCTCCATTTCAAGAATTTCTCTTACACCGTTTCTGTTAACAACAGCAGGCACCCCTATATATATCCCTCTTTCACCATATTCACCTTTCAGATAGGATGAAACGGTAAAAACGGAATTTTCATCATTGAGTATTGCCCTTGTAAGCCTTGCAAGCACCATTCCTATGCCGTAATATGTTGCTCCTTTTGCTTTTATAATCTCATATGCCGATTCTCTTACTTCAACGGCAATATGCTTTAAATCCGCCATCATCTGTTCATTTCCGCGCTCAAGTCTTGAAATCGGAAGAACCGAAATCATCGCATTGCTCCACGCAACAAATTCGGAATCTCCATGCTCCCCTATTACATAAGCATGAACATTGCGTGGATTAACATGAAAATAGTCACTCATCATATATCGCAGCCTTGCCGAGTCAAGCGTTGTGCCTGAGCCAAGCACTCGGCCGCTCGGAAAGCCGGAAAGTTCATATACAACCTTAGTCATAACGTCAACAGGATTTCCTGCAACAAGAAAAACTCCGCTGAATCCGCTTTCAATAACAGGCTGCACAATTGATTTGAACACCTTATAATTCTTCTGTAACAAATCCCTTCTTGTTTCCCCATCAAGCTGCGGCACACCTGCACAGATAACAACCAAATCCATATCAGAACAGTCCTGATACTCGCCTGAATAGATTTTCATACTGCTTGGTGCAAACGGTAGACCGTGTGACAAGTCAGCCGCCTCACCGTGTATACGCTCTTTTTTAATATCTATAAGACACAATTCATCACAGATATTCTGATTCAAAAGTGAATAAGCAAAACTCATTCCAACCATTCCGCCGCCGATTATTGCAACCTTTTTACTATCGTTATGCATAAAAAATCACCCGAAAGTATTATTACCATACTTTCGGGCTTAAATTCATTTAATCAGGTAAAAATGTCTTTGCATATGAAACAGCACCTGTTTCGGCATTTATATACAATGTTGCACGTGGCATCCACCAATCTGGAATATCTGCAACAAGTTCAACCTTCCAGCAATATTCCGGCAGCGGCTCATAAAATATATCAGAATAACCTGCAAAATCAGGTCTGTGTATCAGATGCGTGTCATAATACTCGGGATTACCGTATAAATTGCCATCTTCAACAGAACAAAACAGAACTATATTTTCATCTGCTAATTCAGGAAAACGATTATTATCATTAATGGCAGACAATGCAATCTTTTCTGCCTCGCTCTTTGAAATAAAACCATTGGGTACTTCATTTATATTTTCGTTGCAATCATAAACCTGTTCGTATTTACCTGTTAAAGTATCAAGCAAAACATAATAATCATCCTGTTCGCCGTCAACCTTCAAATACATTTTATTTTCTTCAATAAATACAGGAGCAGCCTTTTTATCAATTACAACTGAAAAACTATTAAAATCAATATCTCCTCTTTCATCCACAACTATACGATAAAGGCAATCACTGCTTTGAAGATACAACGCACCTGCGATATAACCGCTAATTGATAACTGCCTGTCTGTTTCAAAAAGAGGAAGCATCGATGCATAATCACTATCAAGATATATAAATCTGTTTTCCTCATCTAATGGTTTGTCCCAAAAGAATTTGTATGCAGCATAATTAAAATATATATCATCATTTTTACTGCATTCAAAAGGCAGATATTCTGTTGGCAGAGTTACATAGCAGCCCCAGCCATAAAAGCTGTATTCGGCATCACTTTTTCCAATTGAATTATTACTTACATCAGACTGTGATGACGAGGCTTCGGCATAGTAGTTTCTCATATAAGCCTTATAAATTTCAACGCCTATTTTTAAGCTGCTAAGCAAAACTGCAGTAAGCATAATGCCTGTTGCTAAACCGATAGCAAAATACTTTACGGCTTTTTTATCCTTTAAAAAAGAGCGGAAGTTTTTCAAGATAAACAATATCCTTTCTGTCTGCCGCATCACCTTCGGCAAGAGGCGCGGCACAGGCAACAATATTTCCGTTAAATGCTTCAACAACCTTTACTGCGGCAGCAAGTGAATCGCCTGTTGAGATAACATCGTCAACAACCAAAACACGCTTACCCTCAAGCAAATCTCCATCCTCATGACCAAGATAGAGATACTGCTGATTTTGTGTAGTTATAGAGCTTACAGGCACAGCAACAGGATTATCCATATAAACCTTAATACCCTTGCGGATAACGATATACTTCTTTCCGCTCTGTCTGCTCATTTCATAAGCAAGCGGAATACTTTTTGCCTCAGGCGTTACTATATAATCAAATTCAGGACATTTTTTTATAAGTTCTGCAGCACATTTTTCAGTTAACTCAACATCACCGAAAAGAATAAATGCGGCAATATCCAACTTATCATTTACGGCGAATCTCTGCAAATCTCTTTCAATCCCTGCAATTTTCAGCTTATAGGTTTCACTCATATGATATTCTCCCCTAATTCAGTTCCGCCGATTACGTGAAAGTGCAGGTGCAGAACTGTTTGCCCTGCATCCTTACCGCAGTTGCTGATTACTCTATATGAATCAATACCCTGTGATTTTGCAATTTCAGGTATTTTTTCAAAAATATGAGCAACATATTTGCTGTTTTCAGCAGTTACATCATTAACAGAGCCTATATGCTCTTTAGGAACAACAAGAAAATGAACAGGAGCAACAGGATTAATATCCTTAAAAGCATAAATCATATCATCTTCATAAACCTTTGTACTTGGAATATTTCCATTTAAAATTTCACAAAACAAACACATAGCTGCACCTCATTAAGCCATAAAGCCTTTAATAATATCACAAGCAGAATTCAACGCATCATCAAGCTTGGAAATATCCTTTGCACCTGCCATTGCAGAATCTGGACGTCCGCCGCCTCCGCCGCCTGCAAGCTTAGCTACCTCTCTTACAACATCGCCTGCTTTAACACCTCTGGCAATAGCTCCTTTACCGCAAACAGCAACTATTGAAGCCTTTTCACCGTTAACACCTGCAATAACACCAACAACGTTGTCAGCCTTATTTTTAAGATCATCACCCATTGAACGAAGTGCATCGGGCGTTGTGCCGTCAAGCTTAGCAATATAAACCTCAAGTCCGTTAACATCAACAGGCTTGCTGAACATATCTGCACTCTTAAACTTAGTAATCTCTGCATTAAGAGCCTGAATTTCTTTATCCTTAGCTTTATTATCGGCAACAAGTGATTCAATCTTTTCTTTTACATCACTTATACCTGTTTTAAGTGCAGCAGCAGAAAACTTAATAAGTGCTTCGCTTGCCTGATAATTTGCAAGAAGATTCGTGCCTGTAACGGCTGTTATACGGCGAACACCAGCTGCAACAGAGCTTTCCCCTGTAATCTTGAACAAGCCTATCTGACCGCTGTTTGATACGTGAGTACCTCCGCAGAATTCCGTTGAAAAATCACCTGCTTTAACTACTCTTACAATATCACCGTATTTTTCACCAAAGAGCATCATAGCACCCATTTTTTTAGCTTCTTCAATCGGCATTTCAAGACTCTCAACCTTATTTGCACCTAAAATAAAGTTGTTAACAAGCATCTCAACCTGACTGATTTCCTTAGCAGTAAGTGCATTGAAATGTGTAAAGTCAAAACGTACCTCACGTTCATTAACAAGCTGACCTGCCTGTTCAACATGATTACCGAGTACCTCACGCAGTGCAGCCTGAAGAAGATGAGCGGCAGTGTGGTTTCGCATAATCATATTTCTGCGTTCAGCATTAATTGAAGCTTTAACCGTATCACCAACGCAAATAACACCTCTGTCTACCTTTCCGGAATGAAGGAATATAGCATCAGCATTTTTTGCGGTATCTGCAACAAGGAATGTACCATTATCTGTGCTGATAACACCGCTGTCACCAACCTGACCGCCTGATTCTGCATAGAAAGAGGTTTTATCAAGAACAATAATTCCCTCTTCGTCTGCACCAATCATATCTTTAAGCTCACCGTCTGCAACAACAGCCTTAACGGTTGCAGTGCATTCATAGTCTGTATAACCTACAAATTCAGTTGCCTGTGCATCAATTTTAACATTTTCGCTCTTCCACGCATCCGTATCAGAATCTTTTCTTGCGGCACGTGCAGTACGCTTCTGATTTTCAAGAAGTGCATTGAACTTATCCTCATCAACAGTAATACCGCGTTCTTCAAGAATATCCTTAGTTAAATCAAGCGGGAAACCATAGGTGTCATTCAGCTTGAAGGCATCTTCACCGCTGAACACCATACCCTCCATTTTATCAATATATTCCTCAAGAAGAGCAAGACCGCTGTCTATCGTTTTTCCGAAGGATTCCTCCTCAGCAAGCATTACCTTAGTAATAAGTTCACGCTTTGTATCAAGATAATCGTAAGCGGTAAGATTTTCATCAATAACAGTATCAACAACCTTATAAAGGAACGGCTTATTAACACCTAAAAGTCTGCCGTGACGGCAGGCACGTCTTATAAGACGGCGAAGAACATAACCCCTGCCGTTGTTTGACGGAATTACACCGTCACCAATCATAAATACAGAAGAACGGATATGGTCTGTAATAACACGAAGTGAAATATCATTTTTCTCATCATCGTGGTAATTCACGCCTGCAATTTCAGAAATCTTTTTCATAATATTCTGAACTGTATCAACCTCAAAAAGGTTATCGACACCCTGCATAATACAAGCAAGACGCTCAAGACCCATGCCTGTATCAATATTTTTCTGTGCAAGCTCGGTATAATTGCCGTTTCCGTCATTGTTAAACTGACTGAAAACATTATTCCAAATTTCTGTATAACGGTCACACTCGCATCCCGGTGCACAATCAGGCTTTCCACAGCCGTATTTCTCTCCGCGGTCAACATAAATTTCACTGCAGGGACCGCAGGGACCCTGGCCGTGTTCCCAGAAATTGTCTTCTTTTCCAAGTCTTACAATATGTGAAGGATCCACCCCGATTTCTTTAGTCCAAATATCAAAGGTTTCATCATCATTTTCATAAATAGTAACCCAAAGCAAATCAGCAGGTATTTCAAGCACATCCGTGCAGAATTCCCAAGCCCATTTTGTGGCTTCGTGCTTAAAATAGTCACCAAAGCTGAAGTTGCCGAGCATTTCAAAATATGTGCCGTGACGTGCAGTTTTGCCAACACGCTCAATATCAGGTGTTCTGATACATTTCTGGCAGGTTGTTACACGATTAGACGGAGGTGTAACCTCTCCTGTAAAAAACTTTTTCATAGGTGCCATGCCTGAGTTTATCAGGAGCAGGCTTTTATCGTTATTTGGTATGAGAGAATAACTTGGCAGGCGAAGATGCCCCTTACTTTCGAAAAATGATAAATACTTCTCTCTTAAATCATTTAATGATGTCCATTCCATTATTTGTTACCTCAGTTTCTGAAAAATGAGAGTGACAATATTTATGCACTCTCTAAACAAAATTTCAAGGGCAACTGTAAGGAGTTGCCCTTAAATTTTCGTTGATTAGAGTTTGTCTACAAGATTTTTAAGCTCAATCATTTCTTCTTTAGTAAACGTTAAGCCCTTGCTCATCTTTGAATGATCCGGTGACCAATCTCTAACATCTATCTTTGGTTCACGACCATTCCATGAAATCATATTAACTTCTCTTGTCCATCCACGTGCGGTTTCAGAAATTACACCAACATGCTCTGTGATTTCATATTTGATTTCCGGCATTGTTCTTCCTCCTTTTCCTAATGTATTTTATTTTAAATCACTAAATTTTGAAATTATTTGATATTTTCCGCAATTTCCTTTGTATCTCTTGCAATCATCAATTCTTCATTTGTTGCAAGAATGAAAACTCTTACCTTGTCTGTTGGTGAAGTAAGCTCTGCCTCAGCACCCTTAACGGTTTTCTGGTTTACCGACTGATTGATTTCAATTCCGAGATAGCCGAGATATGAGCAGATTTTTGAACGAAGCCAGAAGCCGTTTTCACCGATACCTCCGGTGAAAACAATTGCATCAACGCCATTCATTGCAGCAACATAAGAGCCTATATATTTCGCAATCTGATATGCCTGCATTTCATGAGCAAGAATAGCTCTTTGATCACCCTCGTTCTGCTTCGCAAAAACATCACGGTCATCAGAAAAGCCGCCTGAAATAGCACTTACACCTGACTGCTTATTGAGTATTCCCTCAACTTCCTTAGGAGAAAGATCCAACTTTTCCTGAAGGAAAGTTACAACAGACGGATCAACACCGCCTGAGCGTGTGCCCATCATAAAGCCGTCAACAGGAGTGAAGCCCATTGATGTATCAAAAACCTTACCGTATTTAACAGCAGCTATTGATGAACCATTTCCGAGATGGCAGGTAATAATCTTGAGCCTGTCTAATTTTTCTCCCATAAATTCAGCACATCTCTGGCTTACAAATTTATGTGATGTTCCGTGGAAGCCATAACGGCGGATTCCGTACTTCTCATAATATTCATAAGGAACAGCATACATATATGCCATTGGCGGCATTGTGCTGTGAAATGCAGTGTCAAATACTGCAACCTGCGGCACATCAGGACCAACAACAGAAAGACAAGCCTGATAGCCTTGAAGGTTTGCAGGGTTGTGAAGAGGAGCAAGAGGTGCTAATTCTTCAATATCAGAAGCAACCTTATCTGTGATAAGCACGCTTTTTGTATATCTGTCTCCGCCCTGAACAACACGATGACCGATTGCATCAATTTCACTGAAGGAATCAAGCACCTTATGGTCGCCTGATGTCATAAGTTCTTTAACAGTATTGAATGCATCAACGTGATCTTTAACTTCCTTATCAAAGATAATCTTATCCTCACCTGTTTTTGTATAAATAATATTGTTTTCGCCGCCGCTGATATGAGCGCCTATTCTTTCAATCGTACCTTTGCAAATTACCGACTCGTTATCCATATTGATTAACTGAAATTTGAGTGATGAACTGCCACAGTTGATAACAAGAATTTTCATAAATATTATCCTCCGTATATTGCAATTTAA
>OFFG01000972.1_pt1 | contig 19733 bp, 16 predicted proteins | sample 1521331 | NCBI WGS metagenome assembly OFFG01 (sample SAMEA3504129, study PRJEB24116) | mouse gut metagenome | biome: mouse gut; feature: mouse-associated habitat; material: faeces | place: Denmark | collected 2011 | reverse complement strand
TGATCCGCGAGAATGTAAAGCAGGTCGAGATGATTATTCTGTTCGGCAGCTACGCCAAGAACAAATACGTCGACTACGACCAGCGCGTGGAGTTCGGTACGCCGACATACTACATGAGCGATTACGATATAGCCATTTTAACACGCAAGCCAATTGGGGCAGTAAGGTTCTCGCTCTACTCCCAAATAAAGGATTGTTTCTTTGAAGACAAGAACCGACCGTTTCATACCCACCCGCAGTTCGTAAACTACGGAATAGACGACTTCAACTACGCTCTTTCGAAAGCGCATTACTTCGAGACGGAGATCAAGCGCGACGGAATCATTCTATACGATTCAGGTGCATATAAACTGGCACGTCGGCGAAAACTTAATTTTATAGAAATTATGGAACGTGCAAAGAAATATTACGATGATAAATTTTATACAGCGGATCATTTTAGAGAAACAGCCGAATTCAATTCTGCAAAAGGTTGGCCTAAATTGGCTTCGTTCCAATTACATCAAGCATCTGAAAATTTCTTACGGACAATCTCGTTAGTACATATTTTATATAGTCCAAAGAATCACGATCTTGACGATTTAATTACGAACAATAAATCGTTCACAACCGAATTGTGCAAGATATTTCCACGCAATACGCCCGAAGAAGAACGATTATTCGACCTATTGCAGCGCGCTTACATAGAATCACGTTACAATCCCGATTTCGAAGTTACGAAAGAGGACATCGACGCCCTTATCCCCAAGGTCGAACAGCTCCGCGACATCGTCGAAAAGGTATGTCGCGACCGTATCGCATATTACGAAAGCCAAATCGGAAAATAGCCATAACGCGGCAGCATATCATACAACTTTTTTAGGAGCGCAAGGCGCGCACCGTATGGGACGACTGGTCGGAGGAGAGGTATTTTGCCGTACTCGACGTACCGCCCATTGCCAAGCGACAAGGCGCAGCAGTAAATGATTGCTTTTCGAGAAAACAGCCTAAACACCACAACTCTTTTTTTTTCGTCAAAAGGAGCTATTTACCAGCCGCACGTGAAAACCCCTCCGACGAGTAGTACTGATGTACGTCCCATTGGCGCATTCGAACGAGGCGCAGGACATGGCGCCTTTTCACGTATTTTTTGTCAAAAGCGTTATTATACCACACAAACGAAAATCTCCCGGACGGGTAGTACTGACGTACGTCCCGTTCGGGAGATTGAGTGCGCGGCAGCAGAATGCCGCTTTTCACAAAAAAATTAGAGCTTCGGACCGGCCTCTACAAGTGCCTTACCCTCGTCGTTGGTCGTGAACTTCGTGAAGTTCTTGATGAAACGGCCTGCGAGGTCGGCAGCCTTGGTATCCCACTGGGTAGGATCGGCGTAGGTGTCGCGGGGATCGAGGATCGCGGGATCTACGCCCGGGAGCTCGGTCGGCACCTTGAAGTCGAATACGGGGATCTGCTTGGTCGGTGCCTTGTCGATCGAGCCGTCGAGAATGGCGTCGATGATGCCGCGCGTATCCTTGATCGAGATACGCTTGCCGGTGCCGTTCCAGCCGGTGTTCACGAGGTAGGCCGTAGCGCCCGATGCCTGCATCTTCTTGACGAGCTCCTCGCCGTATTTGGTGGGGTGCAGCGAAAGGAAAGCTGCGCCGAAGCATGCCGAGAAGGTCGGCGTAGGCTCGGTAATGCCGCGCTCGGTACCTGCCAGCTTGGCGGTAAAGCCCGAAAGGAAGTAGTACTTGGTCTGCTCGGGGGTCAGGATCGACACCGGAGGCAGCACGCCGAATGCGTCGGCCGACAGGAAGATGACCTTCTTTGCGGCGGGAGCCTTCGATACGGGCTTGACTATGTTGTTGATGTGGTAGATCGGATACGACACGCGGGTGTTCTCGGTAACCGACTTGTCCGTGAAGTCGATCTTGCCGGTCTTCTCGTCTACGGTAACGTTCTCCAAGAGGGCGTCGCGACGGATTGCGTTCCAGATGTCGGGCTCGTTCTCCTTCGAGAGGTTGATTACCTTGGCATAGCAGCCGCCCTCGAAGTTGAATACGCCGTCGTCGTCCCAGCCGTGCTCGTCGTCGCCGATGAGCTGACGCTTGGGATCGGTCGAAAGGGTGGTCTTACCCGTACCCGACAGACCGAAGAAGATAGCCGTCTCGCCCTTCTCGTTGGTGTTTGCCGAGCAGTGCATCGAAGCCATGCCCTTCAACGGGAGCAGGTAGTTCATGTACGAGAACATACCCTTCTTCATCTCGCCGCCGTACCACGTGTTGATGATGACCTGCATCTTCTCCGTGAGGTTGAATACGACAGCCGTCTCAGAGTTGAGTCCGAGCTCCTTGTAGTTCTCGACCTTGGCCTTAGAGGCGTTCAGCACGACGAAGTCGGGCTCGCCGTAGTTGGCCAGCTCCTCCTCGGTGGGGCGGATGAACATGTTCTTCACGAAGTGCGCCTGCCATGCCACCTCCATGATGAAGCGGATCTTCAAGCGAGAGTTCGCGTTTGCACCGCAGAAGGTATCCATGACATAGAGCTTCTTATTCGACAGCTCCTTGCCGGCCAGCTCCTTCAACACGTTCCATGTCTGCTTCGACACGGGCTTGTTGTCGTTCTTATACTCATCCGAAGTCCACCAGATGGTGTTCTCGGTCGTCTCGTCCTTTACGAAGAACTTGTCCTTGGGCGAACGGCCGGTGTATACGCCGGTCATTACGTTAACGGCACCCATGTCGGTTACCACGCCCTTATCGAAACCGGTCAGACCCGGCTTGGTCTCCTCCTCGAACAGCGTCTCGTAAGAGGGGTTGTAGAGCACCTCCTTGACATCGGTGATGCCGTACTTCGATAAATCAATCTTTGCCATAATTCAAATATTAGATTAAACCTAATTCCATGTCCGTCGCTCGGAGGGTCGGCCGCAAAGGGTCGGGCGCAACAGCCCGGTGGCCCGGTCGTCCCATGAGCGGACGACGCCTGCCGACGAGATAGCCGACTGCACAATTTCTGCCAACCGGAATCTCCGATACGTTTTCACGGCACAAAACTACAAAATTATTTAATTCTGTGAAAAAAATAACAATATAATTTTTCACATATTTATTCAACCTTCGCCGACTACACTATTCCGCCGATTATACATGAGAGGATGTTGCATAACGATGCGCGCGCAAGGGGGCTGCGGAGGCGGCGTGCCTATTATATTATCTGCGGCTGCCGGAGGCTAAGTGCAGGCTGCGCACGGGGCTGGGCGCGGCATATGTCTATGGAGTCTGCCTGCGACTCGGAGGGGGAGGCGGATGAATCCGGCGGTATCATCGCACCTGGGCGAAAGAGGGCGCGGCCGGCGATAGCAGACCGGTGCAGCAGCCGGCGGCGGATAGGCCGACGATAGCGGCGGTGCCGATGCCTGTGCGGTTGCGGTGCGGATCGTTAGGCGCAATCCGTCGCTCTTAGGCGATGTGTGCGGGCCGGGATCAGAACGGATAACCCACACCGAAATTCAGCGCCATGCCCGACCAGCGGATGTCGCGTATCCAGCGCTGTCCGGCGGGTCGGTTAGGATTGTGGAGCTGCAATCCGAGATCGAAGCGCAGCACGACGAACTTGACGTCGATTCTCAGACCCACGCCGGTGTTGAAGCCGAGCTGCTTGTAGAAGTTGTCGAAATGGAATACCTGATCGTAGGGGGTCTTTTCGTTCTCGCGCAGATACCACACGTTGCCCAGATCGAGGAACGTCGCACCCTGAAATATACCCCATATCGGAAACCGAAATTCGAGATTGGCTTCCAGACGCATGTCGCCCACCTGCGTGGGGAACGATGCTCCGCTCTGCTCGGGGGCGTTGCCCGGGCCGAGGTTGCGCGGCGTCCAGCCTCGCATGGAGTTGGCGCCGCCGCAGTAGAACATGCGGTCGAACGGTATGGTCATATCCTTCGAGTTGCCGTATGCCACGCCCACGCCGGCGAAGATGCGTCCTGCGAGCGACATGTTCTTGCCCAACACGATATTGTGCGAGAGGTTGATGTCGCCGCGCACGTACTGGGCATAACGTATGCCGAGCACCTGATAGTAGTCGTGCCCCGGCGCATGGTGCGAGAAGAGGCGTTCCAGACCGTCGATCAGGTTGCCGACCGTCTCGGCGTTGAAGCGTATCATCGTCGCATTGCGGCCGATGTTCGTCCGCTGGTTGTTGTAGACATACGAGAACGAGAGGCCTGCGCTGAGCTGCGGGACGTAGGTGTTGCGCAGATATTCGTTCTGTATCTCGTCGAGGAACTTCTGGTCGACGTTGTGCACGTCGATCCAGTTGATGTCGATCGGACGCAGCGCGAACGACGAGGCCTGCCCCTTGGACCACGAATATGCCCAGCGTATGCTCGACAGGTTGCGGCGGTAGTAGGGGCGGTTCTGGTAGTCGAACGAGAGTTCGAGACGCGTGCGCGGTTGCAATATGTTTTCGTTGGGCGCGACATGGAACGGCAGCAGGAAGCGGGGGAACGACAGCCCCGTCGTGACGCCCACCTCCTGAGCGCTGCGCTTGCGCGCGTCGGGAGCCTTCATGTATTCGTAGGCTACGCGCACGGAGGCATCGAACGACTCGGCGCCTTGGAAGATGTTGCGGTTGGAGTATCCGAGCGTGGCGCTGAGGCCGTAGAAGCTCGATGTCGTGCTGGCTTCGAGCTCTACCTTGACGCTCTGTTTGAGTGCCGGCGTGGCATATATGTCGCAGCGGAGGAAACCCTCGCGCGTGTCGACCGTTTCGCCGCCGTCGCCGCGGCTGTTGTCGATATACGACACGTAGGTGTCGGTGGTGTCGCGCAGCTCGGAGAATGTGATCTTGGCGCTGCGGAAGAAGCCGAGCGACATAAGCTCGTTGTATGTCTTGGTAACCTGCGCGGCGTCGTAGAGGTAGTTGGGGTAGATCGGTATGGTGCGGCGCAGCACGGCGTTGCGCAGGCGCGGGCTGCGGTCGGGGTCCTTGATGATGTTGAGACCGTAGAAATAGGCCGTGTCGATGACGTCGCTTCCGGTCTGCTTGTATCGTGCGCGCGACATGGGGTCGTAGGTGGGGTAGACGTTGATCTCGCTGATGCGGAATACGGCGTTGTTCTCCCACTGTGCCACGCCCCGCTCGTTGTAGCCCGTAAGCGTCGGCTGCACGACCATCTTCACTGCCGCCGTGTTGTTGGCCGAGAGCGTATCGACGGAGTAGAATATGTTGTTGACCGAGAAGTTGTAGTAGCCGCGGTCGTTCAGGTCGCGCGCGATGCGCTCGCGCTCGTTGTCCAGACGCGCTATGTCGAGCACGTCGCCGCGGTGCAGCAGCGTCGCGGCGGTGTCGGAGAGGATGATCGGGCGCAGCGCCTCGTCGCGGAACTCGTATCCTATGCTGTCGATGCGCATCGGCTCGCCCTGCCTGACGGAGTAGGTCACGGCGACGCGGCGGCGCGGCAGCGTGTCGATGCGGCATGTCACATCGGAGGAGAAGTATCCTCGCGTGTCGAGATATGTTCGGATGTTGCGCACCGACTTGCGCGTCTGCTCCATGTCGAGCACGACGGGCGCCTGTCCTATCTTGCGCTTGAAGTTGTTCCACCAGTTGTCCTTGTCGGGGTCGGCGAGGTTGTAGACCCACGCGTAGAAGTTTATGCCGAAGATGCGTTTGTTGGGCGACTGGCGGACGTAGCTGTCCAGCTCGTCGGCCGTGATGCGCTCGTGGCGCGGTGCGGAGGTATCCTCCTCGATCTTGACCTTTTGCAGCAGATACTCGCCCTCGGGCAACTTGCGCGTGACGTTGCAGGCGACGGCAGCGAGGGCCGCCGTGGCCGCGAGGGCGATATGTCGTATGCGGAGTTTCATCTCTTCGGTCAGCTGCGTGCGTTTATTTCGTCGACGAAGCGCAGCCATGCCTGCTGCTCGTCGGTTTTATCGGATACGTCGTAGCGCAGAGCCTCGCCGTCGAAGTCGAGGCTGCCGCTCCATTCGAACGTGGCGTTGCCCGTAAGACGCGTGACGATGCCCTCCCGACCGATGTGAGTGCGGCATAGTACCATGCCGCCGCGGTTCATGACGCGTATGTCATGCTCGGCCTGCATGCGGTCGGCCAGTACCGCCGCCGTGGCCGCCGAGGTCATCGCCGTGCCGCACGAGAGCGTGATGCCCGCGCCGCGCTCATAGGTCGCGACGAAGAGCGTATGCCCGTCGCGCTGCTCGCAGAGCGAGAGGTTGACGCCGTGGGGCAGTATATCGCGCATGCCGTTGGCGCGCCGTCCCAGCTCGTCGAGACGTTCGAGATCTATCCTCCCGACGCGTGCTACCAGGTGGGGGTTGCCCGTATCGATCGCCGTAAACAGCAAATCGTCTGCCAGAGCCTCTATCGGCTGCTCGACGAAGCGTTCGCGGCCGGCCATGAATGCGAAGTCTTCGCTTGCGGTGCGTATGCCGATCTGCGCGCCGTATGTCTCGATGCCGCGGCATATCGGCTCGGCGTGTCGCACACGGATGATTCTGCCGCCCGACACGAGGTCGAACTCACTCTGTCCGACATACCTTTCGGCCAGACGTGCCACGCAGCGTATGCCGTTGCCGCACATGCCTGCCTCGGAGCCGTCGGGGTTGAACATGCGCATGCCGTAGCCGTCGGCGGATGATACCAGCAGCAGCACCCCGTCGCTGCCGATGCCATTCGAGCGGTCGCATGCTGTGCGGGCGAGTGCGGCGAGGTCGATGCCCGATAGGCGGTCGGCCTGTGCCACGCCGTCGATCATGATGAAGTCGTTGCCCGAACCGTGGCACTTTATGTATTGCAGTTTCGTCATCGATAGCGGAGAAATATTCGGCCAAAATTACTAAAAAAAGACGGATCGGCAAAGATAATATTCCGGAGCGGGAATATTTTTCGGGAGGGCGGGAGGATATGTCGCGAATTTTGGTTAATATTGCAGTTAATAGTAATACAAGGAAAAGATACGAAGAAGATGGACGAGCGTTTTATCATGGCAGGCCGCACGCCGCTGCATATCTGCGACACGCAAAAGGGCGAGCGCTGCGTCGTGCTGCTGCACGGTTATTTGGAGTCGCTTGCCGTGTGGGAGGACTTCGTGCCTCTGTTGAAAAACCGGATGAGGGTCGTCACGCTCGACCTGCCCGGACACGGCGTGTCGGTGGTCGAGGGCGAGATTCATACCATGGATTATCTGGCCGATACGGTCGCCGCCGCAATGGAGCATCTGGGCATCGGGCGCTATTCGGTGGTGGGACACTCTATGGGCGGATATGTGGCCATGTCGCTGGCCGAGCGTTATGCCGCGCGCCTCGACTCGATCGTGCTCATCAGCTCGACCCCGAGCGCCGACACGGCCGAGAAGTGCGAACGCCGCCGCCGCGAGATCGAGCTGGTGCGCGCCGGCCGCAAGAACACCATAGCCCATATAGTGCGTCATGCGGGCTTCGCGCCCGAGAACGTCGCACGACTCTCGGACAGGATAGCCGACATGGAGGAGCTGGTGCTCATGACCGAAGACGAGGGCGTGATAGCCGTTCTGAACGGCATGATCGAGCGTCGCGACATGAACCGGATGCTCTGCACCACGCCCGTAAGACACATGTTCGTGCTGGGACGGCACGACGGATATATCCCGACAGAGACGGCCGAGGCGATCGTCGCGGCGCACCCCGAGGCGGAGGTCGTGTGGCTCGACCACTCGGGGCACATGGGTTTTATAGAGGAGCCGGAGCGTTGCGCCGAGGCCGTAATCGACTTTATATGTAAATGATTACGATAGACGACATACTTTCGATAGAGGATGCCGCGGCTTTCGAGCGTGCGGCATTGGAGCTGTTCCGCTATCAGGCCGAGCGGTGTGCGCCGTATCGCGAGTGGCTGCGACTGACAGGGTGCGATATCTCGGCGGTCGATCGCTCGGAGCGCATCCCGATGATGCCGATCGAGCTGTTCAAGACGCACGACGTATATTGTGCCGGGCAGCCGCCACAGAAGATATTCACGTCGTCGACCACCGGCGGCGGCGAGCCGTCGCGTCACATGATGGCCGACATTACGGTCTACGAGCGGGCTTTCATGGCGGCGTTCCGCCGCTTCTACGGCGAGCCGTCGGCATGGAGCATCTACGGACTGCTGCCCAACTATCTCGAACGCGAGGGCTCCTCGCTGGTATATATGGTCGACCGCCTGATCCGCGAGGCCGGCTCGGGAGGGTTCTACCTGCATGACTGCGACGCGCTGCTGGCGGCCATGGAGTCCGACCCTAAGCCTAAGATACTGTTGGGCGTGAGCTATGCTCTGTGGGATCTGGCCGAGCGCTATGCGCCGAAGCTGCGCGATACGGTCGTCATGGAGACCGGCGGCATGAAGGGGCGGCGGCAGGAGCTTCCGAAGTCGGAGTTCCACGCCATATTGTGCGAGGCTTTCGGTGTCGGGAGCATACACTCCGAGTACGGCATGGCCGAGCTTACGTCGCAGGCCTACTCCTCGGGCGGCGGCATCTTCGCCGCTCCGCCGTGGATGAGGATCCTCGTGCGCGACATAAACGATCCCGCCGAGCGGCTGACGCAGGGCGTGCGCGGCGGCGTGGATATAATCGACTTGTCGAATATCTGCTCATGCGCATTCATCTCCACGCAGGACACGGGGCGGCTGCTCGACCACGGCCGTTTCATGATCGAGGGGCGTATCGCCGGCAGCGACATACGCGGCTGTAATCTGCTCGTGCAGTGATCCCGCAGCAGGCCGCATGCGAAGGAGCGGCTAATGATACGACCGGCTTCGTGCCATTGTCCGCTGTGCGATAAGGGCGTTTGGTGCAGGCGCCGAAACGATTTGATGATGAAATACAATTCAGACATACTGAGCCGTCTGCACGAGGAGCTTTTGCAGACGCTGCGCGAGGTGGTGCGCGTGTGCGACGAGGCGTCGATTCCCTACTTCATACAGGGCGGCACGGCTATCGGAGCCCACTTTTTCGAGGGCATCGTGCCGTGGGACGACGACATCGATCTGGGCATGACGCGGGATAATTACGACCGTTTTCTGCGCGAGGCTCCGGCGCTGCTATCCTCGGATTACGTGTTGCAGGAGTTCTCGACCGAGCCCGATACGCCGTTCTACTTCGCCAAGGTGCGCAGGCGCTCGACGCGCTTCGTCGAGAGCGAGTGGGTGGGGCTGCCCATCGAGCAGGGCATATATATCGACATCTTTCCCTACGACAACATCCCCGATTCGCCGCGCTTGGAGCGGCGGCAGCGGCGCAGAGTGAAATTCTGGGTCAACTGCTTTACTGCCAAGAGCGTATGGCTGTGGCGCTGGTTCGGACGACCGAACAACGGCTGCGTATTTCCCAAGAGCGCGGTCTCGTGCGCCGCGATCCGCATCGTGTGCGCCGTGATGAGCAAGCGTCGCATATACGATCATCTGCGCCGCGAGCTGACGCGTTACGACGACCGTCCGACGCGATATGTCAATATCGTGCGCATGCCGCGCGACATGATCGCCCGCGAGGCTGTCGAGAACAGGCGGCTGGTGCCGTTCGGCGGGATGATGCTGTGGGCGCCGTCGGACATGGAGACATATCTGCGCAACCATTACGGCAACATCCGCAAGTGGCTGCCCGAGGAGTTGCAGCTGAATCACGCCCCCGAGATACTGGCCTTCGCCACGCCGTTGCAGTCGCCGACTTCGCGGCGCATATCGGTCGTAATGCCGCTTTACAACAAACGTCGCGAGGTGGAGCGTGCCGTGCGCTCGGTCTTGGCGCAGAGCCTGCTGCCGTCGGAGATAATTGTCGTGGACGACGGCTCGACGGACGGCTCGGCCGAGGCTGTCGAGGCTCTCGGCTCGCCACTGGTAAGAGTCGTGCGGCAGGCGAATATGGGTGTCAGTGCGGCGCGCAACCGTGGCATAGCTGAGGCCCGCGGCGAGTATGTCGCGCTGTTGGATGCCGATGACGAGTATCTGACGGGTTATATCGCGGAGATATGCCGCCTTATAGAGCGCTATCCCGAGGCCGATGCCTATTCGACGGCGTTCGACATCGTCGACGGCGGCAGGCGCGTCGCGGCGGCGGTACCCTCCTATGAGGGATATGTCGATCCTGCTGCCGAGGCTCTTAAAAGACGCTTCGCGATCATACCGTCGACAGCGACGCTGCGGCGCAGCGCCGTCGGCGGGGGAGGAGAGGTCTTTCCCGAGGGCATGCGCATAGGCGAGGACCAGTGGCTGTGGGTAAGGATGATGCAGCGAGGGTCGAAGTTCTGCTTCTCTCAGGCGTCGCTCGTGCGTTACTCGCGCTCGGCGTCCAACCGTTCGGCGTCTATTTACCGCTCGGAGTGCACGCGGCATTCGATAGAGGAGCTGTACGACGCTTCGCAGTCGGATACGCTCAACGAGTATATCGCCCGCATAGGCATAGGCAAGGCGCTGACGCAGATAGTCCGCGGCGGCGACGAGGATGCGCGGCGTGCGGTGCGGGCATTCTCCTATACGCGTCTGAACCGTCGGCAGCTGCGACGGTTGAGGCTGCTCGCGGCGCTGCCGAAATGTTGCAGGGGCCTTGTCGATGCTCTCTACCGCCGGGCGGCGTGGATCGTATCGCGACGCGGATTGTGACCGTATGTGGGTATTATGGTACGGGATCGTATCCGCTGCCTCCCCACGGGTGGCAGCGCAGCAGCCGGCGCACGGCCAGCCATGTGCCCCTGATCGGGCCGTGTTTGCGCAACGCTTCGAGCGCATATTGCGAGCAGGTGGGAGTGAAGCGGCACGAGGGCGGTTTGAGTGGCGATATGCCGACTTGGTAGAATCTGACCAGCAGGATCAACGGCATCGATGCCGTCCGCCTACATGCCCGCAGCAACCTCTTGGAGAATCTTTCCGATTGCATGGTCGACGGTTTTGTATGCCGCAATATCTTTCGAGGAGTATACGAGTGCCAGATGCAATGTCCGCCCCTCGGCGCAGGCCGCATGCAGGATATGCTTGTTGAGCCTGTACGCCTCCTTGGCGCGGCGGCGCAGCAGGTTGCGTCTCACGGCGCGCTTGTGCATGCGCTTGGGTACCGAGAACAGCACCCCGACATCCTCCGTCTGGCACGGTTCGCTTATGAATACGTATCGGAAAGGGTAGACGAACCCCGATCTGCCCTCGGCGAACAGACGCCTGACGGCCGAGAGCGAACGCAGTCTTTCGTTGCGGGGCAGAGTAAAGTCGGTCATGGGTCGTCGTGTGCGATATGATGCCGGCTGCGCACTGAGGCGCAACCGTATCGTTATTGTTTCTTTGTCGTGGTCGGAGTGTGGCGCGTGCGGCTCTTCTTGGCCAGCTTGCTTTGCTGGGCGCGGATGAACTCCTCGCGGTCGGCGTTCTCCTTGTGCTCCACGTCGTCGAGGTCGACTCCGTTGGCGATGTTGTTGCAGAATATGTCGAGCGCCTTTGCCATCGACGGTGCCGCCGGGGTCGGGGCGTTGGCCTTGACGTGCATGCCTGCGGCTGTGGCGGCACGCAGCGTAGCCTCGCCGAAGGCGGCTATGGCCGGCAGCGACTCCACGTCGAAATTCTCCGACAACGCCTTGACGTCGGAGGGCGAGTAGACTGCCATTATGTCGTACGACTTGGGATCGAGCTGCTGCATGTCGGCCGCCACCGTGCGTGCGAAGACCACGGGGTGGAACGCCAGACGCAGCTTGGTAAGCGTCTCGGGCAGCTCGGGCTTGTGGGGCTCGCTCAGCGCCAGCAGGAACTTCTCGTCCTTATGCTTTACGATGAGCTCCAACAGCGAGTTGAAGGTGCCGTCGGCGAACGATATCTTGCGTTTGCGGTAGACGATGTACTTTTGCAGATAGAGCGCTACGGCCTCCGTGTTGCAGATGTATTTCATCGTCTCGGGGATCGTGATGCGCGCCTCCTCGCATATATGGAAGAAGCTGTCGACGGTGGTGCGCGACGAAAAGATCACGGCCGTGTGTTCGAGTATCTCGACGCGTTGCTGGCGGAACTCCTTCAACGATACGCCCACCACGCGTATCAGGGGTTTATAGTCGATCAAAAGTCCGTGTTTCTGCGACAGATCGTAAAAAGGCGATTTCTCGATGATCGCCGGCTGAGGCTGCGATACCAGTATTCGATTAACTTTCAACTTGAAACTCCTTAAATAATTAACTTGTCACTTCGCTCGTCGGCCGCGGCTGCGGATCCTCTCCGCGTTCAGGCCTCAGAGCCTTGCCGCGACTATGCAAACGAAACTCAGCGGCAACGCTATGACACTGCAAAGGTACAAAAACCAATACAAAATATGAATTTTTTTGCCGATAAAGAACATAAAAGTCTCTTTGAGGTATAGCAATAACAGTAATGTTATGGCCGAAAGCGACAGTATAATCCAAATCGACGACGATATGCCGGAGCTCAGCAGCGCGGGTGCCAGCAGCGGAAAGACCGCAAGAGCTCCTGCCGCGAAATAGAGCCGCGATATCTGTCCGAGTATCGACATATCGTCGCTGGCGCATACCCAGCCGGCGGCCTTGTGCAGGGCGTGCTGCCATGCGGCTACTGCGGCCGCAGCCGCTATGGCGACGGCCGGGGCGAGGTCGATGCCCGCGGGCAGTGCCACTATGGTCTGCTGCGGCAGCAGCATGTCGACGATCCTGACTGCGGCCAGCGCCGCGAGCGCTATGCCGAACAGTCCGACCGAGGTCATGAAGCGTGCCGAGGAGGCGTTGCCGCATTCGTCGACTATGTTGCGGTCGACACCGCCGCTGCGGAATATCGACCTTACGACGGTGTGCATGTGGTGCGACGAGCGCAGCAGCATCGTCAGATAGGCCGTCGAGAGGAGCAGTACCGAGATCTGGAATGCCTCGCCCGAGCAGAGCGAGGCCGTGTGCCCGGCTTGCTGCGGGCGGCTGTCGACGAGGATGCTCTCGGGGCCGAACACCTCCCCGGCGCGAGCCATGACGTACGGCTTGCCGTCGGACTTGGCGAGCGGGTAGCCGTCGCCCGGCGTCGATGCCCTGCCGAAGACCTCGGCGGGGGGTGCGTCGTGCCTGGGGGCGCTCTGCCCGAAGTCGATGTGTCCGGTCATGCTACTCATTGTCCTGCAAGCGTTTGAGTGTTACGCGTATGGTCGTGCCCTTGCCCGGTTCCGAGCGCACGACGGCGATGCGTCCCGAGTGGTAGTCCTCGACGATGCGTCGCGAGAGCGAGAGCCCGAGACCCCAGCCGCGCGTCTTGGTCGTGAAGCCCGGCACGAAAATGCGTTTCCAGTTGCTCTTGGGTATGCCCTTGCCCGTGTCGCGCACCTCGACGTAGACCGACGTGTCGTTCTCGCCGATGAAGACATCTATCGCGCCGTGTCCCTGCAAGGCGTCCAGAGCGTTTTTCAGAAGATTCTCTATGACCCACTCGAACAGAGCCGAGTTGATAGAGGCGCATATAGGTGCGGTAGCCAGTCCGTTGTATGTCAGTGTGACGTTGCGCGGGATGCGTTTGCGGAAATACATTACCGTGTCGCCCACCACTTCGTTGATGTTGGTGGGGGTGAGCATCGTCTCGGAGCCGATCTTCGAGAAGCGGTCGACGATCTTCATCAGGTGCGAGAGATCCTTGCCCATCTCGTCGACGGCTACGGGGTCGACGGGCTGGCTGCGCAGATACTCCAACCACCCCAGCAGCGAGGAGGTGGGGGTGCCTAACTGGTGCGCCGTCTCCTTGGCCAGACCGACCCACACGCGGTTCTGCTCGTTCTGCTTGGTGGACGAGAAGGCGATGTAGGTAAATATGGCGAATATGACTATTATCAGCAGCTGCACGTAGGGGAAGTAGATCAGCGTCGAGACGGGCGATTCGGTGACATAGGCCATGAAGCGCGAGTGTCCGTACCAGATCGTGTAGTAGCGGTTGGAGAAGTTGTAGCGGACGATGATCGGCTTGTTGCTGTCGGCCATGCGCTCTATGGCGCGCCTCAGTTCGGCCGGATCGGATGTCATGGTCGAGGGCAGATTCGACACCACGACATTGAGATACTCGTCCGTGATGACGAAAGGCACGGTCGTATGCCGCACCAGATTGGCGAACAGATCGGAGTTGTAAACCAGCTCGCCGTATATGTTGCTCGTCGAACGCAATATGTCTGCCCACAGCTCGACGCCGTTGCGGTCGGCCGCACGCAGCTCCTCGATCGTCTGCTCCTCGCTACGGCGCAGCTCGCCCGTAACCATGAGCGTGTAGAATACCGACGCTGCGGCGAGCACGAGGCCTATGATTATGACCGTCGTGCGCAGTCGCGTCGTGAAGAGCCTGCGCGAGAGTTTGATATTTCGTAGCGGGCGGAGCATGGGCTTGTATGCTTGAAATTTCCGTTATCTCCGCACTCAGTGCCTGGGCGGATCCTGTTCGGCCAGAATGCGGGCGTACTCCTCGGGCGAGGACAACAGCTCGACGGCGCGAAGCACCGTATCGTCGCTTGCCGCCGAGTGCTCGATCACGCCTCGGTTGTAGGCGTGCCGCAGCACGATCTCGGCGTTGAGGGCGTCGATGATCTCGCGGCGGTATGTTTCGAGATTCGACGCGGTGTCGTCCTTTACCAGCGCCTCAATGGCTGCGACGTGCTCTTCGAGGGTCGTATCGTAGAGGTCGTCTTTGGCGGCCTTGCGCAGCGCGGCTATGGCATGGCGCGTCTGCGACTGGTAGGGGACCTCCTTGTCGGCTATGAAGCGCTTGAAGTCCTCGTACTCGTCGTCGCCTATGGAGAAGGTGCGCACGTCTATCTTCTCGCCGTTGTGACGGCGCATGTATTCGTCCGCCCAATCCTCCATGTAGCCCATAGCGTATAGCGTCAGCGCGAAGCGGCTCACGTAGTTGGGCTCGATCTTTATGTCGGGCGCTATGCCCCCGCCGTCGTATACGCGGCGGCCGCCGTGCGGTACTCCGTCAGCAGCGAGTCGGGTATGGTTGCCACGCCTCCGTCTGCATCGCGCTCGGCATAGTTCACGGCCTGTATGCAGCGCCCTGAGGGGATGTAGTATTTGGCCGTCGTGAGTTTCAGATAGGAGTTGTAGCCCAGATAACGCGTGGCCTGCACCAGACCCTTGCCGTAGCTGCGCTGGCCTATCACGGCGGCGCGGTCGAGGTCCTGCAATGCGCCGGCCAGAATCTCCGACGAAGATGCCGTCGACGAATTTATCAGAAAGACGATCGGCAGGTCGGCCGCGATCGGTTCGTTCTCGGTGCGGTACTCCCTGCGCGAGGTCGAGTCGCGACCCATTGTCGAGACGATAAGCGTACCCTTGGGTACGAACAGCGAGGCTATCTTGACCGCCTCCTGCATGATGCCGCCGCCGTTGGAGCGGTAGTCGAGCACCAGCCCGCGCAGCTGCCCTTCGGCACGCAGCCGTTCCAGAGCGTTGCGCACCTGCTCGTAGCTGCGTTCGGTAAAGTCGCTATGCTGGATGTAGCCGATGCCGTCGGCCACATATCCCGACCACGGCACGCTCGGTATGGCGATGCGTTCGCGGCGCAGCGTGAGAGTGTCGCGGCGCGAGTCGAGCGAGTGCTCGACCACCAGCCGTACATCCGTATCGGGGTCGCCTTTAAGGCGTGTGCTGACCTGCTCGGTGGTAAAGCCCGAGGCATCCTCGCCGTCGATCGAGATGATCCTGTCGCCGATGCGTATCCCCGCGCGGTCGGCCGGCGAGCCCTCGTATGGCTGTGCGAATATCACGTGGTCGCCCTTCTGCCGTATGAGCGAACCCACACCGCCGTACTGTCCCGTGGTCATGATCTCGAACGAGGTCATCTTCTGCTCGGGCAGATACTCCGTATAGGGGTCGAGCGCCGTGGCCATGCCTGCCGCAGAGCGTTGCAGCAGCAGATCGGCGTCGATCTTGTCGACATACTGCGTCGACAGCTCGCGCAACATGTTGACGAGCACTTCTGCGTTGCGCCCCAATGCGAAATCTTCGCTCTGCGTCCTCTGCGCCCGTGCCGTCGGGTGCAGTGCCGCCGCCGCGGCAAGGGCCAGAACGACTCCCCGCAGCCGGTATGCGAATGTTCTATTTGTCATCCTTCTCTTCGAACTTGCTGTTGAATATGTAGGCTTCGAGCCGGTAGGCGATGCGCGCCACCGAGCGTCGTATGCCGATTATCTCCATATGTCCCGGGTGCTGGACGACCTCTATGCGGTCCTCGAACAGTGTCGAGAGACGCTTGAAAAGGCCGGCGCCGCGGAACACCATGCGTCCGTCGCCCTCCTCGGCGAGCGTGAAGCCCTGCGCCAGAAAGGCATTGACGATACGGTCGCGGTCGCGGCGCATGTCGCCCGCCACGCGCTTGCGCATGAAGCCGAACAGCGGATAGGCGGCGGCGAGAGCTACGAATGCGGCGATCATTATCATGCCGCGCCGCGTCGAGAGCACCACGCCCATCATCGTCCACGGCCTCTCGGGCAGCGAACCGCTCCAATACATCAGCCAGACTATGGCTACATAGAGAACGCACAGCAGTGCGAAATATTTCAAAGCTCTGACAAAGTACCTCATAACAGTAGGATTTTCAGGTGTTATAATCTAATGATCGCGTTTCTCGTGCTTCATTGCCCGCAGCGGGCTGCCTTGCTCCGCTGTCCGAGGCGGCGTTATCGGGCTGCTATCGTCTCCAACTCCTGCTTGACGCTGCGCATGAGCCACAGCGGCGTCGAAGTGGCTCCGCAGATGCCGACCCTCTCTGCCGAGTCGAACCATTCGCGGCGGAGCTCTCCGCCCTCCTCGATGTTGTAGGAGCGGGGGTTGGCTCTGCTGCACGCCTCGAACAGCACGCGGCCGTTGCTCGACTTGCGTCCGCAGACGAATATTACTACGTCGACGCTGCGGGCGAACTGCTGCAAGTGCGGCTCGCGGTTCGAAACGCGGCGGCATATCGTGTCGTCGATAGTGACCTGCGACGGATCGGCGGCGCGTTCGACTATCGTGCGCCCCATGCGCGTGAACAGCTCGATGCTCTGCGTGGTCTGCGACAGGAAGTATATGGGGCGCGAGAAGTCGAGCGCATCGAGGTCGCGTTCGTTCTCGACCACCGTGACGCGGTCGTCGACCTGACCCGTCAGCCCGACCACCTCGGCGTGTCCGCGCTTGCCCAGCAGCACGACGCTGCCGCCCGCATCGTGCATCTGCGCGTATGCCTTCTTGACGCGTCTTTGCAGCCGCGCCACCACCGGACATGTGGCATCTATGGTGCGTATGCCGCAACTCTCGGCGCGGCGGTATGTCGACGGCGGTTCGCCGTGGGCGCGTATCAGCAGCGTGCGGCCTGTCAGACGCTCCATATCCTCGTGCGCTACGCTTTGAAGCCCCAGCCGCTCCAACCTCTGCACCTCGATGCGGTTGTGCACGATGTCGCCCAGCGAGTATACCTTGCCCGAGGCTTCGGACAATGCCCTTTCGGCCTCCTCGATCGCGCGTACCACGCCGAAGCAGAATCCCGATTCCGAATCTATGACGACCTCCATGGCGTGTTGCCGTTATGCCGTCGCTGCGGCGAATTTATCCATAAACCACGCCATTTGCTCCTCGACGGTCATATGCGAGTTGTCGAGCACGATCGCGTCGTCGGCCTGTCTGAGAGGCGATATGGCGCGCGTCATGTCGGCATGGTCGCGGCGGATTACATTCTGGTACACCTCCTCGAAGGATACGCTGTCGCCCTTGGCCGTGAGCTCGTCGTAGCGGCGTCGGGCGCGCACCTCGGCATCGGCCGTCATGAATATCTTCAACTCCGCGTCGGGGAAGACGACGGTGCCTATGTCGCGGCCGTCCATTACCACCCCCTTCGAGCGTCCCATTTGCTGCTGCATCGCTACGAGCTCCTCTCTCACGCGCGCTATCGAGCTGACGGCGCTGACGCAGTTGCTGACCTCGATCGAGCGTATGCGCCCCTCGACCAGCTCGCCGTTGACATATATGTCGCTGGCGCCGCGCTCGGGGTTGAAGCGGAATGCGATCGACATCTGGTCGAGCAGTGCGGCGACGGCCTCGTCGTCGACTACGCCCGAGCGTATGGCTCCGTGTTCGGCCGAATAGAGCGTGACGGCGCGGTACATGGCGCCCGTATCGATGAATACGTAGCCCAGACGGGCGGCAATGGACTTTGCGAATGTGCTCTTGCCGCATGACGAGAAGCCGTCTATGGCGATTATTATCTTTTTGTCTGTCATTGGATTCAATGCCTGATTAATACCGAAATAAGCGTATAAAGACCCAGTGCGCTGATGATGATGCCCGCAACGTGGTTGATCGTCAGCATGTGGCGCGGGCGGAACCCGCGGCGGAACATGCCTATTATGAACGTCAGGAAGAACCACCACAGCACTGCGCCGCAGAAAAAGCCCGTGATGACCATCACGTCGCGCATGATGCGGGGCATGGGGCGTCCGATGCCGCCGTTATGAGCCTGAGCCGTTGCCTCCGGCTCTGCGACGGCCGCTTGGATGCTCGTGGCCGCATCCGCTGAGACGGATATTGTTGCGTCGTAGCCGTCCTCGTCCGCGAGCAGGGTTATGGCTGCGGCGTCGGCCTCGGCCGTGCCGTCCGACGAGTTCAGATCGATGCTGAACATCGTGAAGAAGGCGAGGATATATGGTATTACCACGACGAAGTTGGCCAGCGTGAAGCCGAACATCGAGCCGAAGTCCTGCCAGAGGTTGGTCCTGCCGGCGCGGTTCTTACGTATCTGCGGTACGGGATTCTTGAAGAAGATGAAGATGCCGACGGCAATGACGAACACGCCGCCGCATATCTGTATGGTCGTGTCGTAGCGGTCGATCTGCGATTTGAGCAGGGCGTATACCGTGAAAGAGAATATGGCCATCATCGTGTCGGCGCAGGCTATGCCGAGACCCGACATAAGACCCGAGGTGCGCCCCTTGCTGAGCGTGCGCTGGATGCACAACACGGCCACCGGACCCACCGTTACCGACGAGGCCAGACCGACGCACATGCCGCTGAGCAGTATCTGTAAAGCATCGAGAATCATAAGCAACTTGTCCGCGAGACTGTTACGCAGCGGCAGCGGGAATAGTCCCGGCGCTTCTGCGCGCCTGCGGAATAACTCCGGCAAAGATACAATCTTTTTCCCGTATAACGAGCGTATCGCGGAAAAATAGGTGCCCGCCGCCGCCGATCTTTCGCCGGACGTCGCGGCGCGGCTGACGAAAGAGTTGGCAGCCGGCTGCGCGGGATGCGGAGACTGCGGCCGTTATGGCAGATAATCGGCAAAAGATTTGGATAATAACTCCGAAATGCCTACTTTTATAGGTCGAAGACGGCATCGCTGCCGAAGCAGGCGTATGTTCCGCGCATGCCGTGCTGAGCGAAGATGCACCTTTTCGTTCGGCGGCGGATATCGCCGGAGGACTCTGCCGAAGCGCAGAAAAGGTCGAAATAATTTTAACGTTAAAACACTACCGCTATGGCAGAGATAAAGAAAATGGGGCTCGACATCGAGCTCGACGAAACGACGGCGCAGGGCAACTACTCCAACCTCGCGATCATATCGCACTCTACATCGGAGTTCATAATCGACTTCGCGACGGTGCTGCCCGGCGTGCCCAAGGCGCGTGTGAAGAGTCGCGTGATCCTTACGCCCGAGCATGCCAAGAGGCTGCTGCTGTCGTTGCAGGAGAATATCACGCGTTACGAAAGCAACGTCGGCAAGATCCATATCCCGCAGCATCAGTC
>OFFG01000971.1_pt1 | contig 19737 bp, 18 predicted proteins | sample 1521331 | NCBI WGS metagenome assembly OFFG01 (sample SAMEA3504129, study PRJEB24116) | mouse gut metagenome | biome: mouse gut; feature: mouse-associated habitat; material: faeces | place: Denmark | collected 2011 | reverse complement strand
TGCCAATCCTGCCGATGCAATTGCAGCGGGTATTTCTATGATCCACCAGGAGACCAGACTGGTGCAGCAATTCACCGCCTCGGAAAATATCTGGCTGGGCGCGGAAAAACTGTTTTCCAGCCATGGTTTCACAGACAACAAAAAGCGGGACGCGGCCAGCCGGGAGCTGCTGAGTTCGCTGGGGCTGGAGCTTCCCAGCGACAAAAGGGTCTGCGATGTTTCGGCGGCGCAGATGCAGCTGATTGAGGTGGCGCGAGCCGTCGCCACAAAGGCGAAGCTGATTATTATGGATGAGCCCACCTCTTCCCTGTCGGAACGCGAGGTGGCCGCCCTGTTCAAAATCATACGGTCGCTGGCGGATCAGGGCGTCTCCATCGTATTTATCTCGCATAAAATTGATGAAATTATCCAAATATGCGACCGTGTATCCATTTACCGGGATGGGAAGTATATACGGACTTCCGACATTGCAGAAACCTCGGCCGAGGAAATCATCCGCGCGGTGGTAGGCCGGGAGTTGAGCGGTATTTTCCCAAAGGTGGAGGCCGAAATTGGCGAACCGGTCCTGGAGGTGCGCGGGCTCACCCGGCAGGGCGTGTTTGAAGACGTCAGCTTCTCCGTCAGGAAAGGCGAGATTTTGGGCTTTTCCGGGTTGGCGGGGGCCGGCCGGAGCGAGGTCATGCAGGCCATTTTCGGCATTGATCCCTTGGACCGGGGCGAAATTTATGTGGAGGGGCGCAAGGTCGCCATAAAGCACCCCTCCGACGCTGTGCGGCTTGGGTTCGGCATGGTGACTGAGGATCGGCTGCGCAAGGGCATTATCGCCAAATTCTCCGTTGCCTCCAACATCTCCATTGTCCGGCTGCGGGACTTCTGTACCCGGGCCGTACACTTCATCCGCAGGCGGCAGGAGAACGCGAAGGTGGACGAAACGATTCGGATGATGCAGATCAAAGCATCCTCGCCGGAGCAGCGGATTGATTCGCTGAGCGGCGGCAACCAGCAGAAGGCGATAATCGGCCGCTGGATCATGACCAATCCAAAAATATTGATTCTGGATGAGCCGACCCGGGGCATCGACGTGGGGTCAAAGAGTGAAATCCACCGCCTGATGGGGGAGTTCGTGAAGCAGGGGATGGCGGTCATCCTGATTTCGTCCGAACTGCCCGAGGTGTTGGGAATGGCGGACCGAATTGTTGTGATGCGGGAAGGCAGGGCGGTTTTTGAGTGCGACCGGAAGGACGCCACCCAGGAGCTGATCGGGAAATATGCGCTGGGCTAGCGTGAAAGGGAAGGTGGAAAGTATGGAAGGAAGTTCCCCCAAAGCGGAGAGAAAATTCTCGTCGCAAGATGTGGTTAAGTTCCTCATTCAGAATAAGGCGGCGGTATTGCTGCTGATTCTGTGCGTAGTATTGTCGTTTGTTTCGCCCTACTTCCTGACGGCGAAGAACCTGATTAACGTTGTCCGGCAGGCGTCCGTTTTGGCGATTATGGGCATTGGCTTTACATTGCTGCTCAGTTCCGGCAGCATGGATTTGTCCGTGGGCGATCTGATGGCTATGACCGGCGTGGTGATTGCCATTCTGGACGCCAAAATAGGGGTGCACCCGGTGCTTTGCATGCTGGCGGGGGTGCTGGTGTCGGTGACCGGCCTGTGCCTGAATACGTTTCTTGTTCAGACCTTCAAGCTCCCCGGCTTCATCCTGACGCTGGCCACCGGCATGGTATACCAGGGGATTTTGTGGCTGATTTCCGGCGGACAGTCCATTTCCGGCATCTCGGACACCTTGAAATTTATTGGGCAGGGGGAAATTTTCAGGATCCCGGTGCAGATTTATCTGCTGGCGGTCATCTTGATTTTTATGACGGTGCTGCTGCGCAGGACGGAATTTGGCAGGCATTCCCTGGCGATGGGCGGAAACCTGGACTCCGCCCGGGTTTGCGGGATTAACATTACGCGCAATAAGTATATCATCGCTGTGATTATGGGCGCCTGCACGGCGGTGGCGGCCATGGTGACGACCGGGCGGGCCGCCTCCGCCCAGCTGACGGCCGGCTCCGGGACGGCTATGGATACCATTGCGGCTGTCGTCATCGGCGGCACCCCGATGGAGGGCGGCATCGCGAACGTGCCGGGCACCCTGGTGGGCTGCCTGCTGATCCAGGTGATCTCCAATGGCCTGAACCTGCTGGATGTAAACTCCAACTGGCACAAGGTGGCAAAAGGGGTCATCATCGTTGTGGCAATCATTCTGGATGTCCAGGGGACCAAGATTCTCAACCGCTTTCGGATGAAGAGCAAGGCGGAATGAATTGAATAGGAAAGGCGGGAATTCCCGATGCGAAAAATGAAGTCTCTGTTCCATATCAACCTGACCGTGCAGGATTGGGACAAAATGGTTGATTTTTATTGCAACAAGTGCGGCTTTGACCAGTGCTTTGTGCTGACCAAGGCGGACATGAATAAAATGTTCGGCGCGCCGGTAAATCCCGGCGACGACCAGGTCCCGTGGATCACCTATATCCGGGTGGCGCCCAACCAATATCTGGAGCTGGTCAACTGCGCCACGAAGGACGGCGCGGTTACCCGGCCCGCGAACGGGGCGTTCCACCACATGGCCTTTACGGTGGAGGATTTGGAGTATACCGCCCGGGCCATGGCCGCGGCAGGCGCGCCGCTCATCCACTCCCCCCTGGACAGGACGCCCATCTCCCTTGACCCCTTTGAGTGCGGCATCGGGCAGGATAAATGCCGCATCGCCTGGATGCTTGACCCGGAGGGGAACCCCATTGAGGTGATGGAGCAGTCGGGCGAATCCACGCAGGAACTGTTCGAGCGGGAACACCCGATTGGGGAATGAAAGGAGAGCTGGAAATGAAAAAATTCAACAGCCTGTTCCATCTGGCGCTCCATGTGACCGACATGGAGCGGACCCTCGACTTTTATCAGAAGCTGGGCATGGATAAGATGTTCACCCTCCAGCTGCCGGACGGCCGGGATTGGCTGACCTATGTGCGGGTTGCGGAGGGACAGTACCTGGAGCTGTTCAATACCTATCCCGACCACCCGATGACGCCGCACGGGGCTGTCGAGCAGGACGGCGGCAATTTCTTCGGACACTTTTCGCTGCTGGTGGATGACTTGAAGTATACCGCAACGGAGTGGAAGAAGCAAGGAATTGATTTGGTTTACGCGCCCTTTAGGCCAGATCCCATCCCTCTGGGAGACGAATTTGACCCCCATGTGGGCGCGGACGGCAATAAGATCGGCTGGGTCGTGGACCCCGACGGCACCTGGATTGAGGTTATGGAGGAGCTGGACATCAGCTGGCAGAAGCAGTTTGAGGAAAAGAATCCATTCTGACGATGGGGTGGGATAAAATCCAATGAATAAAAAGAAATGTGCGGTGGTGGGGGCCGGGTTTATTGGCGCCGCCCACGTGGAAGCGCTGCGCAGGTTGGGAAGCGTGGAGGTTGTGGCCCTGTGCGACGCGCAGGATGCGGAAGAGAAGGCGGCGCAGCTGGGAATTGACCGCGCCTACAGCGATTACCGCGCCATGATGGACGAGCTGAGGCTGGACGCGGTACATATCTGCACCCCCAACTGCACGCACTATGAGATCGTAAAATGCGCCATTGAGCACGGGATCAATTTTGTCTGCGAGAAGCCTTTTACCACCACCATTGAGCAGGCGCGGGAGCTGGCCGCCATGGCGGAGCGGAACGGGGTTCGCGGGGCTGTAAATTTTCACAGCCGGATGTATCCGATGGTGCGGGAGCTGCGGGAAATGATAAGCGCCGGGGAGTTGGGCGAGATATTTACGGTGCATGGAGAATATGTCCAGGACTGGCTGCTGTACGAAACGGACTACTCATGGCGTCTGGAAGGGAGCCAGGTGGGGAGCACCCGGGCCGTGGCGGACATCGGCTCCCATTGGCTGGATATGGCGGAATTTGTCACCGGACTGCGGATTCGCCGGGTGATGGCCCAATTCCGCACCGTGTATCCGGTCCGAAAAAAGCCCGCCGCCAAGGTGGAGACCTTCTCGACGGCGGATGTGGGCCAGTATACCCACATACCTGTCGATACAGAGGACGCCGCCGTGGTGCTTTTGGAATTCGGCAATGGGGCTATCGGAAGCCTGGTGGTGTCGCAGGTGTTTGCCGGGAAGAAAAACACCTGCGCAATCAAGGTCGCGGGGAGCAGATCCGCGGCCAGCTGGGATTCGGAAGACCTGAATAACCTCTCAATCGGATACCGGGACCGGGCCAACGCGGTGCTGGCGAAGGATCCCGCCCTGCTGCACCAGGGAGCGGCTGAAACCGTTTCCTATCCCAGCGGGCACATTGAGGGGTTCCCGGATGCGTTCAAACAGAATTTCAAGCAGTTTTACGCGAGCCTCGCGGGGGACGGCGGTTACGATTACGCGACAATTCAGGATGGCCTGAGGGAGATGGAGCTGTGCCAGGCGATTTTTGACAGCGCACGGTCCGGCCGCTGGGTGACCCTGACGGAGGAGACAACGATATGAAGCTGGGATTTCTTACCTCAATCCTTCAGGATTACAATTTTGAACAGGTCATGGATTTTGCCGGTGAAAACGGGTTCCAGTGCGTGGAGCTGGCGTGCTGGCCCCAGGGCAAGGCGGAGCGCCGGTATGCGGGCGTATGCCATCTGGATATTGCGAACCTGGACGCCGGCAAGGAGGCCTATGTAAAGGGGATTTGCCGGGAAAAGCAGGTGGAAATATCCTCCCTGGCCTTTTATCCGAACACGCTTGACCCGGATCTGGAAAAACGCAGGGCGAATATTGAGCACCTCCACCGGCTGATCGACGCGGCCCACCGGCTGGGAATCAATATGGTCTCCACCTTCATTGGACGGGACCAGCGTAAGACCACGGAGGAGAATTTGGAACTGTTTGCCCAGGTGTGGCCGGAGATTATCGGCTATGCGGAGCAAAAAAAGGTGCGTATTGCCATTGAGAACTGCCCCATGCTCTTTGGCCCGGACCAATGGCCCGGCGGGCAAAACCTCTTTTACTCCCCGGCGCTTTGGCGGAGTATGTTCGAGATCATCCCCAGCGGCTATTTCGGCATCAATTATGACCCATCCCACTTCGTCTGGCAGTTTATGGACTATATCCAGCCGATCTATGAGTTTAAAGATAGGATTTTCCACGTCCATGTAAAGGACATCAAGGTCTATCCAGAAAAATTAAACCAGGTTGGCGCGCTGGCCTACCCGCTGGACTTTATGGCCCCGAAGATTCCGGGATTGGGTGATGTGAATTGGTCAAAGTATATCTCCGCATTGACGGATATTGGCTATGACGGGCATATCTGCCTTGAGATTGAGGACCGCGCGTTTGAGGGCTCGGGACAGTCGGTGCTCAATTCGCTGATTCTGTCCAAGCGCTATATTGACCAGTACATGATCTGAGGAGCCGTACCAATAGCCTCGGCGCCCGTCTGTGCGGCCAAAATCACCGCTGGGACCAGGGCTTGCTTGAAAACAGCCGGCAGACCCGGCCGGAGAAATCCGGCCCGGCCGAGGGCGGGTCATACCGGCCGCGATAAAGGAGGTGTCCCGGTGTTGGACGTTAAAAAGATTACCAAAACGGTGATGATGGAAGGCGAACCGGTGGAGGTCGTCATGACGGAGATGATGCGCCCGAAAACGAAGGAGGAGCTTGCCGCCATGACCCCCGGGGAGCGGGAGCATTGCAAATTCCAGTCCGCCCTGAATACCCGTGTTTATGTGGCGGAGGAAGGGATTGTCTGCATGCAGGACCAGCCCGTGGCCATGCGGGATGGGGCGACCATATACGCAGATATTTACAGGCCGAAGGGGGAGGGCCGCTGGCCGCTGATTATTTCGTGGAGCTTTTACGGGAAGCGGCCCTTTGAAGGGCAGAGCGAGTGGCAGATCATGGGGGTTCCCCCGCAGACGGTATCCAACATGTCAAAGTTTGAGAGCCCGGATCCCGGCTATTGGTGCCGCAGGGGATATGCCGTGGCCAACGTGGACCCGCGGGGAATCGGCCATTCCGAAGGGGACTTCATCCAGTTTGGCTCCCAGGACGGCAGGGACGGTTATGATTTCATTGAATGGGCGGCGGAACAGCCCTGGTGCAGCGGCCGCTGCGCCCTGGCGGGCAATAGCTGCGTGGCGATGACGCAGTGGCGGATCGCCTCCCAGCAGCCGCCCCATCTGGTGTGCTTCGCGCCGTGGGAAGGGACCAGCGACATGTACCGGGAGTCGCTGTGCGAAGGGGGCATTCCGGCAAAATCCTTTGTGCAGCTGGTCATGTCCGACGCAGTGGGGCCCAACTATATTGACAACACCCCGATGAATTTGGAAAAGTACCCTTACATTGATTGCGCGTACTGGAGGGACAAGGACCCTGTATGGAAAAACATTCGGATTCCGGTATACGTGACCGCCTGCTGGAACCATTTTCACCTGCGCGGCTCCATCAACGGGTTCCGTAAGGTGAAGTCCACGAAAAAATGGCTGCGGGCACATCGGAATTTTGAATGGCCGGACGCGTACAGCAATGAAAACCTCCAGGATCTGGAGAAATTTTTTGCCCGGTATTTGAAGCTGGAACGAAACGGCTGGGAGCTGACGCCCAAGGTGCGCATTGAGGTGCAGGATGTTTATGACTTCAACTACCAGACCAACCGCCCGGAGGAGAGCTTCCCGCTGAAGCGCACGAAATACGAGCGGCTGTATCTCTGCGCGGCGGACGGTTCCATGGGGATTGAGCCGCCGGGGCAGGAGGCGTCGGTCAGCTATGACAGCGCCGCCGGGGAAGTGACGTTTGACTACCGTTTCCCGGAGGATACGGAGCTGACCGGCTATATGAAGCTGCGGCTTTATGTGGAGGCGCGGGGGCACGATGATATGGACCTGTTTGTCAACGTGCAGAAGCTGAGCACATCGGGAGAATTTCTGCCCATCACCCTGTTTGGCGAGCCGCACCCCGGCGTGTGGGGGAAAATGCGGGTGTCCAGACGGAAGCTGGACCCGGAGCTGTCCACCGAATACTGCCCGGTGCAGGCCCATACCTGCGACGAGAAGCTGAAGCCCGGCGAGATTGTGCCGGTGGACATCGAACTGGTGCCTACAAGCCGCTTCTGGCACAAGGGGCAGCAGCTCCGTGTACAGATATCCGGGAGGTATATCCGGGAAAACTGGTTCGAGCCGCTGATTTGGGACACAGACAACAAGGGGGAGCACGTGATCCATACCGGCGGGGAACGCCAGTCCTATTTACAGATCCCGGTGGTGCCACCCAGATTTCAGGATAGAGGCATCATAATCCGTTAATGGAAGGGAGAACAACCATGAACGAAATTTTGGAAAAAATCATCCGGCGCGCCGCGCCGATTTGGGGCGTGGCGGAGGAGAGCCTGGGCGCGGACACCACATTTGAAGAGATGGGCGCGAAATCCGCGCATATTTCTCAGATTACCACGTATCTGGAGGACGTATTTGACGTGGAAGTGCCGTATATGGGCTTCCGCCGCTGCAAGACGCTGGGCGAGGCCGCCCGGTTTGTGGCGGGGCTGCTGGAGGAGTGATGAAAACCGTTTTGGGGATTGGGACCGATATTTTGAAAAAAACACAGGTTCCTTCAGCACACCTCAAGAGGGACGACCCCTTTTTCCTGCGGGTTTACAGCAGGGCGGAGCAGGAGGAAGCGGACAGGCGCGGCTGCCGCGAGGACTATCTGCGGGGGCGGTTTTCAGGCAAGGAGGCCGTTTTTAAAGCGCTGCGCACCTGCGGGGACGCCGTGCGCTTCCATGAGATTGAGATATTGTCCGAACATGGCGGAATGCCCCGCGTAACCCTGCGCGGCCGGGCAAAGGAGCTTGCCCGGCAAAAGGGGATTGACGAAATTTTGATCTCGCTGTCCTGCGACGGCGATTACTGTCTGGCCTTTGCCCTGGCCCAGGGGGAGGGCGGCAATGGAACTGGGGAGGGAGTATGACACCGTTTATAGAGAAAATGGCCGGACGGGCCGCGCGCGCTCCAAAGCGGATCGCGTTCCCGGAGGCGGAGAATCCGGATATCCTGCGCACGGCACAGCTGGCGGCGGAGCAGGGGATGGGCCGGCCGGTGCTGCTGGGCAGCCCGGAGCGGATTGAGCCGCTGGCACGGAGCCTTGGCGTCAGCACGGAGAAATTCTCCTATTTCGATTACACAAGGGACAGCGCGCTGCGGCGGCTGGCGGGGGAATACTGCGCCGCCTTTTCAGACCTTTCCGAAAAGGCCGTGTTGCGAAAGGCAAAGGATCCGCTGCGGTGCGGGCTGCTTCTGCTGAAGCTGGGCCAGGTGGACTGCCTGGCGGCGGGGAAGGACTATTCCACCGGGGACGTGGTTTTCAACGCCATCAGCATCATCGGGCTGCGCCCCGGCGTGGAAGCGCCCTCCAGCATCGGCCTTGCGGATATTCCGGGATTTGCCGGCGGTGAGGACGGCATGCTGGCATTGGCCGACTGCGCGATAACAGTGCAGCCGGACGCAAAGGATCTGGCCGGCATCGCCGTGGCCTCCGCAGATACGGTCCGCCGCCTGCTGGGCTGGGAGCCGCGCGTTGCGCTGCTGGGGTTCTCCACCTGCGGCAGCGCGGAGCACCCGAGCCTGGAAGTGATCCGCCAGGGCGCCGCCATCGCCCGGGAGCTGTGCCCCGGGCTGAAGGTTGACGGAGAGTTCCAGCTTGACGCTGCCATACTTCCACCGGCTGCGGCGAAAAAGGTGGCGCGGCCAAGCGATGTGGCCGGGCGGGCAAATGTGCTGGTATTTCCCAATCTGCATGCGGGCAACATCGGGGTCAAGCTGATCCAGATCTTTGGGAGGGCCAACGCGTATGGGCCGATATTGCAGGGGTTTGCGCAGCCCATATGCGATTTTTCCCGCAGCGCGCCGGTGGACGAAATGCTGGGCAACGTGGCGATGCTGGTGGTCCGCGCCGGGGACAGAGGGGCGGATCTATGAAGATTTTTGTGGTCAATCCGGGCTCCACATCCACAAAGCTGGGCCTGTTTGAAAATGAACGGGCGGTGTTCCTGCAAACCGTCAGGCATGAGGCGGGGGAGCTGGAAAGATTTGCCGCGATATCGGACCAGCTCTCCTATCGGATGGCTGCGGTCCAGGCGCTGCTCCGGGAACGCAGGGCCGGCCTGGAGGGGACGGACGCCTTTGTGGGGCGGGGCGGCGGCCTGCTGCCCATGGAGGGCGGGACCTACATCATTGACCCGTTGCTGCTGGCCCATGCGCGGGACGGGGCCAACGGCGTACGGCATCCCGCGCAGCTTGGGCCGCAGATGGCGGCGCGGCTGGCGCGGCAGTATGGCGGGCAGGCCTTTGTGGTCAATCCGCCGGATGTGGACGAGCTGCAGGATGTGGCGCGGATGACGGGCATACGGGGCGTGTATCGGACGGTACACCTGCACGCGCTGAACCTGAAGGAGACGGCAATCCGCCACGCGACAGGGATGGGGCAGGCATATGAAGCCAGCAGCCTGATTGTCTGCCACATCGGCGGGGGCGTATCGGTCTCCGCCCACCGGGGGGGACGCATGATCGACGGCTTTGATATCGTGGGCGGCGAGGGACCGATGGCGCCCACGCGCTGCGGCGGGCTCTCGGCGGCGGAGCTGGTGGACTATGCCAAAGACCACACCGAGGCGGAGATCAAGGCGCTGTGCACAAAAACAGGGGGCTTTGTCAGCCACCTGGGCACCTCCGACGCGCAGGAGGTGCTGGCGCGCAGAAACCGGGGGGAGCCGGAGGCGGCCATGGTGTGGGACGCCATGGTGTACCAGGTCGGAAAGTGCATCGGGGCCATGGCCAGCGTCCTGCGGGGAAAGGTGGACGGAATCCTGCTGGGCGGCGGACTGGTGCATGCGCAGGAGTTGGTTGGGCAGCTTACCGAGATGTGCGGCTACATTGCGCCGGTATACGCCTATCCCGGAGAATTTGAAATGGAGGCAATGGCCGCCGGTGCGCTGCGGGTGCTGCGGGGAGAAGAGCGGGCCAAGAGGTATTCCGGCAAGCGGCGCTGGAACGGGTTTGCGTGGGAGGGGGAGAGACAATGAACCGTTTTTACGCGGGAAGCGAAATTGTGTTTGGACAGGGGGCGCTGGACGCGCTGCCGGGGCTGCTGTCGGAGTACCGGGCGCGGCGGGTCATGATAATCTGCGACCCGGGCGTCCGCGCGGCGGGCATAGCGGAGTTGGTGATTGAACAGGTGCGGCGGCAGATTGCCCACGTATTCGTATTTGACGGGGTGGCGCCCAACCCCACCAACGCGCTGGTGGAACAGACCGTGACCCAGGCGAAAGAGTTTGCCGCAGACCTGTTTGTGGCGGTGGGCGGCGGCAGCGGCATCGACCTGGCAAAGGCGGTCAGCCTTCGGATGACAAATCCCGGGCCAATCGGCCGCTATGGGGGGATGGGGCTGGTGGAAAAGGCCGGGCTGCCCCTGATCGCAGTCCCCACCACGGCGGGCACGTCGAGCGAAATCACCAATGTGTGCGCTTTGATCGACCAGGAAACGGTTACCAAATATGTTATCATTGACAATAAGATCACGCCGGATAGGGTGATTCTGGATCCGCTGCTGACAAAATCGCTGCCCCCCTCCGTGACGGCCGCCACAGGTATGGACGCCATAACCCACGCCATTGAGAGCTTTGTCTCCAATATGGCGACGCCGCTGACGGAGTACCACTCCCTGCGGGGGCTTCAGGTGCTGTATAAAAACCTTCCCCTGGCCTATGAGGACGGCGGCGACTTGGCGGCGCGGGAACAGATGATGCTGGGCTGCGCGATTGTGGGCTTTGGCTTCCTGAACGCGAACCTGGGGCTGGTGCATGGCATTGCCCACACCCTTTCCGCCCATTTCGGGCTGGCCCACGGGGCGGCGAACGCGGCGGTGCTTCCCTATGTGCTGGCCTTTAACGCCCCGACCTGCGGGGAGAAAATGATTGACATGGCAAAGGCGCTGGGACTCCCACTGTCCGGCGACAAGGGGAGGGACTCGCTGGCGCTGTCCGAGGAAATGGAGCGACTGGTCCGCCGGCTGAATATCCCCAGCTTGTCCCAGAGCGGGGTTTTGGAAAAGGATTTTGACATGCTGGCGGAGTGTGTGCTGCGGGAGCCGGTTTTGCAGTTTAACCCCAGGCAGGCAATCAAGAAAGGGGACGTGCTGGCAATTTTGCGGCGGGCGCTGTAAGAGCCTGTTTCATATCTTGAAGAATGCCGGATGACGAGAAATTTCCCGTTGGCGTTTTGAGAAATTTTAAACAGGCTCTAGGCTGGCGTAAAAGCGGAAATGGAGTGGATGATATGAAAAAAAGAATGGCGCTGTGTACCGCCATACCGGAGAAGCAGCTGGAGGAGATCGGGCGGTACTGCGACATTGCCGTCTGCGGAGAGCTGAAGCACGGCAAGGGGCGGGCGGAGGAGAAGACGACGCGGGAGGAGTGCATGGGCTGCGAGCTGGTGGTGCTGGGCGATGAGACGGCCCAGGCGGACACAATCCACGCGTGGGCCCGGAGCGGGATGAAATTCCTGGGCGTTGCGAAGGGGACGCCGGTGACAGTCTCCTTTGAAGCGCTGCGGGAGGAGGGGCTGTCCCTGTCCTATACGCCAGGCCGGAACGCGGTGGCCGTGGCGGAGTTCACCATTGGAATGATGATTTCCATCGCCCGCAGCTTGAGCTTGAGCAGCGCCGGGCTGTGGAGGGGGGAGCACCTGGGGGAGCCGGTGGGCGATATCTACCAGGTGCCCGATGTAAAAAATGTGATCTGGGGCCCGCTGGACGAGAAGCACCCATTCACGGATTATGGAATCGGCTTTGAGCTGTACGGGAAGGTGCTGGGCATCGCAGGCTATGGCGCCATTGGCCGCCAGGTGGCGCAGCGGGCGGCCGCCTTCGGAATGGAGGTGCTGGCGTACGACCCCTATTGCCCGGCGCAGGAGATGGAAAAGAACGGGGTGGCCTGTGCCGGCTTGGAGGAAATGCTGGGGCGCAGCGACATTGTCAGCATCCACCTGCCGGTGCTGCCCGCCACCCGGGGCATTGTTGACCGCACGTGGTTTGAAAAGATGAAGCCCAGCGCGTATCTGGTCAATACCGCCCGCGCGGCGGTTATCCACCAGCGCGACCTGGTGGAGGCGCTGGAAAGGGGCAGAATACGCGGCGCGGCGCTGGATGTGTTCTGGCAGGAGCCGCTTCCCGCAAACCATCCGCTGCTGAAAATGCGCAACGTGCTGCCGACGCCCCACATGGCGGGCCTGACCACGGACGTGGACGGGGGGTCGGGCAGAATTATGGCGGGGGAGATCCTGGCCTATCTGCGCGGCGAGCCCAGGAAGCACCTGTGGAAGCTGGAGTGACGGGGCGTTGGCGGTAGGATGCGGCTTGTCAAACACGTCCCATCAGAACCAAAGAAAACGGGAGGGAAACATGGAGCGGCAAACAGATTTACATGAGGAGCGGTTTCCAGGGCTGCGGCAGTACCCGAAGCTGTTCAGCCCGCTGCGCTTGGGGAATATCCGGCTGAAAAACCGGATCATCGCCGCGCCCACCAGCCCCAGCATGATTACCGCGCAGGGCCACTTCACATCGGAGATGATCGCCTATCTGGAGGAAAAGGCGCGCGGCGGCGCGGCGGTGGTGACTTACGGCGAAGCGATTGTGCACTCTGCCACCGGGAAATCCCACAACAAGCAGCTGCAGCTGGATTCGTTCGGCGTCCGGCAGGGATTGGCCCAGGCCGCCCGGGCAATCCATAACGGCGGCGCTCACGCCAACATACAGCTGTCCCACGGCGGAAAATATGGGGGCCTGGCCAGTGTCGGCGGGGATGTGGGCTGCTGCGCTGTGGCATACGGGCCCAGCGCGGAACGCACGCCGGCGGGAGAGGTGCGGGAAATGCCGGAGGCGCTGATCCGGGAGATCGTATGCGCGTATGGCGCGGCGGCAAAGCTGTGCAAGGAATGCGGCTTTGACATGGTGCAGGTTCACGCGGCCCACGGATGGCTTTTTTCCCAATTCCTCTCCCCGAAGCAAAACCGGCGCAGGGACGGGTTCGGCGGGCGCCTGGAAAACCGAGCCCGATTTTTGCTGATGGCGCTGGACGCGGTGCGCGCCGCGGTGGGGCCGGAGTTCCCAATTGAGATCCGGCTGTCCGGCGACGACCTGTCCCCCGAGGGGATGCCGCCGGAGGAGTGCCTTCAGGTTGCCAAGCTGGTGGAAGGCAAGGTGGACCTGATGAACATATCCTGCGGGAACCATGAGGACCCCGGCCTGTTCTGCCGCACGCACCCTTCCGCGTTTTATCCCAGGGGCGTCAACGTTTATTTGGCGGCCAGGGTTTGCCAGGCGGTTTCGTGCCCGGTGGCGTGCGTGGGCTCGCTCAACGATCCGGGCCAGATGGAGCGGATTTTGCAAGAGGGACAGGCGGATGTGGTGGAGCTGGGCAGGGCGCTGCTGGCAGACCCCATGCTGCCCCGCAAGGCGAAGGAGGGCAGGGCGGACGACATAACCCCGTGCCTGCGCTGCTATGAGTGCTTTGGGGAGACGGTGAAGTGTGAATCCGTCAAGTGCACCGTCAACCCCAGGATGGGGCAGCAGCTCACTGTGCCTGCCGGGATCGCCAAAGCCCCGGCATCCAAAAATGTCCTGGTGGCAGGGGGCGGCCCCGGCGGTATGCAGGCTGCGATTACTGCGGCGCGGCGGGGGCACAGGGTCACGCTGGTGGAAAGGTCCGGCAGGCTGGGCGGCAACCTGCTGCCGGCCGGAATGCCGGAGTTCAAAAAGGATCTGGAGGAATTCCGCCGGGTGCTGGTTCGCCGGGTTGGGCAGGCGGGGGTGAACGTCATCCTGAACCAATGCGTTGACAGCGCCTATGTCCGTGAGGCGGCCCCGGACGCGCTGGTGGTTGCGGTGGGGGCGAAGGAGCTGGCGCCGCCCATCCCGGGGATCGGGCTGCCTATTGTCAAAATGGCCGCTGCCGCCGAGTTGGAACCCGATGCGCTGGGGGAGAAGGTCGTCATCATCGGCGGAGGGCTGGTGGGCTGCGAGCTGGCCATATCGCTGCACCAGCGCGGAAAACGGTGTGTGGTGATCGAGATGAAGCCTGATGTGGCGAACGAGGCGAATCCCTTCTACCGGGGCGGGCTGATGCCCCAACTGGCACAGGCCGCAAAGCTCATGACCGGGACCGGCGTTTGCGAGGTCAGGGAGGACGGCGTTGTGTGCGATACGGGCGGCAGGCGGCAGTTTGTGGCGGCGGACAGCGTGGTGTGCGCCGTAGGGTTTCGCGCCCCCTACGGACTGGTGGACAGCCTTTGCGCGCAGGCGCCGGAGCACTACGTGGTGGGTGACTGCGCCAAGGCGGGGCAAATCTGCGACGCGGTCTCGGGAGGATACTTCGCGGCGCTGCAAATCTGACGCAGCCGGATATTTGGGAAGTACCTTTGCGTTCAAACGGAGAGAAGCACAGCCCGTCGGGATTATTCCCGGCGGGCTGTGCCGGTATTCCGGCCTTTATGCGTGGGGCCGCCGTCCGGCCCGGCGGGAGTGTATAAGAGAGGGAAGAGATAGCCAGATTCATGGTCAGAAAAAGGGAAACAAAATACTTCAATGGTTCCTCCTGAATATGGTTGCAGGTAGCGATTTATTAAAGTGTAAGAGGAATGCATGTACTTTATGAATTGTTCTTGAATTTTCCGAATGGGCAATGTAAAATAGTGTAACCAGATTCTTCCGGTAGAATACTGTTTTTTGGAGGCCAGGCATGGATATGACTTTCAGGCTGCAGGTGTTTGAGGGGCCGCTGGATCTTCTGCTTCACCTGCTGGAAAAGAATAAAGTAAATATTTATGATATTCCCATTGCGGAGATTACGAATCAGTATCTGGAGTATATCGCCGAGATGAAGCGCCAGGATCTGAATATTGTGAGCGAATTTCTGGTGATGGCCGCGACACTGATTGATATCAAGTCCAGGATGCTTCTGCCGGCGAAGGAGACGGAGGAGGAGGAAGCGGAGGATCCCAGGGCGGAGCTGGTGCAGCAGCTTCTGGAGTACAAGATGTACAAGTGTATGGCCAGTGAGCTTCGCGACCGTCAGGTCGATGCGGAGCGGGTGCTGTTCCGGGCGCAGGCGCTTCCGCCGGAGGTGGCGGATTATGAGCCGCCGGTGGACCTGGACGAGCTGGTGCAGGGGGTGACTCTGGCTAAGCTGAACGAGATTTTCAGGTCGGTCATGAAGAAACAGGTGGACCGGACAGATCCTGTCCGCTCAAAGTTCGGAAGGATTGAGAAAGAGGAGGTCTCTCTTTCGGAGAAGATGACCTATCTGGAGCAGTACAGCGCGGCGCATCACCGGTTCAGTTTCCGGAATCTTCTCGCGGCGCAGGCCGGAAAAATGGAAGTCATTGTCATGTTTCTGGCGGTTCTCGAGATGATGAAGCTCGGGAAGATCTGTATTTTTCAGGAGAGGACATTTGATGAGATTCAGATACAGTCGAAAATGGAGAGCATATGAGTAGAAAAAAGTATGAGGCGGCCATTGAGGCGATTCTCTTTACGATGGGGGGGTCTGTGGAGCTCGGGAAAATTGCGGAAGCGCTTGAGCTGGAAAAGGACGAGACAAAAAAGATAATAGACGGCATGATGCGGCGCTGCGGGGACGCCTCCAGCGGAGTGCAGATCATCGAACTTGACGGAGCCTATCAGATGTGCACCAAGGCAGAGCTGTATGAGTATCTGATCAGAATTGCCAGACAGCCAAAACGCCATGTACTGACCGACGTGCTTCTGGAGACGCTCTCGATAATCGCATACAAGCAGCCCGTCACGAAAATGGAGATCGAAAAAATCCGGGGGGTCTCCAGCGATCACGCGGTGAACAGGCTTGTGGAGTATAATCTGGTCTGTGAGCTGGGCAGGCTGGACGCGCCGGGCAGGCCTCTTTTGTTCGGAACGACGGAGGATTTTCTGCGAAGTTTCGGCGTGCAGTCGATCGACGAGCTTCCGGTCCCAAGCAGGGTACAGGTGGAAGAGTTCCGGCAGGAAGCGGAGGCAGAGATGAACCTTAAGCTGGGTATTTAGTTCTCGCCTTCCCTGCCGCGGCATATACATCAGTGAGACAACGATTCGGAGCATTATGTACAGACATTTCTTATCACTTCTTTTGATTGTTACCATCCTTTTACAGACACAGACAGCGGCGGCGTCCGCGTCCGGGGCGCCGCGGGAATCGGAGCTCTATGCAAAATCCGCTGTACTGATGGACGCTGCGTCCGGCCGGATTCTCTATGAAAAAAGCGGGCATACGGCGATGGCCAATGCCAGCACCACAAAGATTTTAACCTGCATTCTGGCACTGGAAACATGCGATACGGGCGCGCAGGTGGAAGTATCTTCCAACGCGGCCTCACAGCCCAGAGTGCGCCTGGGCATGAGTTCAGGGCAGAAATTTTATTTAAGAGACCTGCTCTATGGTCTGATGCTGGAGTCGTATAATGACTGTGCGGTCGCGATTGCGGAGCATATCGCGGTGACGACGGAGAGTTTTGCGGAGCTGATGAACGCGAAGGCAAAAGAAATCGGGTGTACTGACAGCCATTTTATCACGCCCAACGGCCTCGATGCCACCGACGCGGAAGGATTTCACCACACGACGGCGGCAGATCTGGCGCTGATTATGCGGTACTGTATCGGATTTTCCGAAAAATCCGGTGAATTTCTTGAAATTACGCGGACACAGCAGTATACATTTTCGGATGTGGATGAAAAAGATACCTACAGCTGCAATAATCACAACGCATTTCTGGGGATGATGGACGGCGCGCTTTCCGGAAAGACCGGATTTACCGGAACGGCCGGATACTGCTATGTCGGCGCACTGAGAAGGGATGACAGAACCTATATTGTGGCGCTGCTTGCCTGCGGGTGGCCCAATAACAAGACTTACAAGTGGGCGGATACGAAAAAACTGATGAATTACGGGCTGGAGCATTTTACCACGCAGAAGCTGGATGAGCTGCCTCCTGATGCCGCAGAGCTGACGCCTGTTCCGGTGGAGGACGGGGCGGGAGGAGCGATCGGGGAGAAGACGCTGGTGGAGCCCCGCCTGGAGGAGCCACGTGGAATGGACGCGCTGCTCGTGGCCGAGGGGGAGGAGATCGCGATACGTTATGAGCTGGCCGCAAAACTGTATGCGCCGGTGAGGGAGGGGGATTATATCGGGAAAATTACTTATCTGCTGGGGGATGAGGTACTGCGGGAGTGCAGGGTGAGTGCTGCCGGTTCCGTCGAAAAAATTGATTTTTTCTGGTGCCTTGAGCGGGTGCTTGAGAAGGTGTGGATTGCATAAAGGTGTTTAGGACCGTCGGCGGAGAAGCAAAAGTAAAAAGGTTTTTTGGAGGAGATTATGGAACCAGAGAGAAATATGGCGGAAGAGGCGCTGCTTAAAGCCGCAGAATCCAACCCCGGGGCATGGGTGGACCATTCGCGTTATGTGGCAGAGGCCTGCAGAAATATAGCGTTATCCTGTAAAGATCTGTCTGCGGACCGGGCTTATATCCTGGGGCTTTTACATGACATCGGGCGATATGCGGGGGTGAGTTCTGAAAAGCATCTGATAGACGGCTATCGTTACTGTATGGAACGGGGCTGGGAAAAAGCGGGACAGATCTGCATTTCCCACGCATTTATGATACAGGATATCACGACCTCGATCGGCACTTTTGATGTGAGCGGGGAGGATTACCTGTTTATGAAAGAATTTGTCGCGAACGCCGTCTATGATGACTATGACCGTCTTGTGCAGCTGTGCGATTCGCTGGCGCTGCCGACAGGCTTCTGTCTGCTGGAAAAACGGTTTGTGGATGTGACCATACGCTACGGGGTTCATCCGGCGACGGTGGACCGCTGGAAAAAGATAATGGAGATCAAAGAATTGTTTGACCGGAAAGCCGGCTGTTCTGTGTACAGTCTTCTTCCAGGGATTGTGGAAAACAGTCTGCGCTGATGCGTCCGAGCCTGTGATGTGAGTGCGCGGCGCATCATGTCCGGGCGGACATTGCGGAAGCTTTTGTGCAAATGCCGCCCGGCAGCCGCGCCGGTCACGATGCTTTCGTCACAGGAACGGGCAGGCTGTTGGACGCACGGCTGGACACTCTGCCGTTTCCGCTCACCTTTGCGTAGGCCACAACGTACACGTAATAGGTCCCCGCGGGGACGTCTTTGAGGGAGAACGTCCCGGATCCTGTATTTTTTCCGATGGTGGTGCGGTATGCATCGCCGTAATCCGTGGGAACCAGCCAGATGACGTATCCGCTGGCTTTTGTAACTTTTTTCCAGGAGACTTTGAGCGTATCTTTTTTGCCGGTTTTTGCGCTGGTAAGTGTCGGCGCTTTCGGCGTGATGGAGAAAGAGAGCGTCCGCGGGCGCTGGTTTTTGTAAGCGCCTTTAAAGGTGATTTTTATGGTATAATACCCCATTGCCTTTGGTGTTTTTTTCTTAAAAGTGCCCCCGACGGTCTGGCCGTAAGTGACCGTATACTTTTTGGGGGAGACATCCAGGCCGCCTTTTTTTACGGAAACCTTCGGCTTTATGGTTTTTCCCGTGTAGGCATAGGTGGTATTTGCCAGAGATACAAAGATGGCTCCGCCGTTGTCCGCTTCGGCTTCGGTGTCCGCCAGCCGCATCTGCGCCGTGGCGGAAGCATTCTCCCGCGCAGCCGTCGCGAAAGCAGGAGCATCTGCAGCCGCAAAGGGCGCTGTGTCCACGGAGTTCTCCTGCGCGGCCGTCGCGAAAGCCTTTTCGTCAGGAGCCGCAAAGGGCGCTGTGTCCACGGAGTTCTTCTGCGAGGCCGTCGCGAAAGCCTTTGCGTCAGCAGCCGCAAAGGCCGCTGTGTGCGCGGGATTCACGGAAACGGCGCTGCCGTCAGGCGCCGCAGCGGCGGACGTCACCGGCTGAAACAGCATTGCGGCACAGAGCGTGACCGCAGCCAGTCTTTTTCTGAAATTTTTTCTGAAATGGAGATCAGGATTCATTTTTCGCCTCATTTCTGCACGGTTTTCGTTGTGCAAGGTTCTGTATGTTGATAAAAAACTTCTGACAGATCTATAGTAAAGAATGTGGGGCTGGTCTGTCAATATGCGCATTTATAAAATTGTGGTCTTCCGGTTATTTTTTTGCAAAACAGGGAGAAAAGTTACGCGTGGAAAGGGATGAGGGTACAGAATCTGTGGATTACCCGGAAAGACTGTGCTAAGATGAATCTGAGGATATTTCAGAAATGACTGACAAAGGCAGAGCCATGAATTTTGCAGGGCCAGCCGGAATGATCTGCTTTGCCGGAAAAATATGAGAAAAAGGGGGATACTTTTATGCGGATGTATGATCTGATTCAGAAAAAGAAAAGAGGGGACGAACTGACCGGGGAGGAAATCCGGTATATGATCGCCGGGTTTACCGACGGGACGATTCCGGATTACCAGATGTCTGCGATGACGATGGCGATCTGCTTTCAGGGGATGAACAGCCGGGAGACGGCGGATCTGACGCTCGCAATGAGGGACAGCGGGGATGTTCTGGATCTGTCCGGAATCCGCGGGATCAAGGTGGATAAGCACAGTACCGGCGGCGTGGGGGATAAGACGTCCCTGGCGCTGACACCTGTGATCGCGGCGCTGGGCGT
>OFFG01000958.1_pt1 | contig 19897 bp, 15 predicted proteins | sample 1521331 | NCBI WGS metagenome assembly OFFG01 (sample SAMEA3504129, study PRJEB24116) | mouse gut metagenome | biome: mouse gut; feature: mouse-associated habitat; material: faeces | place: Denmark | collected 2011 | reverse complement strand
ACGGTTCGGGAACTTATGCGACAGGGGCACAGGTTGTCATCAGTGCCGCCAGCCCTGCGGAAGGCCAGGAGTTCAGCGACTGGTCCGTAAGCCCCGCAGAGACGGTTGTGGCGGACAAAAACCGCTCCACTACGATTTTAACCATGCCGGATCAGGATGTGGCGGCGATTGCCAATTATAAGGCTAAGAGTAGTTCCGGGAACAATCAGGGAGGCAATACCGGTTCCGGAAATACGACCGGTTCTTCAAATACGTCCAACAACCTGCATACGCTGACGGTGAAGGGCGGGAGCGGTTCCGGCAGTTATGCGCCGGGCGAGCAGATTATCGTTACTGCGGATAAGCCGGCAAAAGGGCAGGTGTTCAGCAGCTGGACAGTCAGCCCGTCAAGCACTACGGTTACGGATAAGACGCTTTCTTCCATTGCCGTTACCATGCCGAATTATGATGTGGCCCTGATCGCCAACTATAAGGCCAGCGGTTCCGGCGGATCCAGCAGTTCCGGGACGGGGAATACGGCAAGCAGCAACACAAACCGGCCGGGCGGAAGCACCGGAACCGTGAATAAAGGCGGCAATACCGTTATTATCGATAAGAATGGTTTTTCCAACACACGGGTGGTATCCGCGACCGTAAACGGTTCTTCCGACAACTTTACCATTAAGGTGACGGAGAGCAGTGAAGCGACGGAAGCCGTTCTCAGAGCGCTGTTGGCCGAGTACGGAAATATTGACAACATTAAGTATTTCCCCATGGATATCTCGCTGTATGATTCCACTGGTAAAAACAAGATTACGGATACAACGGGCCTGTCCGTGAGCATTACGCTGCCGCTGCCGGATTCTCTGATTCCTTACGCAGGGAATAATAAGGTGGCCGGCGTGGTGAATGACAAACTGGATAAGCTGGCGCCGAAGTTCACCACCATCAACGGTGTGTCCTGTATTACCTTTACGGCAGAGCATTTTTCACCTTATGTGATCTATGCGAACCTGAACAGCCTGTCAGAGGGAGGCGGAGCGGTTGACTCCACACCTAAGACCGGCGACGGCATTCACCCTAAGTGGTTCCTGTCTATCGGCCTGGCATGTCTATCCTTTGTCTTCTTTATGCAGAAGGATGGCGGAAAGAGCAGGAAGAAGCAGAAGGTCAAAGCGAGGGCATAAATGCACAGAGAGCAGAAAGCCGGAGCAAGGGCATAAATGCAGAGAGGCAGGAAGCCAGAGCAGGAGACAAAAAAGTTAGAGTAAAGGCAAAAATATGAAGAGGAAAAAGCGTAATTGGGGTGTCTTGATGATAGCCACGGCACTGATAATCATGCAGCTTCCTGTATCGGAGGCAGATGCGGCAACATCTGCTTCCGATTTTAAAATGGAGGGAAGTGCGCTTGTAAGGTATCGTGGAAACGAGAAAAATGTCTCTATTCCGGATACGGTTCAGGTGATCCGCGAGGGGGCCTTTGAGGAGAATGACAACGTCGAACTGGTGGTGGTTCCCAACTCCGTCAAGACCATTGAGTCCTATGCCTTCTGGGGATGCGACAGCCTGGACACAGTGGTTCTGGGCAATGGGCTGCGGGAGGTGGGAGATTATGCATTTGCAGGCTGTACAGGCCTGGAGCAGATGACCATTCCGTCCAATGTCAAATCCATCGGTATTCTGGCCTTCGGAGACTGCTATAATATGAAAAATATCAGCATTCCGGCGGAGACATCCAACATTCATGACACGGCTTTTGACGGCTGTTACCAGCTGACCATACACTGCGACCCGGGCAGCGCGGCAGATACCTTTGCGGCGGCATTCTATGAGCGTCAGAAAGAGATGCCGGAGAAGGAGGATGCCCCGGACAAGGGAGAACCTTCCATACCGGAGCCTTCCGGCACAGGGGAGCCCGCTGTCACGGAAGCGCCGCCCACCCAGGAACCTGTCCAGGAGACGGGTAATCTCCTGGGAAGCACCCATGTGGTGGGGAACAATGCGGTGGTTTTTGTGGACAATAAGCAGGAACGGGTATATGACGGAGACACATCCGCCGCTGTGAGAGAGAATCCTGGACTGACTGATCTTAGAGAGTTCGACTGGAACAGTGGTGTGCCCAAGTATACCATAGTTGACGGGACGTCGGTGGCCGACTGGGCTTACTATAAGAGAACGGACCTGGATTCCCTGGCCCTGCCGGAGGGAGTCCGCCAGATCGGGCAGTTCGCCTTTTCGAGGAGCGCTCTGAAGACGGTGGTACTGCCGGAGGGAGTGGAGGAGATTGCCTATGGGGCCTTCTACCACTGCGACGCTCTGGAGAGCGCGGTGATTCCTGCCACGGTCAGGAGCGTGGAACCAAAGGCATTTACCTATACTCCCTGGGTGGAGCGGTTCCTGAAGGGAGAGGCTGTGGAAGGCGCTTTGGGAGATTTTCTGATCAGCGGCGGCGTGCTGGTAGCTTACCGGGGAAATGCCCGTGAGCTGGTGATCCCGGAAGGGGTGCGTGTCATTGGGGCGGAAGTCTTCCAGGGGCATGAGGAGATTGAAAGCGTCTCCCTGCCTGAAAGCCTGCTGGTGGCAGGGGAGGGCGCCTTTGAGGGCTGTTCCCGGCTGAATCAGGTGAAATTTGGGCAGAATCTGCAGGAAATAAAAGACAGGGCGTTTTTCGGCACCGGCCTGCAGGGCAGTATTACGCTGCCGGCATCTCTGCAGAAACTGGGACTTTTCGCCTTTGGCAATATCGCGCTCGCCTATGAAGGGCAGGAGCCGGAACACACTCATGAGACTTCTGCCGCCAGGCTCTCCAATATGGCCTACAGAGGATATGAGAAAGATGCGACCCAGGTGGCAGGTGTCAAGGTGGAGGGACTGGAAGGTGCGGAGGCCTCCCTGGAGGGAGCGGACAGGAGCTATACTCTCACCATAGGGCAGCCGGAGGACGGCGCCGGAATGAAGGAGGCATGCCAGCGCACTTTTCAGGTGGAGCCGCCGGATGATATGGCAGTATACAGTCTGTCCCTGTCAGACGGGAGCGGGATTCCTTTGACAAAGCTTGGAAATCAGCCGCTGACCGTGGTGCTTCCTCTGCCTGAAGCTCTCAAAGGCCAGGAAGTGAAAGTTCTGGCTGTTGACAGGAACGGACAGTTGGATCTCCTTGAGGCAGAGCGTGTCCTGCTGGAGGGAGCGGAGGCAGTTCGGTTTGTGACCACTTCTCCTTCCGTGACCGGAGTTCTTGGGGTGGGACCGGCAGAGAGCCAGGAGGAACTTCTGGAGGTGAACGTGAAGATGGAAGCCCAGAGCGGGGCGCCTGTCAGGAGCCAGGGGTCCGCTGCCGACATGATGAAGTTGCTCTCCTGCGGCATTCTGCTGACGGCGGGAACGGTGCTGTGGGCAGGAAATGTCTCCAGGAACAGAAAAATTCGCAGATGAACAGGAATAAAATTCCGGCATACTATAGAAAGAAAGGTATGCCGGGATTTTTTATTATGCAGCGTGTGAGGGAAATGGTAGCGGGAAATGTCCGGGAGGGCCTGGACGGCAGGGGTGTCACTGTGGCGGTGCTCGACACGGGGGATTGTGTCACTTGGCTGTCATTTGCAAATCATGTTGACATAAATTTGCAGGAAGGGGTATAATGGGCTTGTAATTGTGTATTGACAGTATTCAGACAGTGAAGGCATAAGGGACAGTGAAGTGAAAGAGAAGCGGAAGGGGAGCAGAACGAATCAGGGAATTTCTCTGCTCCTTTCTATTATTATAGTGTTTTGTATCCTTGGGGCATTTGTATTTGCCGTGTCCCGGAAGATATCCAGGGAAATGTCGGAGTCGGCGGTTCAGAATCTCAATGAAAGCCTGGATCTGATAAAGAGTACCATTGAGGCGATCCTGAAAAAAGAGGCTGAGTTTCAGAAGCTGATGGCCCAGGAGGCCGCAGCGGCGAAGGATCCGCGTGAGTACGTCCTCTCCATTGAAGACAGTCAGACCATGGCCAGGATATCTCTGATATCCTCCGGGGAAAAGGAGGGCATTTCCCATAAGGGGGAAGTTTTCACGGAAGAAGGGCTGGATTTCTCCGCAGGAGGAACCGTGGACGGCCTGCCCATCTCCCAATCCTATCTGAACCATATGGGAACCTGGGCATATACTATAAAGTGTCCGGTGGAAAAGGAAGGCAGGGAGAGAGGGACGCTCTATGTGGAGTATGTCTACGACACCCTGGACCAGTCCCTGCCGGAGGGATTTTATAATGGCAGGGCCATGCTCTATGTTATGGACTCCAACAGTGAGCGGCTGGTGCTGAAACCCACAGGAATGGGAGAGCGGAGCGCAGGGCATCTGGATCTGAAAGACTTTTACCGGGCCAATAATATTCAGGAGCCCGGACTGCAGGAGGAAGTTGCCCAGTGCCTGGAACAGGGCCGGAAACTTATGTTTTACCATGACATCCGGGGCAAGAGCGCGTTGAACTATATGTGGCCTGTAAACGGCGGCACAGTGTACCTGATCGGCTATGTGCCGGTGGAAGCGATACAGCAGGAAGGCAGAACAGTAAACCACAATATTTATATCGTGGTCTTTGTGATGCTGGTGGCGTTTTTTCTGTGCTGTCTGATCTATTTCCTGAATCAGAGACAGCAGGAGAGGAGCCGCAGGGAGCGGGAGGCGGAAAGGGAGATCCACAATCAACATCTGGCGGAGGCGCTGCAGGCGGCTCAGGTGGCCAGCAGTTCCAAGACAACCTTTCTCTCAAATATGTCCCATGATATCCGGACTCCCATGAATGCGGTTCTGGGGTTTGCGGCGCTGCTTTCCAGGGAGGCGGAGAATCCGGACAAGGTGCGGGATTATACCAGGAAAATCATGGCCTCCGGTCAGCATCTTCTTGGTCTCATCAACGATATTCTGGATGTCTCCAAGATTGAGAGCGGGAAAATGGTGCTGTCCCTGGAGGAGTTTTCCCTCAGCGGCCTGGTCTCCTCCGTGGACGCCATGATCCGTCCTATGGCGGAGGGGAAGAGACAGAATTTTCATGTGGAAGTCACGGGCATCCGGCATGAGTACATGATGGGAGATGAGACAAGGCTCAGCCGGATTCTGATCAATCTGCTCTCCAATGGGGTGAAGTATACCCAGGAGGGCGGAGATATCTGGCTGCGGATCATTGGCTTGAAGCAGCGCTCCAGCCAGTTTGAGCGGCTCCGGATTGAGGTGGAGGACAATGGCTATGGAATGACGCCGGAGTATCTGAAAGTGATTTTTGACGCTTTCACCCGGGCGGAGAACAGTACCACCAACAAGGTTCAGGGCACGGGCCTGGGAATGGCCATCACGAAAAATATTGTGGAGCTCATGGGCGGGAGCATAGATGTCTTCAGCGAGGTGGGCAAAGGAAGCCTTTTCAGAGTGGAGCTGGAGTGCCGCATACCGGAGAGCCGGACAGACAGGCAGTTCTGGATGAAATGCGGTGTTTCCCGGATTCTGGCGGTGGCTCAGGACGCAGGTGTGCGAAGAGATATTGAAGTGCGCCTTATGGATGCGGGGGTTGTGGTGGACACGGCTTCCAGCGTGGAAGAGGCGGCGGCCCTGGTGCAGGAGAAGGGCCGGAAAGAGGAGAATTATCAGGTGCTTCTGATGGACTGGGAACTGCCGGGAATGAATGGGATCCAGGGGGCGGAACTGCTGCGGGAAAAGATGGGAGCCATGGTGCCGGTGCTGTTTTTAAAGGACGGCAATGGGGAGGCAGTGGAGGAGGCAGCCCGGATGGAACGGGCGGGAGTTCTCTCAAGGCCCTTCTTTGTGTCTGCTTTTCAGGAGAAGATCCTGGAGATGCAGGCGGGAGAAGGAGGGAAGACGGTGGCCCAGGCTGCGGAGAGCGGCAATCTGGAAGGGCTGCATTTTCTGGCGGCAGAGGACAATGAGATCAATGCGGAGATTCTGAGGGAGATTCTGGCCGTGGAGGGAGCGGACTGTGTGCTGGTGGAGAATGGTCAGATGGCTTTGGAGCGGTTCAGGGATGCCCGGGAAGGGGAATTTGACGCTATTCTCATGGATGTGCAGATGCCTGTGATGAACGGCTATGACGCCACAAGGGCCATTCGGGCCCTGGAGCGCAGGGATGCCGGTCAGATTCCTATTATCGCCATGACCGCAAATGCTTTTGCGGAGGATGAAAAGGAAGCTCTGGCGGCGGGCATGAATGTCCATCTGGCGAAACCCATCAATATTGAGCTGTTAAAAGAGGTTATTGTGCAGTATCTGAATAGAGGATAGGGATGTGAAAAGAGAGAGAAGAATCATCGGGACGGCTGCCGCATGCCTGGCCGGAGCCGTCCTGGCTGCCCTGACAGCCTGCGGGGCACAGGAGAATGGGGGGATGAACCTGATAGGTGCCGGGGAAGAGAATGCAAGGAGTGTCGTTCTGTTCAGTCCCATGGAGAAAACGGATCCCAATGCGGAAAATGCTGCCAGATCCGCCACGGACAAGACTGTTCTCATGGCGGAAAAACTGCTGGGAGTGGAGGTGAAGTATACCACCTATACGGCGGAGAATTACCAGGAGAGAACCTACGACCAGGTTGCCATTGACAGGATCCGCAGTGACATGGATGATATCTATCTGTTAAATCCGGATGTGATCCTGGCCATGGGGGAGGAAGGCCGGCTGGTGGACCTGTCAGGGCTTGAAAGCGCGGAGAATCTGAGGGAGGTGGTAAAGACAGCCAATGTAGTGGATGGAAAGCTGGTGGCCATTCCTCAGGAGGTGGTGGCATACGGCCTGTTCCTCAACAGGGATATGTTTGACCGGTACGGGATCAGGCTGCCTGAGACACCGGAGGATTTTCTGGAGTGCTGCAGGATATTTCAGGAAAATGGGATAGAGACCCCTGTGGGCGCAAACCGCTGGTGGCTGGAGACTTTTGTCTTTGCCCAGGCTTACGCTGATCTGTACAACGGAGAGAACACGGAGGCGGAGATTGCGGCTCTGAACAGCGGGGAGAGGAAGTACAGCGATTATATGCGGCCCGGATTTGAATTTCTGCAGGAACTTATCCGCCAGGGCTACATTGATCCAAAGGAAGCTCTGGTGAGAGAGGCCATTGAGGGGGAAGGAGCGGATTTTCTGGCACAGAAAACCCCCATTGTCATGGCCTACTGGGGGGCGGCCAACACGGAGACAGCCTACGGGGCGCCGGATTTTAAGATGCAGGTGATCGGTTTTCCCAGCAGCCGGGGCCAGATGCCGGTGATTCCCATGACAGGGTATGGCGTGGGAGTGGGGGCGGCGCACAGGGAGGATGCTCTGGATGTTCTGGAAGTGATGACTTCCGATGAGGCCCTGCAGGTTTATGCGGAGGCCAACAGGGTGATCTCCCCTTCCCGGAATGTGGAGGTGGAGTGTATTCCTGCACTGGAGCCTCTGTATGACAGAATAAAAGAGGATGTGTACGTTCTGGGGTCAAATGCAGGGATGAAGCTGGAACAGTGGGGGAATGTCTGCCAGCTGGTGAGAATGCTCCTGGGAGGAACCACTGTGGATGAGTGTATGGCGGAACTGGATCGGCTGCAGGAGGAAACACTGGAAAAGTAAACTTTGGTGTCTGTGACAGCAGAATGACACCAGAGGGAATAGGCAGGCACCCGGATCTGGAGGGCAGGGCTCTGTGCTTCCGGGATTTTGTGGAGTACAGAAGGGCAGTGTATGACGATAATGGGCATGGTACTCATGTGTGCGGAATTCTCTGCGGCAGCGGCAGACTTTCGGCGGGAAGATACCGGGGACTGGCTCCGGGGGCGGGTCTGGTGGTGGGAAAGGTTCTGGATGAGAGCGGGGACGGCTCCACGGAGATCATGCTTGAGGCCATGGATTGGATTCTCCGGGCCAGGGAGAGCTACCGCATAAGGATCTTAAATATCTCTGTGGGAATAGGTACTTTAGGGGAGGTCCGGAAGCAGGACGCGCTGCACAGAAAAATAGAGGAGATCTGGGACAGCGGCATTCTGGTGGTGTGCGCGGCAGGAAATAAGGGGCCGGGGGACGGAACCATCTCTTCTATAGGAGGAAGCAAGGTGGTGACGGTGGGATGCCATGACGGGAGCTATGCCAGGGATAACCCGGGCAGATGTGAGGTCTACTCTGGCAGGGGAGTCCCGGGGAGCCTTGTCCGCAAGCCAGACCTGGTGGCGCCGGGGACGGATATCATTTCCTGCAATGTCCACTGCAGAAGCGGGAAAGGTGGATTCTGGAATGCCTATGTGCCCAAAAGCGGCACTTCCATGGCTACCCCTGTGGTGTCAGGGGCCGCGGCCCTGGCCTTTCAGGAAGAACCTGGCATGACCAACGAGGAGTGCAAGCAGAGACTGCAGTACTCTGCAGTGGATATGGGACTTCCCTGGAACCAGCAGGGATGGGGGATGGTGAATGTAGGAAGGCTTCTGAGCTAGTGTGCAAAGGGAGGATTTTCAGAGCGGCAGGGAGCCAAGTATCGGCAAAAGTTGAAACGGAGGAGAGAAGAAAATGTATGATTTAAAACCTTATCTGGAGACAATTGACAAGGTGGTGGCACAGGGACCTTTCACGGATACATGGGAGTCTCTGTCCCGGTATCAGGTGCCTGACTGGTACCAGGATGCCAAGTTCGGCATCTTTATCCACTGGGGAATTTACAGTGTGCCGGGGTTTGCCAGCGAATGGTATTCCCGGAACATGTACATAAAGGATTCCAGGGAGTACCAGCATCATATTGAGACCTATGGGGAGCATGCCAAATTCGGCTATAAGGATTTTATCCCCATGTTCACAGGGGACAAGTTCGACCCGGAGGAGTGGGCGGATCTGTTTGCCCAGGCAGGGGCGTCCTATGTGGTGCCGGTTGCGGAGCACCATGACGGGTTCCAGATGTATGACAGCGAGATTTCTCAGTGGAATGCGGCGCAGATGGGCCCAAAAAGGGACGTGCTGGGAGAGCTGAAGGAGAGCTGCCAGAAGAAGGGAATGCTGGTGGGCTGTTCCAGCCACCGGGTGGAGCACTGGTTTTTCATGGGCCACGGAAAGGAATTTGACAGCGACATCAAGGACCCCATGGAGAGGGGAGATTTCTACTGGCCTTCCATGAAGGAGCCGGAGGATCATTTTGACCTGTTCAGCGAGCCTTTTCCCACGGAGGAATATCTTCAGGACTGGCTGGTGCGCTGCTGTGAGCTGGTGGACAAGTACCGGCCCAGGATCCTTTATTTTGACTGGTGGATTCAGCACAGCGCCGTAAAACCTTATCTGAGAAAATTTACCGCCTACTATTACAACCGTGCGGCAGAGTGGGGAACCGGCGCGGTGATCAATTACAAGCAGGATGCCTATCTGTTCGGCTGTGCGGTGCCCGATGTGGAGAGAGGGCAGTTTGCAGAGATGAAGCCCTATGTGTGGCAGACGGATACGGCCATAGGCCTGGGCTCCTGGGGGTACACAAAGGACAATGTGTTCCGTCCGGCGGAGGACATTCTCTGCGACCTGGTGGACATTGTGAGCAAGAACGGCAGGCTGATGCTGAATGTGGGCCCCAGGCCGGACGGCACCATCACGGAGGAGGAGAGGGAGGTACTGCTGCGGATCGGCGGCTGGCTGAAGATAAACGGCGAGGCAGTCAACGGGGCCAGGGTCTGGAGAAAATTCGGGGAAGGTCCCACCCAGATTGTGGAGGGGCAGTTCTCGGACGGCATCAAGAAGAACTTTACCTCCGAGGACTTCCGCTTTACCACGGCGGAGGGATATCTGTACGCTTTTGTGCTGAAGTGCAGTGAGGACGGGAAGTACTGTATCCGCTCCCTGGGTGTGCAGGATGCCTCCAAGCATGCCAATTTCCACGGCATTATTCAGAGCGTGGAGGTTCTGGGCAGCGACCAGGAGCCTCAGTGGAGCAGGGATCAGGAGGGACTGCATATCACAAGCAGCATGAAATCAAAGGATCCCATTGTATTTAAGATCAAGGTTGACTAAACAGAGGCGGATTGTTTCACTGTTTATGGAAGTTTTCAGGCAGATCGGATATCCTTAAGATTTCAGAAAATGATTGACACATGCCGTATAAATGTATACAATGATACAGGTATTGGAGAAGCTGTGAGACCTGGAAATGGAGATAAGATGAGTCGTTACGATGGAAGGCATGAGCCTGTGGAAAATTATTCCATGCGCAGCCGGGTATTCAACAGGCTGCGGGAGGATATTTTAAACGGGCGGTATGCAGAGCATGAGGAACTGCGGGAAGTGACAATCGGGGATGAGATGGGAGTCAGCCGCACGCCGGTGCGGGAAGCTTTCCGGCAGTTGGAGCTGGAGGGCCTGATTACGATCGTGCCCAATAAAGGGGCATATGTCACCGGAATCACGGAGAAGGACGTAAAGGATATCTATATGATACGCTCCCTCCTGGAGGGGCTCTGCGCCAGGTGGGCAACGGAACATATTACCAAAGAGCAGCTGCACGAGATGGAGGAAAATGTATTTCGTGCGCAGTTTTACGCAAAGAAGGGATTTATGGAAGAACTGGCGGCGCTTGACAACCAGTTTCATGAGATCATGTATGAGGCCTGTGACAGCAAGCTTCTGGAGCACCATCTGAGGGATTTTCACCAGTATGTGCTGCGGGTGAGAAGGAAGACGCTGGCCAAGGCTGCCAGGGGAATACAGTCGAACAAAGAGCACAGGGCCATTATGGAGGCCATCAAGGCAGGGGACGGGGATCTGGCGGAACAGCTGGCCCACCAGCATATGATAAACGCATATGACAATATGGTGCAGAACGGGCTCCATGAAGCCTACACCACAGAAGAGGAAGATACTTAGCACAGACCCACTCAGGACGGGAACAGGAGGATGAAGATGGAAAAGATCAAAATGGCAACGCCCCTTGTGGAGATGGACGGGGACGAGATGACCAGGATTCTCTGGCAGATGATCAAGGAGGAGCTACTGCTCCCTTACATAGACCTGCGGACGGAGTACTATGATCTGGGACTTGAGAACAGGAATGCCACCGACGACCAGGTGACGGTGGATTCTGCCAATGCCACTCTGAAGCATGGGGTGGCGGTGAAATGTGCCACCATTACTCCCAATGGCGCCAGGATGCAGGAGTACAGCCTGAAGGAAATGTGGAAGAGCCCCAACGGCACCATCCGGGCCATTCTGGACGGCACTGTATTCCGGTCCCCCATTCTGGTCAGGGGGATTGTGCCCTACGTGAAGAACTGGACAAAGCCCATCACCATTGCCCGCCATGCATACGGGGATGTCTATAAAAATGCGGAGATGAAGGTGCCGGGCCCGGGCAGGGCGGAGCTTGTGTTTACGGCGGAGGACGGCACCCAGACAAGGGAACTGATCCATGAGTTTACAGGGGCCGGTATTCTCCAGGGCATTCACAACACGGAGAAATCCATTGGCAGTTTTGCCAGATCCTGTTTCGCCTATGCCATAGACACAAAGCAGGATCTGTGGTTTTCCACCAAGGATACCATCTCCAAGAAGTATGACCATACCTTTAAGGATATTTTCCAGGAGATCTATGACAGAGAGTACAGGGCGGAGTTTGAGAGGCTGGGCATTGAATACTTCTACACGCTGATAGACGATGCGGTGGCCAGGGTGATCCGTTCGGAGGGCGGGTTTATCTGGGCGTGCAAAAACTACGACGGGGATGTCATGTCCGATATGGTGGCCACGGCCTATGGGGATCTTTCCATGATGACTTCCGTGCTGGTGTCCCCCAGCGGGGTCTATGAGTATGAGGCCGCCCACGGCACGGTGCAGCGGCACTACTACAGGCACCTGAAAGGGGAGGAGACTTCCACCAACTCCATAGCCACCATTTTCGCCTGGACCGGCGCCCTGAAGAAAAGAGGGGAACTGGACGGCATAGAGGAACTGGTGTCTTTTGCGGAAAAGCTGGAGCAGGCCTGTGTTAAGACGGTGGAGGAGGGGAAGATGACAAAGAGCCTTTCTCTGATTTCCACCTGCCCCAACCCGGTGATTCTCAACAGTCTTGACTTTATCAAGGCCATTCGCAGCACGCTGGACAGTCTGCTGGCATAATCTGCAGCAGTTTAGCATCTTTCTGAGCTGCTGGCATAATCTGGCCTGGAGATAAAAAATTCCCCTGGCTGCCGCCTTGGATTTGGAAGGCGCAGCCGGGGGAATTTTATTTGTGGGGTCCATGATCCTGGCGGACGCCGGGGATTGACTTTGACGCCTGCGGCAGGCGGGACTGATTTACTCTGCGAGAGTTTCCCACTGCTCATAGAGCTGTTCCAGCTCCGATTTTAAAGAGGACAGTTCCACCGCCAGATCCTGGAGCTTTAAGGCCTGGGTGGCCACGGCAGGATCGCACATCTGTGAGTTGACCTCCTCAATGCGTGTCTCCAGGGAGGCGATTTTTTCTTCGCATTTCTTCAGATCATTTTCTTTTTTGCGCTGCCTTGCCTGCTCCTCCTTTTTGGCCATCCAGTCCTGTTTGTTTCCTGTGGAGGAGGCAGAAGGATCCATGCCGCCGGAAGGGGCAGGAGCGGAACCCTCAACCGCCGGGGAGGCGTTGACAGCCGCCATGACAGTGTCATGCTTTTCCAGGTAATAGTCGTAATTTCCGATATAGTTTACAAATTTATGTTCCGCCAGGTCCAGAATTCTGTGGGCCGTTTTGTTGATAAAATAGCGGTCATGGGAGACATACAGGACGGTGCCCTCATAGCTGTTGACGGCGTCCTCCAGGATTTCCTTGGACACTATGTCCAGGTGGTTGGTGGGCTCGTCCAATATGAGGAAATTGGCGTTGCCCAGCATAAGCTTGGCCAGGGAGACCCGGCCCCGCTCTCCGCCGCTTAAGTCTTCAATCCGCTTAAAGACGTCGTCTCCCGTAAAGAGGAAGGCCGCCAGGAGATTTCGGATCTCCGTGTTGTTCAGGGTGGGATAGTCGTCGGATATTTCCTCAAACAATGTCTTTTCCCCGTGAAGCACATGGTGTTCCTGGTCGTAGTATCCAATCTCCACATTTGTCCCCAGCCGGAAAGTTCCCCTGTCCTGGGGAAGCAGGCCGTTGAGGATTTTCAGCAGGGTGGTTTTGCCCGTGCCGTTGTCCCCGATTACAGCTACATGTTCTCCCCGTTTTATCTCAAAATCCACATGTTCAAAGAGGGTCAGGCTGCCAAAGGATTTTCCGAGATCCGACACCGTGAGCACGTCCACTCCGCTCTGTTTTCTGGGGGTGAGCTTTATGCGCATGTCCGCCCTGACCTGGGTGGGTTTCTCCAGAACTTCCATTTTCTCCAGCATTTTTTCACGGCTCTGGGCCCGTTTGATGGATTTTTCCCGGTTGAAGGAGCGCAGTTTTTCAATGACTTCCTCCTGGTGCCGGATCTCCCGCTGCTGATTCAGGTAGGCATGCATGGCGGCGGCGCGCAGCTGCTCTTTTTTTGCCGCATAGTCGGAGTAATTTCCTGTGAAAGTGGTGGCTCTGGTCTGATCCAGTTCCACGATTTTGCCCGCAATGCGGTTGAGGAAATAGCGGTCATGGGAGACAATGAGCACGGCGCCTTTGTAATTGAGCAGGTAGGTCTCCAGCCAGGCGATGGAGCCCATGTCCAGGTGATTGGTGGGCTCGTCCAGGATGATCAGGTCCGGTTTCAGCAGCAGGAGTTTGCTCAGGGCAACTCTGGTTTTCTGTCCCCCGGAGAGGGTGGACACAGGTTTTTCAAATTCCGTCTCTGTAAATCCCAGACCTTTCAGCACGCCTGTGATCTCGCTTTTGTAGGCATAGCCGCCGTCCCGCTCAAAAGAGTGGGTCAGCTGGTCATACTGTTTCATAAGTGAGTCCAGATCTTTGCCCTCTGCAGACTGCATGGCGGCCTCGCACTGCCGGATGCGGTGCTCCAGGTCAATCAGGTTCTGCTTTACGGATAAAAGTTCCTCATAGATGGTGCTTTCCGTGTCCAGGGCGCCGTCCTGGGCCAGGTAGCCCATGGTTTTTCCCCTGGAGAGTGTCACCGTCCCGCTGTCAGGGACGGACTCTCCCACAATGATGCGCAGCAGGGTGGTCTTGCCTGCGCCGTTGATTCCAACAATGGCTGCTTTTTCATTGTCTTCTATATGAAAGCTGATATTTTCCAACACTTTATTTTCCACAAAGGATTTGGATATGTTCTGGCAGGACAGTATCATTTTTGTGCACCTCGTATCAGATTTTTCTTTTTTATACATTTTACTGTGGATGAAAAGAACTGTCAATGCAGAAGTTTCCAACAGTTCCGTGCCTTATCTGAACCGTTATCCCGGGATACAGATCGGATACGGTTATGATACGTTTTGGAGGCTGTCAGGATACGGAGAGGCTGTAAGGTGTGTACATGCTTTTGTATTGTATTCCTTCGGGGGGCAGGCCGGAACTTTGTTCTGCACAGTACCTCTGGGGATGAAAACAGGGTATAAATCAGAGTCAGGAGGGAAAAAGTTGAAAAAATCGAAAGTAAATCAGCTGAAACAATGTATTGCCGGGGTGCTCTGTGGGGCTCTGGCCATAGGACTGCTGGGCGGATGCGCCAAAGAAGGGGGGCAGGATATTCAGCCGGAGGAGCCGGTCAAGGGAAGGTATGTGGAGGAGAGGGCAGAACTGCCCCAGGAACTGGGGGACTGGGATATCCGGCAGCTCTTTACAGCGGAGGATAAGCTTTGCATTCTGGCCGCCGGGCAGAAGGAGGGAAAAGTCAGGCTGGGTCAGTGGGAACAGCAGGAGGGAGGATTTGTGGAAGTGACCCGGGACTGGCTTAAAAGCCTGGAACTGGACTGCGGAACCTGGCTGGAGGTGCAGATGGCCCAGGCGGGGGACGGCACCCAGTATCTGCTTGCAGGATACACGGTCACAGGGGAGGAGAACTATAAATGCCATCTCTGGAGGGAGGAAGGGACCCAGGCGTTGGAGATAACCCCAGAGGAATGGAAGGTCCAGGATGAACAGTGGGGAGGCTATGAGATGATACAGGGGATTGGGGTTCTGGAGGACGGAACTCTGGCAGCGCTCTCTTATACTTCCCTGATCCTCTTGGACGGAAAGGATGGAAGGATACTGGAGAGCAGCGAGGCGTCCGGCAGTGAGAAGATGGACACGGCCGGGGATGTGGTCTGTCTGAGCTATACCAGAGGATTTGCAGCGGAACTGGAGCTGCGGGCCGGGGGGCGCAGTCAGGGGGCTGTGAAGGCCCTTCTGCCTCTGGAGGGATCCGGCGGTGTGTATTTCAGCATTATGAAGGACAGGACTCTGGTGGCTGCAGGAACGGAAGGAATCTTCCGGGGCCTCAGCAGGGAAGGGGAATATGAGTGGGAGAAGCTGCTGTCGGGGCAGGAGACGGATTTTTCCCTTACGGATCGCTGGTGTACCGGGCTGACAGCCTTCCCGGACGGCAGAATCTATGCCCTGTTCCAGCTGTCGGAGGGAGGCACGGAGCTGAAAAAATATGAGTACGATCCGGAGGCGGTGATAGAGGTGACGCAGGAACTGAAGCTCTATTCCGTCTATGAGAGTTCCAGACTCCGGCAGGCGGCGGTGATGTACCACAAAGAGCATCCGGAGACAGTGATCACCATAGACTATGTATACCCCCAATATTATTATGAGGAGACAGACTATAATGCGGTTTATCAGGAACTGAACACTATGCTCATGGGGGAGAATGCGCCGGATATTCTGGTTATGGATCACCTGGATGTGGACTCCTATGGGGGAAAAGGACTGCTGGCGGACATCAGCGACGTGGTGGGGCCCATGGAGGAGAGCGGTGAACTTCTGGCCAATGTAACCGGAGCCTATAAGCAGGAAGACGGGAAACGGTATGTGGTGCCTATGGAATTTGGCATGAGCCTTGCCCTGGGAAGGGACATTGGGGCGGAGGACATGAAATCTCTGGCATCTCTGGCGGCGTTTCTATCCGGGCAGGAGTACAGCTACCTGGGGCCTCAGACTGTGGAGGAACTGGTGGACAAATTTTATCCCAGCTTCTGCCGGGAACTGGTCAAGGACAAAGCTCTGGACCGGGAAGCGCTGGGCAGAAACATGGAGTATCTGAAGTGTGTTGCGGACAACAGTGGTCTGGCGGCTTCTCGGGGAAAGAACGAGAGGGGCTACAATATGTGGGATTTGGCCTCCGGCGCGAAGCTTGCTTTTGACGAAGGAAAAGGATTCCAGAACTGTATGGCGCCCTTGGCCATTGCGGCGTATATTCAGGGGGAATTTACTGCCTTCGGGGACTGCTTTACCCCCATTTCCCTCATGGGGATTTGCAGCAAGAGCAAGTATATGGAGACGGCAAAGGATTTTCTGCGCTATGTGCTGTCGGAGGAGATACAGGGCACAGATTTATACAGCGGATTTCCGGTGAACAGCGCGGCTCTGGAGAAACAGAAGACGGCGGACCGCTCCCAGGCGGAGGCAGAGACTTCCATTGAAGTCGACGGCGGCGAGATAAATTTTGTGATCAAGGATTTTTCTCCGGAGGCGGCGGAGAAACTGGCGGCGGAGTGCCGGGGGCTGTCAGGTCCCATAAAGGAGGACGGCAAGATCCGGGAGGTGCTGATAGAATTCCTGGGGGGATATCTAGAGGGCACCCAGTCCAAAGAAGACACCATTCAGATGGTGGAGGAGGCTCTGAAGATGTATCTGGCAGAGTGAATTTCCTCCGTGGGTAAAAACCTCGCAGCTGTGACAAAAACTCTTCTGGCGGCGGACCGCTCCCGTGAGAAATGATTTGACAGAAAATTCACAATTTGCTATGATGAATACAGCGGCGCAGTGACTGCGCACTGGCAGGGGAGGGACTGACCGTGGAAGAGAAGGAAATTTCACAGGCTGTCATCGGGCGGCTGCCCAGGTACTTCCGCTATCTGGGGGAACTGAAGGATGAAGGCGTGGAGAGAATCTCCTCCCAGGATCTGAGTGAACTGATGAAAGTGACGGCTTCCCAGATACGTCAGGACTTTAACAATTTCGGGGGCTTCGGCCAGCAGGGCTACGGTTACAATGTGGAGTACCTGTACAAAGAGATTGGAAAGATCCTGGGCCTGGATGTGCAGCACAATTTTATCATTGTGGGGGCCGGGAATCTGGGGCGCGCCCTGGGGAACTATACCAATTTTGAGAGGCGGGGATTTTATTTCCGGGGAATGTTTGATCAGGATCCGGAACTTGTGGGCAGGAAGGTGCGGAATGTGCAGGTGAGGCCCATGGAAGAAATGGAGGAATTCATCGGAGATAATGAGATTGACATGGCGGTGCTGGCCATTCCCAAAGCCGGCGCTGTGCCGGTGGCGGAAAGGCTTTCCCGCACCAGTATCCGGGCTATATGGAATTTTGCCCATGTGGATTTGAATCTTCCGGAAAGGATACAGGTGGAAAATGTACATCTCTCCGACAGTCTCATGCGGTTGTCCTACAATATTGACCGATATAGAAAGGAACAGGAAGGCAGCTGATGGAAGGGCAGTGTCAGGCAGGAGGTGTACGGAGGATATGAGTGAAATGGGGGACGGGAAGCGCCAGGAGATTTTTTCCCAGGCTCTTAAGGGCAAGAGGATACCAATACTCACCCTGGACAATAAGTGGTATCAGTTATTGACGGAGGAGTCCAGGGCGGCGGTGTCCGGCCTGGAGGAGGAACTGAACGGACTTTTAAAGCAGCAGGGCAGGCTGAATACGGAAATCAAGGAGATTAAGAGGGTAAAGAAGAAACTCATGGGGGAGATCGTCTCCCTGGCGGACGAGGCCGTTCAGGAAGGGGATGCGGCGGCGGAGCAGAAGATCGACCAGAATAAACGGCTGGTGGAGGAGTGCAATGAGAAGCTGGACGGGTACCAGGATGAGCTTCTGGATCTGCCCAAGCGGATCGAAGAGGTGAATTTTCAGCTGATGCTTGCCACCATGGAGTGCTGTTACGGCACCATGCAGGAGAATACGGAGGGGATCCAGGAGATCGCCCAGTGGGTGGCGGAGATCCGGATCGAGCTGAAAAAGCGTCTGATCAGAAAGCAGGAGATGGAGCAGAGGAACCGCAATATCTACTCCTACATGCACGATGTGTTCGGGGCCGAGGTGATAGAACTTTTTGACATGCGTTATAATCCGGAAGAATGATGCCGGAGAAGTGTGACAGGGGGACTGTCTGCAGGATTTTGCCTGCGGCAGTCCGTTTTTTGTGGGGCCCCGGGTATAAAGCGGGGCGGGCAGACGGGAGGGATTTCCGCCGCCCGATTTTTTTGCGCTGTGAGGCATATACTTATGGTAAGGGGAGGATCTGGGAATGCGGTATCTGGTTACGGCGGCTGAAATGCGGGAATATGACAGAAATACCATTGAAAAGACAGGGATTCCCGCCTGTGTCCTGATGGAACGGGCGGCCCTTGCGGCGGCGGAAAGCCGGGCGATATTCTCCAGACTGTCCACACATACGGTGACCCGGCTGCGCAGCGCAAGCTGCGCAAGTCGCGCAAGCTTTCCAGGGTCCACAATCTGGTTGGCGATAAGGATATCCTTTATCCCGCCGGCCGCCAGGTCTTCAGCTTCTCCCAGCTTGGCGCAGGTGATTCCCTTTGCGCCCGCGTCCATCTGGAGACGGGCAAGGTATGTGCATTTATGGGATTTGTAGTGGGGGCGCAGCGCCTGCCCCGTCCCCGCGAGCAGCTGCCGCATAAGGGCCATATTGCGCTCTACAAGCTCCATATCCAAAATAAGCGCCGGGGTTTCCAGCTGTTCTATCCGCATAAAGAAATCTCCTTTCCGTTTGGCGCGGTGCGGAGGGCAAACGCCTACCAGCCTTCCCAGGGGGAGAGCTGATCGCCCTCGGGAATACCCTCCAGCCGCTTCTCCTTGCGGTATTGTCTGGGAGAAATCCCCATCCGCTGCTTGAACACAGTGTTGAAGTATGAGATGTTATTGAATCCGGAGTTCAGAGCGATTTCGGAGATGCTTGTATCGCTAACCACCAGCTGAACCTTGGCGTAGTCTAACCGGCGTCCCGTAATGAATTCGGTGATGTTGACCCCGACGTTCACCTTAAACTGCCTGCTGAGATAGGACGGATTCAGCCAAAACTCCCGGGCGATCTTGGAGAGGGTGATGTCCTCCTTGAAATTATGGTTGATATATTGAATGATGTTCTTAATCAGGCGGGAAATGTCCGGCGGCTCGTAGGGCGGAGAATTGCACGGCGCCGGGGTCCCCTCATACTGTCTGGCGACCTCCGCAATAATCAGCCCCAGCAGATTGATCATACATGCGGAGCGGTATTTCGCCTCTCTGCCGTTTTCCTGGACCAGACGCCGGAACAGCGCGGCAAACCAGACGCGCTGCGCTTCATCCAAGCGCAAAACAGGCGATGGGACCGCCTGTGTGAGGAAGCCGAGAACATCGGTATCTTCCCCCGCGTTATAGAGCGCTTCCCGGATATCCGCTTGAAGCAATATACTCAGCGCGGAAAAGCTTCTTGGATCAAGAGGCGTGATCCGGTGCAGCTTGTTGGGGGGAATCACCACAATATTTCCCGGTTCCACAATATGCCGCTGATTCCCGATGCACAGCTCAAAGCTGCCGCGGACAATGTATTGGATTTCCGCCTGCTCATGACTCGACCAGGCAGGCGGGATTTTACGGATATCATTTTCCTCGTGAACAGAAAACTTTTGGAGTGCCCCTGAGCTCATAAGATTCTCCCATTAGCAGCGGATTTCCATAGGTAAACGGGTGGAACGGAACGAGGCATCAGGAAGAGGACCGGGGGTGTCCAGAGCGGCCGCGCCTGCGGGACAGCGTCTCCCCCTGGCGGGGGCCGCCGCCCTGACGGGGCGCTCGCTGGGGCGGGGGCTCCACCTGCTTGATGGACAGGTTGA